>Ga0105054_10004350_pt1 | contig 21237 bp, 2 predicted proteins | sample BON02_FD_78091 | JGI IMG/M metagenome (GOLD analysis project Ga0105054, IMG submission 78091) | Freshwater microbial communities from Lake Bonney liftoff mats and glacier meltwater in Antarctica - BON-02 (megahit assembly) | ecosystem: Environmental > Aquatic > Freshwater > Ice > Glacier...
ACTATGCATGGTCTCCTGTTGCCACATATTGTATTTCGCCTGTCATCTAATACTACTTTTTTGCAACACTGTGCCCATCCTTAACTTTCTATTTCAGTCCGCCGAAGAAGCGAAGCGTAAGCTGCAAGAGGCCACATCAGGTGGAGATGGCAGGGTGGAAACGGAGAAAATTGAGAAGGAAACGAACAAGCGTGTTTTAGTGAAGAAAGGGAAGAATGTGTGGGAAGAACGAATAGAGAGAGAGAAGAACGAAAAGAAAGAACGGGAGCGAGAATGGGTGCGGTTGAGAGAGAAGACTGGTCAAGAAAGAAGCCTCCCTTAAGATAGCCTTGTCTTTTTTTGGGTTCTCAGCAATCCACATGTCAGGTGAACATTCGGACAGAAGGACATTGCAATTGTAAATAAATATAATCGAAATATATGAAAATATGTTTGGCTTGTATGTGTGTGCGCGTGTGAGAGTGTGGTCGCGTGGCATGTCTGTCTTTTTTGTTGCATCATAATTGATTATGTTTCCGGGGCAATTGCCTCGGGCTCAGTAAAATCAACGTGAAAGACCTGGGCCTTTGTCTCCTCTTTGACCTTCGAGGTCATCGTCTTCGCACACTAGGGGAGTGATCAATACGGTAGAGCAGGGTATTCCTCTTATCGCGACCACACAGCGTGCTCTACCGTATTGATCAATACGGCGTATTGATCAATACGGTAGAGCAGGGCATTCCTCAGACAGTGACGAAATCAGACAAAGGCGCCGATCGCCATACGAATGCATCAAATCAGCAACTAATGGAAACTCTGAGATCAAATTAATGCGCGACGGATTCATCGATAGTGTCTGCCGGAGAGAGCCCCCAACATCCCGGACCAGTTTGGTGACATTTTGGCTTTGATCAAGAGGGCCAAGTATTTGCCCAACCTTCAATGTTGTATCTCCCAATGGCTGGCGTTCGGCAATACGAATTCTGCAGCCGTGGCCAAAGAGTTCCTTCACTTCCTCAGCCTGTAACAGTCCCACAGTCAGCACCTGCAACGTCAAGCGTTGTATTGCAATTCTCGTATTGTTACTGCCTGTTGTCACTAATGTGATTATTCTTTCAAAGGTCTACCATGAGTCAGATCAGATAGCAAGACAAAGAGAAACAAGACTACAGAACACCAGAGAGAGACCCTTGAGAGACCGGAGATAATTTCCAAAGAAAGACCCTCGGAACCTGCACACACACAAATGCAAAGCACACCTCGGTTTGATAATGATTTGGGCCTCCAGCAACGTGAAGAGGAGGATCGCAACTCCATAGTCGACCATAACGCACGTTTTGCTGCAGTGAGAGATCTGTGACTCGTTGGAGGTCGGTATTGATACTAAAGAGTGCTTGCCACGATGTACCTGTGATCCAGGACTGCAAATGTCAGATCCGATGGCAAAATTGCAAGATATTACATGTGTTCATTCCCTCATGCGTTCATACCCTCAGGCCAGCAGTACAAATGTATTTCGACCAATGTACAAGTGGGTTTGCGGTGAACAAAATTGTAAGTATGCTTTCAATCTAACCATGTGTGTTCGCAACAGATTGCAAGTTGTCGCCTTGTCGCACGTAGTGCTCACAAAATAGCACGCGCACGCGCCATCGTCTGGCTTCAATCAGCTCTCCATCTATTGCAGTTTATCAGCCACACGTCAGAATAACAAGATACATGACTTAAAAATGGGTCAGATAGAAATTGTTACAAGTAGTCACAGACCTGCAAAGAGGCCAAGTGACAATGTGAAGGAGCCAGCCTCCATAGGAGTCCACGACACGTTAGCATGAACCACCTGAATGCCTGCAATGTTCTGTTCCTGTAATGCTGACGAAGCAATGGCAGGCGACAGATTTGAAGAAACGAACGACTGAGTACTTGGAGACACTGAGAGCTGTGATAGCATAATTTGACTCTTTCCTGAAGATGTGGTGGCTATAGCACGGACTGCAACGTTCAACATGTGTCCAGCCGTGATAACAAGGAGGTCACCTGGTTCTGGGGTCGGGTCAGAGAAACGTACGGACTCTTCCCGGAAGCTTAGTGCATAGGTGGACATGTGCGAACATGCACACACTACTGACCCTAGTCCAAACGCTTCTTCACCAGCAGCATCCAGAGCAACACGTATGGTTTCGATTCGACAACCTCTTGCCGTCCAGGGCTGGCTCACGTGCACCCCAGCTTCGTCGCCCTGCCATGTCACGCACGAGACGCCTTCACCCCGGTATACGCGTTGCAAATCAGCAGCATGTAGATTGCTCGCATTAAACGGCAACGTGACAAAAACTTCTTCCTCGCCAAAGTCGATCCTGTGCAACGACTGCACGTTTGCAGGTGTGGCCGACAAAGAGACAGGGAAAGACAAGAGCTCTTCGCCACCAGCAGCCCACAAAGATCGGTGCTGCACCATTTGCACATCAGAAGCAATGAGCTGATCAAGAACTTGTGGCAAGGCCAGAGGAAGGACGATGGACACAGTCGTGCCATCTGGGATGGGAAAGTTCAGTTCCGCGCCCTTGAGGCCCCCTGACTCAACCTTCTTCAGGGTCATAATCAGACTATTCGCTGTTACCTCGATGGCAGGATCTCCAGGAGCCAGGCTGCCCAACGTGGCCTTACCAATGGTTTCCCCAAGCTCTTCCATGGCAACTGCAAATCGGTGATTTTCGAGAAGTGTGTAGCCCATTGTTTCTTGGGCGTAGATGTTGCTGATGAGTTCCGTGCATTGGCGTGATTCGGCTTCAGACAGCTGACGAGCTGGCAAAGCGGAAGGGCGTAAAAGAACAAAAAGCATATCAATTGTGGAGCTCCGTAAGCTGGGTACGGGCAACGGAATCTGTGAAACAGAAAGAAGTGTCTGTATCATACGCATTGCAATGTCAGGAGATGGCGGGGCATCCTCAACCATGCCAAGCAGTCTAGCCATTAGCGTTTGGAGTAGTGTTTCGTGAGCAGGTGTCTGTGTAATCTGCGCGCTGGATATGATATGAATGATGTTGAGCTGAACCAGAGCTTCTGTGGTGGACACTTCAAGCATGGTACTCACCGTTGCTCCATCGAAGTGCGGTGGGGTTCCAGATCCAACTCCGGAAATAAGGACAGTCACTTCAGTCGAAGAACCTTCGCTATCGGTGACATGCACAAAGACATGGACCGTGCCGTATAGTAGCAAAACGGTCTGAGAAGCATCAAAAGATGGCTTACCAAATGTTTTGGATCCGTTCACATCCAGTCCCAGAGCATAGGTCATAGGCGAGTGGCGATCGAAAAATCCAGAGCATCTTACCTCAACTGGTACAAGTAATTGGTTTCCAGTAGCAACTGCAGTGCAAGCTCCACCTGAAGGAGGACTATTCAAGATCACAGGGCACCAGGAACGCCCGTTGGCAGTCGCAGCAACAAAGATATAAGGTGTAGGAACAGCAAGAACGTTGGCTTGCGTTATTGCAATTGCTGAACCGACCTGTCCGCTTATATGCGCTAGATTTACAGCCTCCGAATAGAGATCCTCTACGTCTTCCTCGTCTTGATTCTCCCCCGACCATTGCAATGACCAGACAACACTAGGCGGGACCATGCCGTGGAAGGTTGCTTCCAGGACTGCCTTTGTTCCTGCTTTCACATGATCTACTCCACATTTCAAAATCCGTGACTCCTGGGTTAACGCTACTGTCACAACATCTGTAGATCCCTTCCACATTGAGATACGCGAATGAGCCGTTGCAATACGCCCATCATCGCTCAACACTGTCAGGTGGAAGGTGTATATTTTGCCATGATCCAGCGAATTTCCTGGAATAGACAAAGTTGATGTCTTGTTCAGAGAAAGCAACGATCCTTCGACGTCACGGCAAGCCATAGCCATCTCGCCTGTGCACGACCATCTGTAGTGAAATACGAGGGAAGAATCGTCCCTGTCAAAAGAATCTTCTGCGCTCAACAACAAAATTTCATCTGAAGAGACTGCGCGATCTCCCCCGCTGATCATGGCCACCAGAGGTGCAGGTCGGAAAGTCAGTTCGACGACGGCTTTGGCAATGCTAATCGGATCACTGACAGCAAAAACCTCGACACCTATTTGACGAAACCTGATGCCAGGAGGTGCAGAATTCTGTGCATGGATTATGTCGGATCCTACATATGTGAGTGGTTGTGTCCCACTTGAGTTTGTGAGAGACCATGAGTATTTGAGAGTTTTGTCGATCAATCCAGTTGTCGCAACATCGAGACACTGCGATGCACGTGCTTCAGCAATTACTTGCATCGGCTGCAATGTTGAGAAGGAGAGAGAAGATGTCATCTTGACAGAAGGAATGGGCCATTCTGTCCTTGAAACGTGGTGCAACCACTTCGAGGTTTTACCCAAGATTGTGACAATGCGGATATGCAGTATAAAGTCTACATACAAAGCTTGTAGGTTTTCAGGGGAAAGTGTCAAGGAAAGATCAGATTCTTTGGACAAAAGCTCTTGTAATTTCGAAAACTCGCTACTTTCAAACACGTCAACAGAATCGGTAGAAACGGTCCATTCTACCAAAACGGGCGGGTGCAGAGATACCATTATCAACTCGAACCTTGCCGACTCGCATGGTCCAATCTCAGACGGTCCCACAATACCACCCGACGTCGGAGGCTCATCGCCACGAGTTCCGAGTACTGTGAAATGGATGTCCTGCGTTGACACTGATGCCCCCAGATTCTTGGGCCCAACATTCGAGTGCAGTGTGCCCATCGAAGACGGCAATATAGAAGCCATGTGTCCAAGCAAGATGTAGATATGCTGCGACGACACCACGTAACATCGGGGATTCTTTCCTAGCAGGGTCATCGTGTCATTTGTCAAAATATGCTCGCAGTGGCTACCTGATACTTCTGCACTGCCAACGGCTTGTCTCAGTATTTGATTGGTAAGGGGACGGAGATTGGAGGACTGATCAAAGTGCATGTTAATCGAGGTTGCATCAGCAGATAGGATTGCACTTTCTACTCGCAGATTGGTCAAATAGGTGTACACGAAACTGACTGCAGTTGTAGGTTCTTGTCGAACAAAAATGTGCACCTGTACAAGAGCCCTACCATGTTCAGAAGGTCCCGAATACTCTGGTACGATAATTGTGACTCGTGAGGTAACACCATCGTCATGCAGGTCTTTAGCCTTAACAAAGACCGACAACGACAATTCTCCGAAACTGATGACAAGATCATCCATTGTGTGGGGACGGGCCATTCCTTCCAACTCGACCATCAGCTCATTCTTTCCTGTTGCAGGACCAACTGTGCCTTCCAAACTCACGACTAACAAGGTGGTGTCTGCGACATTGAGCACAAAGCTTGCGGATGAAGTAGCCTTTCCGCCTGCGCCGTAGTCAACAGAGCATGCATAGCCTGCTTTGCGAGCCGAAAGAGCAGGGGTCTTCACTTGAATGACCATTGACTCCGAATCCGAAGAAACAATGCTACTGATGAGCGTACGGACATTCCCAAATAGAACCGTCAGATCCGACATGTGCGTCACAATCTTGAATCTTTCCACACGAATAATAAGGGTCTGTTCGGTCAAATGTGATATCTCGGAAGGAGACACAGACACCACCTGCGCGCTTGACTGGATGAGGCTGAAGTCGAACATGACCTGATTGTCCTCCCGTTCCTGTAAAGTTGCTAGTACGAGTGGCATTATTGTGATCGGAATTGAAAGAGGAGATTCCAAAAAACTCTCAAGAGGTGTGGTCACAAAAATTTCTGTGCGTTCAGAATCTGACGACACAAGCTCTGATGCCACAGCCATGCCCATACCTTTTCCAATCTTGACCAATAGCTGGGAAGACGAAGAAATGACTGGAAATCTAGAGATCAGCAAGTGAATTCTGGTACCACCAGTAGATAGACCAGAAGTTGGAGTTACAGAGAGTACTTGAGAGGCTAAAAAGTATTCGAATAAAACTTGAGATTTTTGGTCGGAAATCCGACTCATGATAGCTACATCAACAACTGACGCCGAACGTTGAGTAGGAACTAACATTGAGAGAGTTGTTTTGCCGTTCGAAAACACGAGGGAATCGCGAATCAGGACTGCAGTTGTGTTTCCGAACATGACCCGCAGAGCGGTTTCTTTTTGAACATTGAAATTATAAGATGTAAGAGTCACAACAATTCCACCCCTGGTGCTCCCTCTAGACACGTCGAGCGAAGTCGGCGGATCGGTATACACGTGTGTGTAAGAAGCAGCAGAACTGACGGGATCTGTGGATCTGTAAATCAGAACGAGAGATTTGCCTGGTAGAGTTGTCGCTGGAACCCGGTATTCAAGCACAGTGCGACCTGGATAAGGCTCGCTGGCACGAATGCGTACGATTTCTGCTTGTAGAGAACCAAATGCCACCACAATCTCGTCTTCGTATTTCTTACCTTCAGAATCAACAGTGGCACGAGAGCGAAGGGCAGGAAATCCATAAAGAGACAGCATTATCACTTTTCCACCTTCACGTGATGAACTGCGTGAGGTGACTGTTTCAACGCCAGTAGCCGACGCGTCCACGTATTTCCAATTGTGTCGGGCCGGCACGCCTAGACTAGTTCCGCCGACTGTGAACGATACAAGTCCGATATTAGTTGTCGCAGGGCTTTGGAAACGCATTTGCACCACTTTTTGTGCATCCTGACGGACTGTTTGTAATTGTATCGCTACGTTCGATCCTGTCAAATTGAAGCTCACGTTGATTAATCGAGAGATTGTCAAGGTCTCTTGCGAAATCTGCGTCTCATTATTTGCCTCAATCGCCTGGTTGAGAGCAAGGAATGTTGAGTCCAGATGAATGTTAGCAACTCGCAACAGCACGAGGGTGCCGCCCTCCTTTGGCCCGAGACTCGGAAACATGGATAGGATTTGAATTGTAGGAAATACTGCTGTTACACTAAAAGATATTGATTTGATTGCAAGACTCCCAGCATATGCACTCGGACGCACGACAGCAAACGCACTCGGGCCTGCAATCATAGGGCACAGCAACGCGAATCTAACTTTTGTCAAGGTCCAATCGGATACCACAATATGCCCAGGGATGAGATTTGGGACATTGACTCTATAATTGGAGTGATTTGTGTCAATGTGTAAGGCCTCGTTAGGTCCAAGAGGTCGCCACATGTGGATCGCCACAGTAATATTTGCTGTGACGCCAGGTTCACAGATACTCGGAGAAACACTCGCGAGTATCCCATTCATAGTAGGATGGTATCTGAAACGAAACTTTGCAGCAGGCACAGGGCTTCCTGCAAACATGACTCTGCCGGTTACCTCATCAGCTGCCAGGTGAGGAGGACAAATTGATATAATATCAATCGTTCTGCGAGTAGCAGAAAGCGAAAAGGACGCATTCACAATATCAGCAGCAGAGTTTCCGAACATTACTAGCACATTATTTATGTTGTTCCAACCAAGTTGACCGTCGACGCCAGACACGACAATTCGCACAATATCTCCACCGATTTCTGCCCCTTGGCTCACAGAGAGCATCTCGACGTGCGGGGTCTCAATTTTGGTAGGATTGATACACATTGATGTGTCACAGCTTTGTCCCGATGCATCTAGCGACACGTCCATCGGCGACAAGGGTTTTCGCACAAGGTCAAACGCTGCACAGACAGCATCGATGTTGCAAGGTTCCACATACACGAAATAAAAGTGGACTACAGCTGGGGTAGCAGAATTATGTGACACGTGCACACTTGCAGGTCCAGCTTTGAATACGGTAGGCATCAAAACAGTGATGCTTGTCAAGTGTGATGATGACGCCATTTGCAGTATTTTTGCGACTTGTCCCTCGACGACTACAACAATATCCGCAGCTAACGTGTAGTGGAAGGCGGACAAGTGAATTGTCGTCACGGAACCAGCCATAGGTCCCTGGGGGGGATCAACCATTTCCACAGTTGCCACGTCTACGTCAGACACATCAAGCTGGAAGTCTAGCAACATGCTGTCGCGTGCGAAGAGTGTGGCTGTCTTTCGACCAGCCGATGGCACAGTGACGTCAAAGCGGATTTGGGAGGTGGCGTTCTTTGAGTAGCCCCCCCTCACAATTCTTGCTAAGCTAAATGGCATCTGCATGCCATCGACCATTAGTACAGGTGTTTCGGGACCAGAAATATCGATATAGTTGAGATCAAAGCTCCCGATAGGGAAAATAGGATAGTGTGCTATGACGAGGTCGATAGTGCATGGCTTTCCTGCTACCACTGTTCTCGGCCAGATGGAGATTACGTATGGTTCTTTTGCGGGCATGACTTGTAACGTAAAGACCGTGGTGCTGTTTTGCTGCATGATCGGCACAATATGGCATGTGAGTTTGCCGAACGTAGTAAGCGGAGGCACGACAAAGCGAATGGTAGCGTGCGAACCCATCATAGACAAGATTGTGGTAGTCTGGCGATCTACAGTATGTCCATCGATATAGATTTGCAGGGCAGTCGCTCCGTTGACGTTTTCTACGTTCTCAATTACAACCGTGACCTTCTGTCCGCCACTTTGAGAAACCGTTTTTGGTTGCACCGCTCGTACCCTTGGTTGAGGACTCTGGTAGCTGAAGGGAAAACTTGCTGAAATCAAAGGATCTGATATCAACATCACCGTAACGATAACAGTGCATGCGCCGTTGCACGCTGATGCTGGCGAGACGACCTCGAGTTCAGTTTCATCCTGCGTCACACCCAGAACCTTTTTAGAAGCAGCAGGGTAATCACCAAAAGAAACAAGCAAATCTGTGCTTGTCAGAGTAGAAGGCATCTTTGCAGCCCATTCGATGGCAATGCTCACCAAAGATCCACCCGAAGCATCAGTGCTGGAAGATGTGACGCGCCGAATTGAGGCAGACGCTGAGTTTTCGAAAGAATTCTTCAGATACACCTCGAAGGAGGCAAATGAAGTGGTTGAGTTGATTCGAGAAAGACTTATGAGACCTTGCTGCATGCCTCGCGTCGGAAGTTTTGCAACCTCGAAGGACAGGACAGCATCAGAAACACCTTTGTGCACAATCCGCAGGGGTCTGCACGCAACTCCGCTAAGTGAGACTGAAATGTCAGATATAGAAGAAGTGCTCCACACGTCCTTCAAAACCAGAGAGATGATTTCGGAGGCACCCGGCACGATAACAGGAACATGTACGGCATCCACCGTCAAAGATCCCACCATGGTGTACAGAACACTACCAACTGCCAAAACCCGGGACGTCCTTGCAGCATTTTCAGCTGTTACGAAGATTTTGAGTGACGCAACGCCAGATTTGTGGGGTGGTGCCACGATGCGAATTGAGAAAGAACCAGTGTCTTGATCTGTGATGTCAATGGCCATAACAGGGCAAGCTATGCCATCTACATTTACTCTAAGATTACTCATATTGAATGGTTCGGCTTCCATGCCTGTAATACCGAGCCACAGCTGCCAGCCGCCTTCAAGGGCGCCTTCCTTGGGATTGGCACCAATGAAGGCTGGCTCTGGCAAGTTGGTGTAGTTCAAGCGACCTGTGATTGGGACAGACAATCCATGCAGGGTGACTGTGTGCTGTCCAATCTTTTGTTGAGCAGGCGCAACGAACTGAATAGTGGCTGTGGACACTCCCTGGTCGTCTGTAATCGTGCTTGGACCTTGTAAGTCAACCGACTGGTAGGAGATTCCGACAATAGGAGCTGCCAACGCGCCGACCATTATGTTCAAGTCAGAGACTTGAACGGTAATTGGCACAGACGAAATAGACATGATGAGAACTTGTCCGCCGGACAATGATGTATGCATAGGCACAACAAATTCAAGCGAAGGTTCAGACGGTAGATATTCAAATGCAAAACGAGGAGCCGAAACATCGTCCAGGTTTCCAAACGGAGAGATTTGCAGTGTGGTGCCTTTCGTGACATTTGCATGGTAATGCCACTGCGACGCTTCGAGCGGTAAGGTTTCGAATTCTATGAGAATACTTTTATCTGTGTGCTCCAAACGCAGTGCCCTGGTCAGTCCCTGAGGAGAACGGACAGTTATTTCATCAGACACAGATACTTCGGCAAAGTTGCGAATCTCCATCACCACTCGGGTTCCTCCGCGCATGTCGCCCTTGGTAGGCCACACCCGAATAATTTGCGCTCTTTTCTGGTCCACTAAAGTGATGTTTGCGTCAATTCGAGCAAAATAGAGGCTGCCAGCACCATCGCCATGCCTCACGGATATTTGCATAATATCTGAGCTGCCAGCACTAGAAAGATCGGGAACAACAACAGACAGAATCAAATCAACCAGCGACGTCCGCACGGATCCACTCACAATTTGCAGAGCTTGCTCTGGCGCGTTCGACCGAAGCAATACAGCAGACAATCTGCTCATATTTGAAATGTGAGAGAAGTTGCCCAGCTCAAGACTCACGATTCCACCAGTCGTTGGCAGTTCAGTGGGTTGAATACTTCGCAGATAGGAATCTGTGGGCACGCGCCTCATGTCGAGCAAGGCGAAAGCTTTCAAAACCCGTCCCTTCAGAGAAGTGACTACAATCATGGCTTGTCCCGGAATGGCATTCGTCATGTCAGCTCTAACTTTAATAGAAAAGGGCGCTGCAAGCAGACGCCCGGAGGCACTCCTTGTTGAAGCTGGTAAACTACTCGTGGTGAATGATATAATAGTCATAGGCGTACGATCCATCTTGACGTGAAGATCTGCTTCAGAAGACACCTCAGGCATTCCGGAGATCTCAAGCTCCATCTCGACTGGTGCAGACACATAAGCGCCAAAAGTCGGAGAAAGAATGCGAGCAGAAGCAATAGTATCGTCCTGAAATTCCATCACAATACTGGTTTGACAGAGAAGATTCCCAACCATGGAGATAATGACGTCAGCAAATCCAATACGGACTCTAGGTACGTCAAAAGACAATACAGTTGTCTGCGCGCTCCACTTTAGTGAGGTTGGAACGAGTTGTGTAGGACTCGCTACACCGAAATCCAGTGAAATCGTCACATCACCAGGATTTTCTACGTAGGGAAAGCCTGCAAGATGTACTTCGACCTGCGAACCACCGGCAGAAGCTGCTGTTGATGAGCTGATCCATTTCACAGCAGATGGACACGTCTCTGGAGGTGCCTGCTCAATGACAAACCCACATGTTTCGAGACCATTTTCTCCATCTGCTCGAATGAATGCTACTTTCCCGGCCTGTCCAGACGGCACACGAAAGACAACTGACGTTGAAGTCTGCGTAGAAAGTGTTGATGAGGTTGGTATTCTGTTCGCTCCCATGTATGCCTCCAGCTGCATGGTTGGAAATGGGAATGGCAATCGTTGGGAAGGTGACAGAGGAGGAAACGAAGCTGTGACTGTTACCAAAAATGCCTTGTCGATAGGGCCAGATGATGGCGACACAATCGTCTGGCACGGACTGCCAGGCAGAACTCGGAGCACCCGATTTCTTACGTACTGCATACCCCCAACTTTCACCAGCAAATCGTAGACTTCAGCTTGCAGTGCGTTCTCAAGGATGTTGCCAAGGATGCCTCTTGTGCCAGGATACACAGGCTTGAGCCCAATTTCGACACCGATCTCAGAGCCTGTCATGTGGATGATGCGTGTCTGGTCTGGAGACACTAGTGTACCAGAGGAATCACGCAACGTTACACTGACTTCATTATGGCTGTTGACGTTGGCAATCATGTCTACTCGCACACTGAAAGTGGCCATCTGAAGAGTCTGGCTCTCGTAAATAACGCTGGTATCCGCTGCAGAAGAAAATTTGGGAGCACTCAAGGTATCAAATTCAAGAGAAGATACCATAACACGATGTAAAACTCTCCATGGCTGGATAGTGAATCCGTTCTCGGAGGCTACCTTCACTGAAAGCGTTCCGAATAAACCTGTTAGATCTGGGGCAATGCATTGAAGAGTTGCAGAATCCTGTGTTGAAGGTGCACAGGTTGCAAGCAAATTACCAAAAGTTGCATTAGCGAGATTCAAATCGCCAGCATTTTTCAATACGATGCTGAATTGCTGGCCAGAAGTGCCAAAGGATGGTACAACTTCAACCACCTGCATTTGCAGTGGGCTAGGTAATACTAGAGTTATCGATACACGTGCTCCACTTTTCGGTTCAGAGATATTCAATCGGGCCAAAAGATGAGCAAAGGTGCTCGGAATCGTCACATGTAAGAAAGAGGGATGGTCAACAGCTGAAGACATGACTGAAGTGATGTGCGGTAATTCTACCACTATACCACCTGCGTCCATTTCAACTGACAATGGCTGGAGAACCGGGAAACCTACAACAGCAATAGTCAGGCTGGAGCCCGCCGTTATCCCCTCCCAGGTATTGGATGAATATCCTTTGATAACTCCGTAGGAACTAGTAATAGACATGACCGAAGGAACAGCTGCCTGCAAAAATGTCACGGCAAATTTGGGTTCTAAAACATTTCCATGGATTTTCAAGGTACCTTTGATGCGTCTAGCGGGGCCCCCATTCAAAAGAGGGCTGTGGAACATGAAGACTGTCTGTTTCACCCCGCTATTGTCGTAATCAATATAGCATTCGTTGACACTTTGCAGCACGAATCCTTCAAATTGTACCTGGCACATGGAGGCATTAATTGTGGTCGGGCCTGGCCATCTTTCCACCACGACCTTCAGAGCAGATTTCCCAATGGAAGACACTGTTGAAGGCAGAATTGCTATGACCTGAGGGGCAGTGTCTGCTGAAACACCCTCTACCACCTCACTTATTTTACCAAATCCCACTTCAGTGATACAAAGAACACGGAAGAAGTATGTCACACCACGCAGCAAGCCCGTCTTTTCATAGGCGACGGTTGCAGAATTGGCTGCAAAGTTGTACTTGGTATTGCTTTGAAAATCAACCTCAAAATCTTCGAAGTCCTTGCTACGAGAGGTGTGTACCTGGAAAAAGAGCGAGATGTTGTATGCACCTCCATTGACTCCGACACCCACATCATGAGGAAGCTTCCAAGTTAGATGTGCCTTCGTGGTAGGAGCATCAGGCCAGGTTAATTTGAGTTCGCGCGGTTCGCCTGCAGGTCCTATAAAGAATGTATTTGCACGGCTGGATGGAATACTGAAAGTCGCAACGTTCTGTGCAATCACTTCGAATGAGTATGTGACACCTTGATGCAGGTCTGCACTCGGAATAGACATAGACTGCCTTGTACTGTCGACAGAAGTGGTATTAAAGCTTGAAAAGTTACTGCTGGAGTAGCGAATAATGTAGGACAACAATGGCTGGGCCGTCCCCCCAATACCCGTCTCAAGAGGGGGCTCCCACGAAAGAAGGATACCTTGGAAGTCACTGACGCCTTTGACATTCAACGGCTCGGATGGTCTTGCAATGGCACGCTGGCTCACTGGTTCTGAGTAGACACTTTCTCCAACGTGATTGATTGCTCGAGCGCGGAAAAAGTAAACCAGGCCCTTTATCAAGGAAAGCCCAGAGCTAAGCTGGGTGATGTCAAGTGACAGCGACACTAAATTTGCCGGGCCCGTTACTGTGGCAACGTTGCATGCCCGATTGGCAACACTTCCCAGCCCACTCGAAACTTGTGCACATAAAGCAGAATTGACAACGGTGCAAACGAGATTCATTGCTGTGTTCTTCACACAGATAGTCTTACAATCACACGGAATTGAATCATTGATGATTGGTTGCACACTGTCGATGTGTCCAATGCTGACACCGCCGTTCATCGCGAGAAACAAACCCTCACTGGTATACGCCACAGTAACAGGCTCGGCAGCCTCAGATGCAGTAACCTGGTGCATGGCAGGCACCTGACGATTAGTAAAGGCAAGCTCTGAGAAGGAGGCTTGGCTAGAAACTTCTACCTCATAGTGAGATAAGGGATAATTAATACCGAAAGCAAGCCCAAGATCACTTGGCACGGTCCACAAAAAGTTCAGTGATAGATGATCGGAGACCTGAACAGTCGGAGAACGTGGTGCTGAAGGCAGACCAACACTCCTCTCACGGACGGGGATGGACCAGTGCCCTTCTCCTGCTAAAGTGATGGCAGCTGTGCGAATAGAATACATCACGCCTCGAAATAGATGGATGGCCTGGTAAGTAGCTGAGCCGTTTGTGTAGGTGATCGCCTGCTGCTCAATCTCACTCGAAGTAAATACACCACTGCGTGAGAATTGTATCCTGTAGCCCAGGATTTCAAAGGTGGAATCACCGAATCCCGTGTCTTCTGGGGGGCTCATTTGAATGGTGATTGAATTGCTGGATAAAACTCGCGTAGCTGTTCCCGTAGGCGTAGATGCCTTCGTCGCTGACCGAACTGCAACCCAATCCGAGGCCACACTTGTACCAGCCTCATTCTCGGCAAAAACTCGGTAGTAAGTGACGCGGTTTTTGGTAAGCAGTGACGACACCTCGAACCACGGCCGACTTGGAGAGGAAAAAAGAAGATTGGAGCCGTTGAAGATGAAGAGCGGCGCAAACTGGTTGTTATTAGATGCCTGTATAATGTACCTTTGCACATCGTCATATGAGCAGTTGTTGCGAGCTACACCTTCGCCAGAGTCCAGGGGATTCGACCACGAAATGTTGACTTTCAAGTTGCCAGAAACTAGCCCAACGACATTTGAAGGAGGATCGGGTGGGAAGATTGCACACGATGATTCAAAAACGGGATGCCCGTGTCCTGCATCATTCTTGGCTCGTACCGCGACGTAGTAGCGCGTACCCTTGCGAAGAAGATACCGCTCAAGAGTAATTGAAGTGATAGCACCGTCAATGACAGAAAATTCAATATTGGTGCCGCTCTCGTTCAGAAAATTGTTCGAGTCCAGCACGAGCTCCTGCTCAGAGATAGTTACGGTGTAATTTAGCAACAAGCGGCGTTCCAGCCCTGTCGGCAGAGTAACGTTAGGTCCCATTCCAAGATCAGTTGGATTTTGCCACGAGATACAGATGGTGGACTTGCCCAAAAGGGGCTTTACCTGTAGTGCTGTCACTGTGCTTGGAACGCCAAGAGCATACACCTCCTTTCCTGTGGCAGTCTCGAACCCCCTTCCTACCATATTTGTTGCTGCAACTGACACGCAGTACAGATTGCCGCCTATGAGTGACGTCGAAATGATATCGGCTTCGGTAGTTTGAGCTCCAAATGAACGATCATAAACAACTGTTCCATTTGTTCCACATTCGCCCTCACGAAAAACTACGTTGTATTTCGTGATAATCAGCTCTCGCTTTTCAGGCCTTATCTCACCGTCAGCCCGAGGTAGATTCCACTTAACATTTAATTTCTCCCCGTCATAGTATGGAGGACGAGCAAGCTCTGGAGGTGCAGAGAATCCGAGACTGCGGATATAGATCGGTTCTGACTCCTTGGATGTTCCCGCAGCATTTACTGAGGCAACGGTGAATTTGTCGTTGGCTCCAAAGTAAGCATAGTGTGCACCATCCTGCCGCTCCTGCGTGGCGCTAATAAGGGTAGTCTTATTGCATGTATAATAATTGTGTACCGTAGACTGGGGCCATTGTTGGTGCAGCGAGAAGATGGGCACGTATTGCGCATCTGACTTGTCTGCTACATCATAGTACCATTTCGCAGGCGAAACCGGTCCAGGATAATAATGACGACAGGAAGCACCACCCTTTTCGCAGCACGACTGGGAAGCAAGATAGTCGCATTTTTGTATGACTGTGTAGCAGGCAGTGTCAACATTTGGAAACTAGAATAAGGAAGCAATACTGCTCGCATGTCAGAAGCAAAAGAATGAAGCAAATCAGACAAACAAATATAAGAATACCATTAGATGGTGTCGTCGGTGTCTCGATTGTTCTTGCTTTTAGACAAGCTGTGTTGGCGCACTCCTCGGGAAGCTGCGGGGTAGGATTCACAGAAGTGCCCTGAAAGTGGCCAGCTGTTGCCACAGCAGCAAACTGTTGGAATCCAGAAGTAAGAACTGCCCATCGGCGAGGTTTTCTAGTGTAGATCTTGCGAACGCGAGCATACCCTTGAAACAAAAGAAGGGAAGTCGACGACAACGAAGTTTCCCACCGCATCAAGACAGATTCACTCTGAGGTTCTCCACCCAATGATCCATTCCCTGCTACCAAAAGATAGTGATCGTTCTCGACGCCTTTCCGTGTTGAGCGGCGGGTAAAAGCTGTCACGGATTGGGCTGTAGACACGGGAAGGACTTGGAGCAGGATCAGGGAGGAGTTTCTCCACTCGTACACGACCGAGCAGCGCCCATCAGCAGCAACATACTCAATATCTTCGTCTGCAACTGCAATCGGACCCCCAGCACGATCGCTTCTGCAAGCACTCGATTGGCAGATGATTATAATGTGGCGCCCGTAGACATTGCTGTTTTCGAGGCAAACAGCTCCGTCTGTGGGTAGGGCTCGGAAAAGAGTGGGATGCTCTACAAAACTACCATTGACCCATGTGTAGAGAGAACCTTGGCCCATAGGATGAAGCTCACTGGGGTCGGACGTGTTGATGATTGCAGTATGTGCAATGATGAGAAGTGTTTCATTCTTGCCCCGAAACCAATATTTGGGCTGGTTTAAGACATCGAAGAGAATTACTGCTGAGGCGCTGCGGGAACTGAGCGTCTGTGCGTGGTGAAGGCACTCGTATGTGCCAAGAGATTCGGATGTCATGCTATACCCACCGCAGCCAGCACTAGAACGGCCTAAACTGAATATCTGAACCCCGCCAGAACCTTGTGCGATAGCAAGTATAGGCATAGTGACATTGGAATTGTTGGATACAAAGGCAGTCAATGCCGTGGGATCATTTGCTGGCACAACCTGGTGCATGTAGAATTCCGAATCTGCCGGGTTGAAACGGTACAGCACCGAGTGTGCAGTGGAAAAGAGCGTGGATGTGTTTGCACTAACACTGCCAGCTGGATGTCCAACGCACCTTGTTGAGTAACCAGTGCTGGCGCATGTAATTGTATCACTCCAGTGATTGCACTGCTTGACAAGTTTCCACTCTGCATACGATCCACCAAGCAATCTATCTGTCCGGTAGGGAAACTCAGTATCAGTTTCTACGCACATGAAGTTGTGGGGAACACGCGTGTTTGCCACCATCATGTATATTTCACCATTCGTAGAAAAGATCCGAACAGCACTTGCGCCATAGGTGCTTATTGTTTGGTGCACATTCAGCTTCGTGAGAGCATCAGAGGGCATGAATACGAAATTTTGTCCTGTGTATTGATACATTCGGCTTGGAGGGTCAAAATAACTTGAACAGTGGTGCTGCTGGGCTATTGTATACATATCCTGGTACAGATCGCAGAATGTTTCAGTTAAGGAACACGGTGTGTCAACCCTTGAGGCAACCGAGGGCTTATACTCGCACGCACCTCCAAACACGCCAGTGCTAGTATTGCGTGCATATAACGTCAAAACTTCACTATCCTTGCCAACGTAACCCCAGTTCTGGATGGCTTCGGACGTTTTATCGTTCTCAGGATCAAAATACCCAAATCTGACTTCATCTGATCCTCTTTCTGTTCTTGGTGCACGATTGCTAGCGTAGGCCAGTTGCTTGCCGCTCGCAAGCGCTAGGAAGTCAAGACCGCCAGCTGCGAAGAACTCAAGATCCACTGCTCCCCAAGAGCGCACGTGCTGGAAAGATGCAAAGCCGTCGGCAGTGATGGTATTGAAATCGACTGTCGCAGTTGCATTTAGAGCTTCCACAGTTTTATGTGGCTGGGCGTTGATGCTGCCGACAAGTGGGTACTGGGGGTTGAAGTACTTGCGAATGCGATAGGTGAAGTCCTGGGGTCCTGACCAGCTCGACGATATATTCCAATGAAGCTCGTAGGACAAATTACCGAATGTGACGCCCTGTTCACCGGAAATGAAGGATGGGTCTGGAATGGGTAGATTTTGGGCCTGTACCGCATCCGAAACTGGCGACCAGTTGGTGCCGTACGCCAACTTGTTGGCTACTTGCACCCTAAAGCGATAGGCAATGCTACGTTCCACGCCGTCGACATCAAATACATACACCAGATTGCCATTGTTCTCAGCTTTCTGTATGAGTCGTGCCTCTGCAAGGGTCCAGGTGGCCTGGAAAAACGTAGTGTCTCTACTCGACAATTGTCCGTTTGAATTGAAGACAATCTGAAGGAAGTCTGTGCTGGAGCTGTATGCCAAAGGTGGGTTAGTCTGGCCATGTACTGTGTTCTGACTGTCCAGCAGCGCGAGAAGGATTCGAGACGAATTTGACGACGTCCCGCAGTCAGAAAGTGCACAGCTAAAAACTTGAACACGTTCTGCACCAACTGAAGTGAGGTTGACGAGGCTGAATTGCAACGAAATATCACTGTCCGCTGAAATGAGCCAGGTACAAACCGTTGCATTAGAAGAAGAAAATTTGCTCACAATTCCGTGGATAGAGCCCTGTCTCTGTCCTGATGAAGGCACGCAGTCACACCCGGAACACGTCACGGTTGCAGTTGACGCAATTGAGCTTAATCTGATAGACGATTCCAGGTGCATGGACTCCGAATGGTTAGAAACACTGCCACAATCAAGCGAATATCGATCATCTGTACAGCAAGGACGGAATGAAGAGTCTCGATACTGCTCTACTAGTACAGAGGTCAGGGATGCATTCTGATTGCCATGCCCTGTATCAGATGGTGCGTCGAAGGAGATGCGCATAGTTGCATCGCTTCCAGAAACGACGCTTTGCCGAATAGCCGGCACCCCACTGGGACGCGCACTCGCCCTCAGCGAGATAGCTGTTGACCACTTGCCTGGCCCAAGGAGATTATTGCCTCGCACTCTGAAGCTATATACTACACCTTCAACAAGTGCCTCGAAGTGATCCGTGATATTGGGTGCAGTCAAAGCCACTGTGATCCAAGGCCCAGAAACGTCCATATTCTTCATTTGCAGATCAAAATTAATAAGCAAAGCTGATTTGATGCCTGGTACCCTGTTGCCCAAGCCCATATCAGTAGGGGAGTGCCAGGACAGAAGAACGCCAGTTGCTTGGGTACTGGGGGATGTGTGTTCTCTAAATACAAGATAGGGAGACGATGGTTGACCAATTACAACTATTTCTTTAACATCAGACCACTGGCCCAGCGCCAAAAGGGATACAGGGCCGACTTTCCGCAAACGCGCATAAATCTGGCGACCTGAGCTCAAGTATTCTGTATTTGTGTATAACAGGGTTGATAGTCCACAGCAGCTTTTGCCGCCAGAGCAGCACGGTTTAATAATGTTATCAAGTCGACCAGTGCCGGGACCCCATCTTATGGCGAGCTCAGGCCAGTCAGACTGTGTGCCTGTCCATTGTTCCTTTGTTTGAAAGTCCCCTGATACCTGTAGCTCGTACCTGACGATTTGATCTTCGTTATTGTTGACCCAGTCTAGCTGGATTACCCCGTGATTTGCCACTGAAATGGACACATGAAGAGGAACGGAGGGAAGCTGTATAAAGGTAGGGCGTGCAATATTTGCACCATTATCAATACTACCAAGAATCTCGTCATTTCCTACCTTCTCATACATGGTGGCGCAGCCAGTAATGAAGTGGTAGTAGCCATTCTTCGGTTGGTCCGCATTCTTGAGAACTTCATTCACTGTTATATCCACATTTGACAGAGGAGTAGCCTTCCACATAAATTTGACTTTTGAGATGTTTGAGGGGCACCGATTGCCATCAACCCACGGAAAGGCAATCAAATTCGACACGATCAATGGCTTCAGCGAAATTATGTCGCTCTGGGTAATATCAAAAGGGTCACTGTCGGTTGCAGCATTACGCACACTCAAAGTGTATGACTTCAGTACGACAGAAGAATTATCGAGGACCCGGATCATGTTCCCAATGGATTTGCTAATATTGTAGGTCACAATCTCAGCACTCTCTAATTCATCAGGGAACTTGCTGCTTTTCGCGGGAACGATGCCAGCGAGGAGAATCCAAAAGAACTCTCCAGTCTTCATTTCACGACCACCTGTGGCATTCAAAACATTAATCATTTGGCCTTTTGGGGTGCCGGCAGTATAGTTATAATACGGAATTTCCAAATATGCTCCAGGACCCTGTGAAGTTGCTGAACTTTCAGGGCCTGTGTTGCTGGAACCACATTGTGCTACCTTTGAGATGTATCGCAGATTGCTGCCGGTTTCTGTTCGCAAACATACTGCGTCGGGCACATAGCTTTGATCGACTTTAAAAGTGTTGCTGCGAAATTGAATAGACAGGATGCTCCCAGGATAGAACCTTGATGAAAATGCGAACGAGACATTAAGAATGATGGTTTGGTTCAATCTCACCAAGGGGTGGGCGGCAGTTGGAATCACTGTGGCCTGCAAGTGTCTCAATCTTCCCACAGAAAGATCTAGGGCATACACGTCCAAATTTTCATGGACGAGTTTTCCGAGCTCCGAAAAGGTTTGAATGTCTAGGTGAGGTCGTTCGCCTTGTCTGTTTGACGGGAATGTAATATTTTTCATCACAAATGAAATATTTGTGCCAGGTGGGATGCTAGTTTGGTTGAGCCAATTGATAGTGAGGACGTCAGTAGGCGGGGAGACAGTAGCGTGCCCAGGTATCTGCGACAAATTGATAGATGCCCCAGCCACGTTGAAGCCCTCTCCAAACAGCATCACAATAGTGGAGCCATGACGAATGACATTGACTGTTTTGAATTTGACGTGGAGATCAGCCACCATGCCTGTCCTCATCTCAAACGTAGGAATGCTAGTGAATGTGTATTTCAAATCTTCGCCGACCCCAAACTCAATGGCTGTTTCGATTTCAATTGACAGTGCCTCCAGCTGGGCAGCTTGAATATTGACTGTGGCAACCGCTCTGTCAAGGAACACCCAGTTTGGCTGATCTGTGATCGAAAGGGTAGAACCATCGTGGTTGAGCGATACATTGAGCTGTGCTGTGCGAATCTGGAAAAATGCCTCTCCAGCTACAAGTCGAGTTGTGATGCCCTCCACTTCAAAATGCAATGACGATCCTGCGTCCATTTTGTTTGGTACTTTGACATAGAAAAATTGGCCATAGGGACAACACACATCCAAGCCCGAGCGTATGGAGGGACAAGAGCACTTGAGTTCCGTCCATTGGTTGCTGCAAGACGATATTGTGACAGCAAAATCGGAGCTATCAATAATAAAATGTCGAGGAACGTCCACCACAAGGTAAGTTTTGTCTGGAATGCGA
>Ga0105054_10004360_pt1 | contig 21219 bp, 34 predicted proteins | sample BON02_FD_78091 | JGI IMG/M metagenome (GOLD analysis project Ga0105054, IMG submission 78091) | Freshwater microbial communities from Lake Bonney liftoff mats and glacier meltwater in Antarctica - BON-02 (megahit assembly) | ecosystem: Environmental > Aquatic > Freshwater > Ice > Glacier...
GCTCAAATTTAAGGACAGACCCTATGTGAGGAAGTCAAAAGTTGTGACCCAATTGTAAAAATAATTAGCGTAACTAGTTGTATTACATAATGTTGTCCAATTCGATTTTCAAGTTGGGTTAAACAGCAGGGATTTGACCAGCTTCTAGCCCACTACGAGCTTATGAAGGAATTTGGTGAAGTGAAGTCCAATCACAAGGGTAATTTCCAACTCAAGTCAACTGATGCGGAATATAAGGTAGAGTTCTCAAATCAGATGATCAAAGAATTCGATGAACGTGCAGAATTGGCTGCTGATCACCTAAATGAGTTTCTGTTGACTTTCGTGAAAAAGTCAGGAAACGCAGCTTATAAATATATGAAGGGAGTGACCGAAAAGAAGAATGATAAGTTCGATATCAACCTAGTCGGTCGGTTATTCAAGATGGAAGATGAATTTGATCACCCTTCATTTAAGAAAGCAGTCGAGCTATTCAAGGCTTCTTATGTGGAAGTGGACAGTGCTCAGTACATACGCTTTTTCAAGCGTAACGAGCAGACTGGAGCTTATGAAAACATCAACCTAAACTTCGCATCGGTATGAAAGCTAAGATCCTAGTCCTACTCGTATTCTTTGCCTTGACTTCTTGCGCAGGCAGCAGAGGGTATAACGAGCAAAAACAGCAGCGCCAAAACACAGTTAAAAAAACAAACAAGCGTAATCAAAAAGCCCTAAAGAAATGGGGCTTGGCGCAAGTAAAATGGGAGGAGGTACAGCATGCCAGGTAATAAAATTCAAACAACCGTGGAGATGAAGACGCTTTATGAAATGATTAGGATTTGCAAGGAAATGACAGTTGACAATCAATACAAACTGGAAAGGGCAAAAAGCCCTGCTAATAAAAGAGCTGCAAAAACCAATATTTCATTTTGGGGGTCAGTTAGCTACTACCTCGAACTAGTCGAATCCATGACAGAAGATGAAGTACTCCAGATGGAGGAGAGAGTCAAAGAAAAGAAAGGAGCTGAAAATGGGAGTTAAAAAATCAGTAGGCTGGAAGGAGATCGATGAAGTAGTAGGCGAAATCGAAGTAAAGGGACAGGATACCGATTTCCCAGAGCGAACCTACGAGGAAGGCGTGAAAGCTGGAATCCAATGGGTCACCGGACTGGCAGATTCTCACCCGCTTGACAAAGAACAGTAAAGTTGATTTTTCACCCAAGCCCTGACCGCTACGGTCAGGGCTCCCTAACCACCAAAATCATGCATGAAGTACTAATCAGTTTCTTCACCAAAATCATTCTTATGCTTAGAAAAAAGAATCCCAATCGAACTATCTGTACTTGGCCTTGCTGCAAATGCGATCAGTTCTGTGGTTCTCAAACTATCAAAAATGAACATCCAGACTGATTTTGAACGGGTAATTTCAATCGTAACCTACTTGGCAGAAAAACCCAGGAATATACTGGAGATGTGCGACACGTTTTGCACTACTCAAAGGACGATGATGCGGAACTTGGACAATTTGGAAAAATCAGGATTCTCTTTTAGAAGGAAAAATTGGAGAAAAGGAAGAAGAAAAACTCATCAAATCATCGGAGCTAGTGACGCTCTTAAACAACAAATCAAAACACTCAATGAAACAATACACTGACCTCATGCTCGACATCGAAACCCTCGGAAAGGGAGTCGGATGCGTGATACTGTCTATAGCTGCCGTTCCATTCTTCAAGTCTGAACAATTGCTAGGAGAGCAATTATTTCACATGAACATCGATATCCAGAGCTGCCAGGACAAAGGACTAGCAATCAATGCCGACACACTCATCTGGTGGATGGATATGCCTGCGCTCTTCAAGCGAATTCAGCAAGACACCTACACATTAGAAGGAGCACTTCTCAGCCTCACCCGATTCATTAAAACCGAATGCGCTGAAGATGTCAGAATATGGGGACGTGGACCAAGCTTCGATCAGGCCATCCTTCGTGACGCATACGATAGGCACAAGCAGGATCTTCCCTGGCGATATTCACGCGAGCGATGCGTTCGTACCTACCTATGTGGGTATGAAGACTTGCTGAAAAAGCACCTGGCCTTCACAGGTGAACTGCATCACCCGGTGCACGATGCCAGGCATCAGATCCGCAGCATGCACAAAGTCCAAAGTCTCACCCTAAACTCCAAAGAAGATGAGCTGGATTGACTGCCTGTGCATATTCCCATTCTGGCTGCTCACGCTGCTTCTGGCACACCGGGTAGGCTGGCTGAAAGGGAAAAGCATCCCTAAGAAAATGATCGGGAAAAACATCCGAAAAGTCCTCCTACTTGCCTTCCTTCCCCTGGCTATGGGATGCGGATCAATCGCACCTGCAACCATGAGCTACCTCGGTGATGTGGTCCTAATCCGGGGCTGTGAAGTCTGTGTGTCCTACACCAATGTAAACGAAAATGACAACAGCAAATCTTTGGGCTGTTTTGCGCACTACGAAGGACACCGCTATCAGGTAGGGGACAAATATCCCCAGGCAGCAAAGCATTCAACGGGATTTCCTACGGAATGTGGGAAATCAAAGTAGTATTCAGTATTCAGTATTCAGTAGGCAGTACTGGTTAACTAAAAACCAAAAACAAATGAGCACAACCCCAATAAACAAAAACATGAAATCGGTACGGCAGTTCTTTGAATTGGACGTACCTCTAATCTACATCGCCGGAAAAGTGTCCGGCCTGCACTACGAAGATGTAGTGGCCAAATTTGCGAAGCGGCAAGTGGAACTTGAAGCGAAAGGCTTTGAAGTGTTTAACCCCTGCGAGCTGGTAGATGAATCCTGCAACTGGCAGGAAGCAATGAAGATATGTTTGGCACACTTGCCTTTTGCAGACTTCATCGATATGCTTCCTGATTGGCAGTCCAGCAAAGGCGCCACCTTCGAGCGGGAATGTGCGCTCAAGATGGGAATAGAGATATTCAAAGAACAGCCCTCTGATAATCCGGTGGTTGACATGCTAAAAACGGACTTCTGATGCTGCTGGGATTCAAGAAACAATTTGCACCGAAGATTCTGGATGGCTCGAAGAAATTCACTATCCGTAATCCTCGTAAGGTGGAGCCAAAGCTAGGAGAGCAGCTACACATGTACACAGGCCTCAGAAACAAGTCCTGTGAAAAGATCACCTCGGAGCACACTCTTAAAAGCATTCAGCTATTGGATTTAATAATACTAAAAAGACCTGATGGAAGCGGCTGGATGGATGTCCATGTCGATGGAAAAGAAATTGAGCAAATCGATTTCAATAGATTAATAAGCGCTGATGGATTTGATTCAATTCCTGATTTTGTCAGCTATTGGCTATCTGGAATCAAAGCTGACAAAGATGGGATATTCTACATGGAAGCGGAAGGGTTAATTATGTACCACTGGACAGGTCTAAAATGGTAATCCTAACCATCCTTTTCCTACTGATCCTGATCGGAGCGGTAGGAATCAGCCTCAAGTTCGGCATGCGGATAGGTCGGGAGATGGCAGAGACGAGATTCATCGAGCATACCAACCGCCATCCGTTGGACTATGGGTTTGAAATCACCGACACCCTCTATCCAGCCCGAAAGCCCCTCATGATCGAAATCCCTGAAGCTGATGAAATCAGACTAGACTCAAAGTATCGCATCCTAAAGGAAAACTTCAATTTCTCATGAAACTCAAACAAGCACAAAAAATCGCAGCGGAGCTGGTGCAGCAGCTAGCTCCTCACTGCGAGCGGATCCAGATCGCAGGATCTATCCGACGGGAAAAGCCTGAAGTAAAGGACATCGAGATCGTAGCCATTCCCAAGCCTTATGAAGTCGGACTTTTCGAATCCGGCATAGCTACCGTGGTTAATAGATGGGTAAAAGTGAAAGGTGAATTACCTTGTAAGTACACGCAGCGGGTGATTCCTATTGACTTGGGCTTCGACTTCGCTCAGCCTGACAGCCGTGTCAGCATGAGCGGTACAGGTGTCACCCTGAGCGGTACAGGTGTCACCCTGAGCGAAGTCGAAGGGATCAAACTAGACCTCTTCTTTGCCACGCCTGCCAACTGGGGCTTGATCCTCGCTATCCGAACCGGATCAGCTGAGTACTCGCATAAGGTTTTGGCTGCTGGCTGGGTGCGCAAAGGGTATCACTCTGTGGATGGAATGCTATTCCACGAAAAAAGCAAGTGGGAGCGCAAAGTCAAGGACGAATGGGAGCTATTCCAACTGCTGGGCATCGCTATGCCAGAACCTAAAGATAGGGAGGTAAATGAAAAATCTTAAGCAGGTACAGATACCATTTAAAAAACCATTAGCGCCTTCTTTCAAAACACAATATTATACCATTGAAGTTGATTTTAGATCTGTTGGTATAATAAGAGGTGAGGAGATTGAAGTGGGGATGTTGATAAATAAAGGCGCAAACTCGCGAATCAAGGAAGTGCTAGAGATAGAATTGGTTAAAGGTAGAGTGGTGATCACAGAACAAAGAAAGTTCCGGTCTTTCTCTGACCTTGATGAGGAATGGATTTGTTGGGAAATAATAAAGAAAGGAGAATTAAAACTATGACACGCAACTATCCCCAATTCTTCGCCATCTGCCGGGCGTATGACCTGGAAAAAGATGGACTAGCACATGACGTCTCTAATGGCCGGACACAAAGCCTAAGAGCCTTGACTGACAAAGAATGGAATCAGCTCATGGACTATCTGAAATCTATCCAAGCCGAGCAAAAGAACTGGCAGCCAAAGCCCGGTGACATCCAGCGCAAAAAGATGATCAGCATCGCAAGGCAGATGAATTGGTTCCCGCTTACTGCACCTGAAGATGGTGCGCAGGGAATCAAGATGATCATGGCCAGACTGGACAACTGGTGTCTTCAGCAGAAATACAAAAAGCCACTCATGGAGCACACGGTGCAGGAGCTGAACATCCTGGTAAGCATATTCGAAGAGAAAGTATTTAAGAGCTATTTGGTCGGATTGAATAAGTAGCTAGACTCAAGTATCAAGATGAGAAACACACAGCTAACTATATTCCAAGGAATTAATCAAAATGAAGCTCCCGAGGGATTTTATCCCATACCAAAAGATCATGCTACGACATCCAATATCTGCTACAGCTGTGATGCAAAGCCATTATGCCAAACAAATGTAAACGACTGGTGTAAAAATAATCCATGTATGTCATATAGAAGAATTGATGAAATGCCAGTGCTATTCAAAAATAAACCATGAAAACGACCTATAAACTAACCTCCGAAGGAAGAAAAGGAGCCGCTACCGCAACTTATGAGAATGGGCTTTTAATCGGCTTTGAAATAGACTTTAATCCTCCTTTAAACAATCCTAAAACCGCTTGGATTTTTGGCGCATTGCCAACCAATGCTGAGAGAATTGAGGATTTCAATTCCTTAAAGGGATTTGGGCTAGAGGTGACCAAAGAAGCTCCGGCAAATGAAAAGCTAGCCCTATTCTGCCGTGTCTATGAGAAGCATAAGAGCATCAAATACAAGGTCACGGCCTCCGATGCTGGCAAGATCAAGCAGATCAACCCAACTGAAGAGCAGCTTCATGCATACTTCAGGTCAGAGAACTTTCTATTCAAAGGAAAGCAGTCCATCGCCAACCTGGTGAAGTACTGGAATGAGTTCCGGGCAGATCTGGCTGGACAGGGAAGTAGTAAGTTCCCGAATGAATGGGATTCGAAGATCCTGCAAAAGCTCAGCCCCCAGGATACGATTAACTACTACACGCATCTTCGGAGCCTGGGGCTGAAGGCCATCAAGACTGAGGCGGGGCAGGTAGTTGGATTTAGATAGACAGTTAGTGACGGATAGCAAGCTTTTCCAAAGTTCCTAACGTGGGAAAAGCTAAGAAAGATATCTTGCGATCAGACCATTCGGATCTACAATCGGAATCAGTCACCGAATTAGCTGACTGAAAAACAAGGTAATTTTATGTTCACACAATCCACTACAGGAAACACCTCACAACTTAACGCATCAAAAGAGCTTACTTTTGACTACCAGGCTCTCCAAATCTTTCTGACTGACCACATCGACCCGCAAGAGATGGCTATCTACCTGGAAGAAATCGAAACCCAGTACATCAGCTACCTACTCCGCTATCCAGAGATGCCTGGCGAGACAGCAGAGCACCAGATCCATTACTTGCGCACATTTCGCAAAGCATTGAATCTAGTGAAAATGATCAAGTAACACCTCGGGAGAGGTAACTGCCTCTCCCGAAAAATACCCTGTACAGGGTATATACAAGTGAAAATCAATGAGTATGTTTAACCTCCAATTCCCGCAATAATGAAAAATCTACTTCTATCTCTATTAATCCTATTACTTCCAGACTTGGCAATGGCACAATTCAGTATGACTCCTAATGGAATGTTGACTCAGGAAGGTGAAACATACGTTGTTATTATAGCACAAGAGGATCAAGATAACCTCTATAAAAAGTCACTCACTTATCTGAATGGAATATTCAATGCTCCCAATCATGCTATTTCGGGCGTCGAAAACAAATCCATTACGGTGAATGGATTTTCTGAGAATGCAATAGAAAGTAAGTTGAAGCGCAACTTTGCTATCAAGTATGATTTGAGGTATTCAATCACATTCGAATTCAAGGATCAAAAGGTTAAATGTGAAATCAACTCCTGGACAGCTGGCCCGATAGTCCCAAAGGGTAATTTAAAATCCTTTGGAACTCATTATGGTGTGTATAATGAGAATCTAGATATTCAAGATCAGCGTGCCAAAGAGTCTATAGAAGAGTATTTTAATTGGTTTTTATCGGAGTTTGAGTTAAGTGTATTGAAGAGTGATGACTGGTAAAATCTTACAACTTACTTAGAACTTATTTGTACCCTGCCATGATGGCAGGGTATTTTTGTTGTATGGCCTACGTTCGTGACAATTACATCAAGAAAGCCCAGTTCATCCGAGAGGTTTACCTCAGCGTGAAGGAGGAGGATATACCAGATACGAGAATCGTAAGGCATGTATTCCCGAAGTTCAACATCTTTTTGAACTATCGCCAGTGGATGAATATTAAGAGTATGAAGATCAACCGGAGCGAGGAAGAGGTTGATCCGAGCCAGCTGGTTCTTTTCAATTAATAGACCTGCCAGGTTTTAGAAACCTGGCAGGTCTTGAGCAATAGGTTTTGAAAACCTGCCAGGTCTTGAGCAATAGGTTAGTGGTTTAGTATATGGAAAACCCCGGGGTGATAGCTTCGGGGATTTTTTACGAGAAAATGTTTAAATTGAAACTATGAAACTGCCACAGGAAAAAGTAGAAGACATCTTAAATATTCTAAGAGAGCATCTTCAAGATGCGGTTGCCACAGGAAAAGAAGTGACTATTAACGAAACTTCTTATGAGGAGAAACTACCCTCTATTGAAGGAGTTCCTTTTTCTGGAAAGGAATGGATTGGCAATGAAATCTCATTTTTAATAGGTCGAAGAGGATTTATACCACCTCCTAACTTAGATCATCCGCCAATCAAGGTTGGTAGATACGATGAAAATGGTGACATAATACCCTCTAGTAAATTTGACTTAAGGGATTTACCTAATATTTATACCTTTCAATTAGATGGAGGAGAAAACTTGAAGCTATTTCAGGAATGGTTCAATAATCAACCCCCAAATACTTATCCTGAAGGTTGGGATGGAATAATTCCATATGAAGCTATTGTAGATTTTCTAAAACAACATGATCCAGAAGGCTGGATAAGCGTAGAAGAGAGATTGCCGGAATTTGACGTTAATGTTTTGGTTTTGGGAAAAGATGGCAGCAAATCAATTAGGCATTTACCAAAGCCAATAGAAGGTGAAAACTACGCAGGAAACGATGGCAGAACCTGGTATCCTCAAGGATGGTCAGTAGGTTGGACTTCTCATTGGAGACCGATCCAATAGATATAAAAAAAGACCCGACTCACAGAGCCGGGTCTTTTTAGTTGTTTAATCACCAAAAATATCATCTCGCACTGTCATCCACGAATACCAGGTCAAAGGGCATATCCACGATCTTGATCCGGTCAGGACGTTCATACTCCATTTGGTTGATGCGCTTCATCGGTCCACAGGTGCATAGCCTTAGCCCTTGAAATTTCCTGTACACTTCCTTTACTGTGCCATAGTAGGCCAATGCCATTTCCCGATATTCGGGAGGGCTTTTTTTATCACCACTTACGGTGATGTTTTGGATTATCACCATTTTCAAATTTTTAGCGGGCGCTATCGTCTAAGAAATTGGTTTCAAAGGGCATGTCCAAGATCTTGATCCGATCAGGACGGGCATATTCCATTTGGCTTTTTCTCTTCAGTGGCGTGGTGCCGATGCGCTGTCCCTGAAGGGCGATATAAACCGATTTGACTATACCGTAGTATCGCAATGCTCGAGTCCGATAGTTGGGAGCGGTTTTGACGCTCGTTTCTCCCATGTAGTCAAATGCCAGCTTGACATTGATGATCACCTTGGGTTTCTGCACTCTATTGCCCAGGTCATTGGTATCAGGCAAATCAATACTGATGAGGGCACAGGGAAAAGCCACAGCTGGACGCTGATCACTATCGAGCTGTCCAAAATCCATATCTATCCACTTGATGCCAGGCACGCCGTTGATGAGGTCGGCTACTTCTAGGAATATTTGATCGATGTCCATAATTATTTGATTTGAAATTTTACTTTGATACGCTCCATGATGATCACATTCAGTTCTTTGGCATAGCCCATGTATTGCCGCTGTGGCATGTTGACGGTGTAGGCTTTGAAGGTTAATCCTTTGCCTGCCGTGGTGCCTTTTTTGTACAATCCCATGCCTCCAAAGGCCTTAGATTTTGCGCCTTTCGTATAGCGGTTTCGGATGAAGAGCTCCGACCGTGCAGCCCGATTGATCGTCCCGCCTTCATTGTGGATTCGCGCATAGGGAGTTCTGCTATTTCCCCCATTGAAGGTCACCCGGTCAGGCTTGATCGTCCCGGATATCGAGTTGAGCAGCTTGGAAGATTTCACCATGAGCGAACCGCCCTTTGGCTTATACTTCTTGCTGTGCGGTGCCCAGGCTACGCCGTCAAATGCTTTTCGGGTGAAGCTTCCTTTGAAGTACTCCACGCCAGATTGACGGATGATGGCAGGGACATCCTTGTCCACGAAGCCATTGAGCTTTCGAAAGAATTGGTCTATCTGTGCCTGTGCCTTATTTGCCATCGCTGAGAAGCATTCCTTTGCGTTTGGATTCCACCGCTTTGATTTTCCTCCAGAGCAGAATATTCAGCTCTGAATCTTCCTGCTGAGCGATCACCTGAAAGATCTCCTCTTTGTAGTAGCTGAAATAAGTCAGCTGATATCCGGCTTTCTTATCCTGCATCCATACTTCAGTAGGATTGCTGAGCGTGTCCTTCAGTGCTTCTAGCAGCTCCTCACCTTTGGTACTTCCCGTTGGGAAATTCAGAGCTCTATCCTTGTGATCGGTCAGAATTGGTTTTCCCTTCAGCACTGGCAGTCCAGCTATGAAGTCACCAATTGCCTGCTTTCCTATTGGGATTTCTTTTGTAGCTGCTGTCAATAGGCTATCAGATAATTGTAGTCCATAGTCGGTAGCGGTCAGCTCATTCAGGAGTTTCTTAGTTTCCGTCAGATTCTTCCCGGCTATGTACTGCTGATTGGCAGTGAAGACTTCGCCTGTCACGGATCTATTCACGCCAAAGCCCTGGCTTGCTGCTTTCGCAAATTGATCTGAAGCAAAGTAGGTGTCAGCTCTAGCTTCCATCGCTGCAAAGTCCACGTCAGCGACTTCACTTGCCATCCTCGCAACTACATAGCATCTACAGTTCCAGCCATTAGGCGGAAATAGTTTCGCCCAAGCTGGGTGATTGGCAGGCAAGATCAACCCTTCTAATTTGGCATGCTCCTCACGGACTGCATTGTCTCCGACGGTCTTATATTCCCAGTAAGGAAACGTCTCCACATCCTCCATGAGATTATGAAAGTTGGTAGCAGCTTCACCTACGAGTGTTGCCGTATCGAACTCAGTCTTAAGCCAGGCATCATTCCACACGTCACCGATTCGCTTTGCATTCATCTTGAATATGTCGTAGCTCTTCGCGTTGCGGAAAGCTTCATTCAAGGCTTGCACTTCAGCCAGTGTTTTCCCCGCGGAAAAGCGATGCAAATTCAACTCGAAGCTCGTCAGGAGATGCGGGTCATCCATGCCGTAGGTGAAGTCAAAAACTAGGTTACCAGACCTGACAGGTTTTGAAAACCTGTCAGGTCTCTGCATTCCAAGCGTAATATTTTTCCCGTCAAGCCCTGCATTCAGTCCTTTGATCAGCGTTCGGCTGGTGTCCCAAAACAAATCCGCATCAAATCCCGCTTTGCCTTTTGCGGCTCCTATTCGCTCAATCAGTGCCTCACTTTTTACCCCCTCCGACTCCCCCTGAAGGGTGAGAGAATCGTGCATGTGGTGAGCTCCGCAACATGCCCCGTCCTGCGGGGCTCTCAGAAAAAAATCACCTCCCCCATCTCCCCCTCCGGCTCCCCCTGGAGGGGGAGGGACTGCCTTGGCAAGAGCTAAGGCTAGTGTCGTAGTCAGATCAGTCTGCACTTTGGCAGCTGTCACTTCCACGCCAAACTTCTCCTTGATCCATTCCGGATCAAAGTCAAAGTATCCAAGAAGTCCATGGACAAACTTCCAAAGCTGTGCTACATCTTCCGCTTCATCAAATTCGAAGCTTAAGCCTTCAGGTAAGACCCCATGCTTTACCAGCGCTGGGATGATGGTCTCATTCCAGGCCTCCTCCAGCATAGCCATGTCAGACTGCACTAACAGCCAAAGCATTTCCATAGATACTTCGTCCTTAGCCCGTGCTCCATTCTGCGTATCCTGACCAATCATACCGCCACTTAGCAGGTTGCATATCTTCGCACCGCAATGCTTCAAAAGGCTGTTATACACGTCACCGTTCGTGCTTGCGCCTTTGGCAAAGTCAAATTCTTCCGTCTCATCAATAATAAACCAAGCAGCCGAACCCATGTCCCGCATCATCGTCTCTGCTCTTTTCAGCATGGTAGCATCTTGGGTGTTGGTCTTCAGCACACGTGGTGGAATCCCGTAGATCTCGCAGAGCTCCGACCAGCAGGATTCAGCAAATCGGGTGAACAATGCCGGAGCTACCAGCTTATTCATGAGCCCCAGAGTCTTGGAGTTGAACTCCAGTATCCAAGTGCCGAATTCGGCAAGCTCTCTATACTTGATCGATTTGGAGGTGTCTCCATATTCTGGATAGAACAATCCTGTCTGTGGTACCACGTTATAGCGTGGAATCTTTTCCGCTGTCAGCTTGGATTCAGTTCCGTTTTTCTGAAACGAAAGCTCTACCAGGTTGTAGCCGAAAAGAATCGAATCCAAGGCTGAATTCGTCAGACTCCTATACAGCGGATTTTTCTTCAGGATCTTGGTAGCTTCCTCATCGATGTCACCGTTTGCTTTCTTCAGGGAAAAAGAGGAACTGAAGACTTGATTCTTTCTATTATTCCACTGGCTGGAAAGCAAGGTGTCCAACTCACATTCATCAAAGACCAACTGAATTGCCCAGTTTTGGGGCTGCTCGCCCATACGTGCCATGTTCAGACCGGTGTTCCAGGACTTCATGTCCATACGGGTTCGGCTGATTGTTTTTGGTACCCAAGGCAGGTAGCTTTTCCCGACTTTGGCGTTTTGGTTTTCTGACATGATTAGTATCCGTAATGGTTGAACTTAGGATTAGAGCCTGTTCGGAACGGTTTGTCTGATACTTCCGCTTCCAGGAGTGGCCATCCTGCTTGGATGTTTGCCCGGATGTCCTTCAGCTCGTGAAGTGCCGCGGTGTATCTTCGCTCAGCTAGATCGAGATCCACCGTCACATTGGCCACTGCGATGAAGTGCCACTTGGCGATATCCTTCACGTAGGTGATCAGGTTCGAATACTTCTTCTTCTCCTCTGCATCCGTAGTATCGAAGATGGTAGCCGTGTTATACCTGGACAGGTATTGCGAAGCCTGGAGAATCGCCGAGTCGAGTGCTTCCTGCACATTGGAATCATCGTCCCGGCTGATCACATCCATGCCCTCGGGATAGATGTGGGTGGAAAGGTCTAAGATTGATATTAATGGCATTTTTAATTAGTTAGAATAGTGATTCGACGTAGATCCAGCATTTGCCGGTCTTTTCGTTGGTGAGTTTCAGGCCTTCTTTTTCGGCATATTCCACCGCATTGGCGGGGGCTGTCTCGATGTCTACCAACATTCCGCCTCTGGACCGGAGGTGGTACATGATTTTGTTAAGGCTAGTTTGTTTGGTATTCATAAGACTGATTTATTTAGAACCCTCGACGGGTTTTAAACCCTTGGAGGGTTGTCAACCCTTGGAGGGTAAGATTAATAATGGTTATCCGATCGGGAGCCTATCACGTAGGTGGATTCCCGGTGAGCTGTGCGCCTGTTCACATTCGTGAATGCGCCATGCACGGCATCGGGGCCGTCATCATGTGCCTGTGAGCCTTTCTCAAATGCCAGGAATTGATTGATCAGTTCGAGTTGATCTACTGTCTGGTAGTCATCGTTGAAGAAGACCATGTGCTTTTCGAAGAATCCAAGTAAGGACTCGATCCGGTCGAACTTGTCACCCTTGGTACTTTTATCAGGCCTGACGGGGATGTAGAATCCCCGCTGATCACCCTCCATGTCGAAGTCATTGGTGAACTCATCCATTGCAAAGAGCCCTTCGATCAGGTAGCGAATGTTTTGCTTTCCCAGATCGAGCAATTCATACATATCATAGAGCCATCTGGCGACATCCGAGCGGCTCTTTTGCCGGAGATACACCAGGAGGATATGAAATTCCCTGCCCTTTTTCCCTACCAAAACCATCGCCTTGAAGTCACCATTTGCCTTGTAGGATAAATCGCCGTAAAAGCAGAGCGCCTCGTAGTCGCGCATAAAGTACGGAGACTTATAAAGCATGTCCTTTGACTTAAAGACCTTCCCTTCCTCAATGTGGACGTGCATGTATTCACGCATAAAGGAGCGGTACGGCATATGTTCATACTTGTCTCTCCAGTGTGCTGCACTTCCCTGCTCTGGCCACTCGGGTTCAAAATCCGTCGTGTCCTTTACGGCACATACCCGGAATACTTCAAAGTAGGTTCTTGACTTCCTGCCAGACATTTGCTGCTTGGCCAGTTGCTCCAAGAAATAGACCCGCAAACGGTTGGTGATGGAATTCCGGTGGAAGTTATTGTTGGCGAAAATGAATCGGTTGGTTGCATCTTCATCAGCCGCAAAACAGCCCCACACGTCCTCAGTCATGAAGTCCAACGCCTCACGCATCAGGCGGTCATTGTTCACATGCTTTTTGCTATCGACGTCATCGACTACGATGTAATCGGGACGGTCGGCATCTTCTCTAGATCCTCGCGGATCCTGCCCAAAACCTATAGCAGCGAATCGAACGCCATCCGTGGTAAGGAAAGAGCCTGAAGCCCAATCTCCATACTGTGCTTTCTCACCGTAATCATTCTTCAAACGGTTGTTATGGGTGAGCTGAGATTGGACACCTCCAAGAAGCCTGTTTGCTTTCTCCTCAGTCTGACCGATAAGGAGCATGTACCTCAGGTCATTTTTTGCCAGGTAGAGAAATAGCGGGATACCCATATCTATATGCACAGATTTGCCAGCACCTCGGAACATCTCAGCCAGTAGGCGAATGCTTTTGTTGTCCACGATCAGCCCGGCAAGTCTCTTATGAAACCATGCGGACTTCTTTTTGGCAAAGTTGGGAAAGTAGTATTCGAACCACTTGATGTAATCCTTTTCCAGCGTCTGAATCCTACGCACTTTCCTCTCTGGTAGCTCGTGGATATCCACGGTCGTAGCCTTGGAGATACGGGCGCAATGCTTGTCGTAGTCCGAGAGCAATCGGAGATATTTCCTATTCTCGATGCTCATTAGGATTCCAGGTTAATGCGGTGGATGAGGAACTGCTTGTGATGATGGGTGCACTTGATCGCAAAGGCGGGGTCATCTTCGGATATGAAGTTGTCCAGGTCTTTCAGAATCTTGGCCACTACGGCCGGATCAGCTTTCTTCTCTACTTTTTCAAGTGCAGACATGAGCTTGGATATCCCGTCGGCGGGAAGCTTGGCAGGGTTGCCCTGAGCCACAGATAGCAGCTCCTGCTGTAGGAGTTGTTTGATCTTCACGGGTGACGCGTGATAGTCCAGGCGTTTGGATTCCCAGTCGTCTTTTTGGCTCCAGTCCCCAATAGTCTTCTCAGTCACACTGAATAGCTCGGCGATTTCTTTCTTGGTAGCGGCGAAATTCTCCACATACCAATCCATAGCCTGTTGTCTGATTTTGTCCTTTTTCCCTGCCATTAGCTCTTATTTCTGCCAAAACTGGTGGAAAATGGTTCGCGTGTGAAATAAGAGCGCAAGCGTTGCGCAACTATTTCTATCTCAATCGGATAGCTCCTAATCTTGGGTCTACAAAGGCAAAAAGCTCAACAAAACTGCATGGCAACTTGGACACTCAACGATGAAACGAAAGTAAACAGCTACGGCTTCCGGCTGCTGAACAGCGGGCTGGATCTGGACAGGTTCCAGGCCAATCCCATGATGCTAGCCATGCATAGGGATTGGGATCTGAACGCTGTCATCGGACGGTGGAAGAATATCCGCATCGAAGGAAACCTGCTGCTTGCAGAGGACGAATTCGACATGGAGGATGAAGAGGCAAAGAAAATTGCAGGGAAAGTAACCCGTGGATTTCTGAAGGGTTGTAGTCTTGGATTCCTGTTCCTTGAAGAATTCTTCGTCAAGGCACTGGATGGAGTATTTGAACTCACCAAATCCGAACCCTATGAAGGAAGCGTGGTGGTAATTCCTGCCAATGGGAATGCCGTGAGGCTCTATTCCGCACCCGGAGTGCTGATGACTGAAGATGAAGTGAAGCTTCAGCTCTCTGCGATGTCTGCCAATGTCAAAGTCCGACTTACAAAACCAAAATCAAATTACAACATGGAAAAATTCACGCTAACGGCGGGCGCACTATCTGTGCTGATGCTGAGTGGTCTGATCAATCAGAATGATGAATCGGCAGTCAATGCCAGCATCGCACAGTTGGGAGCTGACTTGAAAAAGGCTCAGGAATCTGAGACCGCGCTCAAATTATCCCTTCAGACGATGAAGGATGCACAGCTCACAGCTGCGAAGTCCAATGCCACTGCGATAGTAGAGGCTGCGATCACGGCAGGTAAGCTGACTGCTGACAAAAAGGAGTCATTCATCACACTAGGAGTCTCTGATCCGGGTATGCTGGCCACAGTGCTGGAAGCTATGCCAGGCAAAGTGTCTCTAGCTGCTCAAGCTGGTGGAAGTCCGGGAGCTGCTGCGGGAGAGCCTAAGAATGTGGATGAGTTTTCTGCCTTGCCATTGGCGAAGCAGTTGGCTTTCAAAGAGAACAATCCTGAGGGATACAAGGCGCTATTCGCGTAGTCACCCCCTGCCCCCCTGAAGGGGGATTGTTAAGCCCCAGCTTAATTATCAATTAAACAGCAATTAAACAGCAATAATATGCCAGCAAATTTTCCAGAGGTTTGGAAAGCCCGAGTGGAAACCAACCTCAGATCAACCGACGAAGCCCCTTGGCTTGACGGTGTTGAAGAACTCGACACAACAGTAATCGAGATGGGTTCCGGATCAGCCGGGGAGACTAATGTGATTCATATCCCAACCTCAGATTTTGAGCCGGATGTATTGATAAACAATAGCGCGTATCCAATCGCGCTACAAGCCTACACGGATACGGAAGTTACGATCAGCCTGGATAAATACCAGACTAAGGTGACCACCTTGTCAGATGATCAGATCATCGGAGCTTCTTATCCGCGCATCGACAATGCGACACGCTCGCACTCCTCTGCGATCCTGAAGAGCAAATATGGGAAAGCGATTCATGCGATAGCGCCATCGGGCAATACCGCGAATACGCCTGTGATTCTGACTACCGGAGGCGTAGAAGGTGGTGCTGCTACAGGCAGAAAAGTATTGACCTATGCTGATTTGGTAGCGATGAAGAAGAAGTTCGATGTCCTTCAAATGCCAATGATGGGAAGACGAATCGTGCTCTCTACGGATCACTGGAATGATCTCTTGCTAGACCGTGAGCGATTTGGGGATAATTTCTCAAACTATCGTACTGGGGCTGTTGCTCCAATGGTAGCAGGGTTTGAGATTCATCAGTATGTGGCGAATCCATATTTCACAGGCTTGGTAAAGAAAGCGTATGGAGCGGCTCCAATAGCAGGCGATTATCAGGCATCTGTAGCCTTCTATGTGCCTAACATCGCTAAGAAGACCGGTATGACAAAGCAATATTTTGCGGAGTCTGCGAAAGATCCGGAAAGCCAGACCAATAAGCTGAACTATCGTCACTATTTCATTGCGGTGCCCAAGCGCGCGAAGTATATCGGTGCGATCGGATCAGGCGCAGTAGTATAATCGGGGGGACTAGATGAGTTTCCTAGTTAGAATATGGATAGAACTTGGAGCACATTGGGGCTACCTGCTGAGATCATTCGGCTTTGAGGATTGGGGCTCTCTTAAGGAGAGCCTCATTCCAACGCTGAAATATCCCGGTTCTGGTTATATATCAGTCATGATTTCTGTAGTGTCGGTTCCGGTTATTCGGATTTTCGGCTTGGACGGGCTTGCTTTTGCATCCCTGTTGTTAGTCTTCTTTGCTGAGTTGATCTCAGGGATCTGGGCGAGCAGAGTGAGAGGCGAAAAGATAGAAAGTAAAAAGCTCAGTCGGTTCACATTCAAGTGTGCCTACTACCTGCTGATCATTGCGATCACTTACCTGATGAGCGAGAGCTTTAAGGTGCGCCAGAAAGAACTCGCAGTGGTCATATTTGACTTTATGCATTTGTTTTTCGTGGTGCAGATCGTACTGGAGAATGTGGTGAGTGTGACTGAGAATTACAGCATGATCACAGGAAAGCCAAAGGCACATTGGATTACGATTTTGGTAGACAAAGTAAACGGATTCTTCAAGTGAGAAAGATCGATACCATATTCATTCACTGCTCAGCGGGGCACTCGGATCTCGAAGGCGTAAAACGCTGGTGGCACGGTGCCAAGCCGAACGGCATGGGCTGGAAGACTGGAGGCTACCACAAGTGGGTGGACTATGACGGGCTGATCACGGATGTATATCCGCTCAGCCAGATCACCAACGGAGTGGGTGGTCATAACTCGAACTCGGTACACATCAGCTACCGCGGAGGAGTGGAAAAGAAAAACGTGAACGCGTCAGCTGACACGAGAACGGAAATGCAGAAAGTAGGAATACTGGAAGCTATCCGGGAGGTACTGGAGGAGCTGAGGCAATACCAGGATGACGCCATCAAAATCATGGGTCATCGGGATATCAGTCCTGACAAGAACCTGAATGGAAAAGTGGATCCAAATGAACGAATTAAGGATTGCCCGAGCTTCGACGCAATCCCAGAGTATCAAGGAATGATAAAGTAAAAGTAGGATGTCCGGTGTAGGATGTTCGGTGTAAATCGAATTAAAATTAAATCCCAGAAAAATGGAAAAGTACATCTTAGGGCTATTAATGTCCTTGTTAATCACCACGGGCTACGTAGGCTCAACACCCCTAGCCCCCCTTGATGGGGGAGTGGATGCGGTCGAGTGTTTTGATACAGATTGCTTCGCTGCGCTCGCTCCCGATAGCTATCGGGAGACGGAGACAATGAAGGTGCCGGTCTATTCAGTGCCATTGCCTGAGGAAAATAAGATTGTCCTGGTGAAAGATCCGAAGGGGTTTGTAGAGCGGGCATTAAAGCACAAAATGGAATACCTGGCTATCAAGCCATCCGATAAAGGGGAATTCTGGGAACTGATGCCGGTCTTTGCTGACGAAGCCAGTTCGCTGAGTTTCAACCTCAATAAATCTGACGAATCCGAAAATGCAGACTCTGGAGATGAGGAGCCACTTCGGATAGTCGCTGTCAAAGACTTTATCCGCTATAACTAATGCGAATCACTGGGGCGGGGATCGCGGTTATCCTTCTGATATCATTCTCCTGCAAGTCTTCAAAGCAAACTACGAGTGAGCTGAAGGAAGAAACTAAGAGAACTGAACAAACGGCCATCACGGCTCATTTGTCTGGGCGAACGGACATTGAGCATATCGGTGACAGTTTGATCGGAAGGATGCCGCTCCCCTACACAGTGCCAAGATCAGTGCGATTTCAGGTCGAATCCGGTGGAATCAATCTGGATATCACCTTGCAGGATTCTACCCTGACTTACCAGGCTGTTGCAAAGCCAGTCGCGCGATCCACGTTGATACAGGCTGATTCAACCTACACTGAACGAAAGCTCGAAGAGACCTATGCGCTCACCGTTCAGAAGGAATCGACACAAAAGAAGATCGGTTTCTCCTGGTGGATATGGCCAGCACTGATGCTCGTCATCGCTCTGGTAGTACTAATCAAAATCAAACGAATTAAATTATTCTAACATGTCACTATCGAAATCAGAGTTGCTGGACAAAGCCAAGGAGGTATTTGGGATATATCCAAGTGCGAAGGAGTTTCACTTCAGTGCTGATGGACAGGCGTTCACGGAGCAATCCCACGCCGTCAATCACGCAAAGTCACTCGAGGTAAAAGACACGGTGCTCATCACCAAGTCTATGGCGGCAGCCGGAACTATTGACGTACCAAACGATCCAGCCCCTGCGGTTGTGGATCCAAACGGTGCAAAGAATGAGTTCCAAAAGCTGGGCGTGAAGTCTGAAAAGGGCTTAAGTGAAGGCGGGGCTGATCCTGTCAAGGAATCTGAAGCACTTGAAATGCAGAGCCTATTGGCGAAGCATGAAGAACTATCAGGTAAGAAAGCAGCTGGGAATATCAAGCTGGAGACGCTGAAGGCAAAAGTACAGGAGTTGGAAGCTGAAGCAGCAAAAGAAGAAGTGTCGAAAGCGGCTACCAAAGCGGCTCAGGACATTCAGAAGGATGTAAACGAAACCGACCAGAAATAATGGGAACACTAACCTACGGGGCAAAGAAAATCGAAATGGGTGACTGGGATCCAGTCCTAAAGAGTACATCGAACTGGGTGGAACTCCCTGTCTATAACGAAACCTTTGTGCTCACTGAGGCTGAGCCTTCAGTGAATGAGCACAAGCAGCAAGGGAAGTCTAATCCTAGACTACGAAGAGTAACGCCTGCATCTATGGCGATAAGTTATCAGCTGATGGACACAGATCCACAGGCATTGATGAAAGCTTTTGGAGGTACCATCGCTGTAGTGAATACTGCGGATGTGTGGAGCGCCCCAAAGAATCGAGGTGAAGTGATCAAGTCGCTAAAAATCACGGCTGAAGATGATTCTATCATTACAGTTCCAGCATTCTCGCATTATGCCCGACTGAATCTAACCATCACAGATGCCAACATCAACTTGATTGATGTTTCTGGTGTGGTATCAGATACGGGTGCAGATGCTACACCTGACTTCACCTGGTCAGAGAAGCAAACGCCATAAAGCGATGCAAACTGAGCTGCACGCGGCTTACAGTATACTAGAGAGGGGCGTCAGGTCGAAGGTCAGAGCCCCTCTTTTTTTACGGCTGTTCCGCATCAAAACTATCTCGCTCACTATCAGGATGCTCTATGCGGGCACGCTAATACGAGCCTCTCGGCGATACCTGGCAACAGGGATCAAAGATGAACAGCTGAAGGAAATGACGCTGGAAGAATCCCTCGAAGTGCAAGCGAAACATGGCAATGCAATCGCCCGATGTGTGGCCACTGCGGTGATCAACAGCCGATACCTGGACTGGATACTTGGAAGATGGCTAGGGGGCTATCTATTGGATAATCTCCCTTGGCGTGAGATACGAGCTCTACTCGAATATACCCTGGTGTATGGAGGGATCTCGGATTTTATGCCTACTACCAGATTGGTGCGAGCGGTAAAAATAACCGATCCTCAAAATCAGGGTCAAAAGAAAAAAGGGAGTTAAAGGCCTCTGGCCTTCATAGCCCGGCTGGAATCATCTTCCATATCTGTGAAAAAACAGGCTGGAGCTGGAAATACGTCCTCTGGGGCATTCCCTGGAATCTCATCCTCTGGGGCATGGCAGATGCACCGGCAATGGAAAGAGAAGATCCCGAAAAGCCTAAAGAAGGAGACCCTGCTGAGGGAAGAAAAAAGTATCAATCGAGAAAAATAAAAGATGGATAAGCTAGGCCCTGTAGAAATCGATTTCATTTTCAACAATGCGGAATTCAAAGCTGCTTCCGAGCAGTTGAAGTCCGAGATTCAAGGCATAGTCACCGTGGCTAAGGATTCGGCTGTGGAAGCTTCAGCCGCTACGACTGCTGTGCTGTCGGATTCGGCTAAGGAAATCGCAGAATATCAGCGTCAAATCGCTGAATCAGGAAAAATGAGCGGTCCACTGGTGGAGTCGAAAGGAATTGAAGAGGCCAAACGTCAGCTTGAACTTTTAGTGGCTGAGAAAGTCAGACTTCAGGAATTCTACGACACGGGAAAAATGGGCGCTGAATCATACCAGTTAGCTGTGGACAAGTTGGCAGCTTCGGAGCGTCAGCTTACGGCCGCTGTGGCAGGTACCGCTCCCAATCAGCAAGGTGCAGAGGTTAAGATCCTCGATGAGAAACAGCGTGCTCTGGAAGCGGTGTCAGACGAATATCGTGGAGTACTCGCTGCGGGAATGGCAGCCTATAATGAACTAACTCCTGCTACCCGTACGCTCATCGTGCAGTTGAATGATATGGATGGGGAAATGCGCCAGGTGAATCTGGCGCAGAATGACCTGAACAAACGATTCGACGCCGGCACGGTCGACGCCACTCAATATACCCAAGCCCTCGCTGCACTGAGTGTACGTGAAGCAGAACTACGAAAGAACATTCAGGGATCTACGAATGAGCTCAAAGGACAGAGCATGGCTATCGGAGCGCAAAAACCGCAATGGAATGGCCTAGGGAATTCGATCAACCAAGTTACCAGGGAACTTCCTGCCTTCACCTATTCCGCTCAGACTGGCTTCATGGCTATCTCGAATAACATCCCAATTCTAGTAGATGAAATCAATCGACTCAAAGTAACCAATGCAGC
>Ga0105054_10004364_pt1 | contig 21207 bp, 17 predicted proteins | sample BON02_FD_78091 | JGI IMG/M metagenome (GOLD analysis project Ga0105054, IMG submission 78091) | Freshwater microbial communities from Lake Bonney liftoff mats and glacier meltwater in Antarctica - BON-02 (megahit assembly) | ecosystem: Environmental > Aquatic > Freshwater > Ice > Glacier...
ATTCCACTCCGCTTCTGGGTATAGAAAATCGGCCCTGGTGAATCGAGTTTAATTAAGAAAGCAACAATTGGGAACAGCCACCAACCGATCACAAGCATCAGCCCTATGGAGCAAAAAAGATCAATGAACCGCTTTATACTAAGGTTATACCAGTTTAGCTTGTCTGAAACCAAAATATCTTCCTGCCCTTGAGCTGGCAAAGAGCTTGAATTAATTTCAAGATCTTTCTTTTCCGATTGGTTATCTGGGTCTGTTGTAAGTTTCAAAAGTGATAAACTTGTAGTATTTCTTAGAATGTAAAGGTCATTATAATTTCAATTTTTTCAAAGAAACTTATTTATAAGTCACAGTATATTAAATAATTCTGATTATCCGCAATGATGCCAGTGACCCCTCTTTCTTTGGTTAACTGGCGGGAAGACCGATGACGGGTGACCGAAGTACCGGCAATGCTGGTGTTTAACATACATTAAGCCGCTTTTTGCCTTTTACTGGTGCAATTGAGGATATATATAAAATTTTTCTTATAGAATAGCCTTTACAAATCTGGTTCTACCCTTAAATAGGTGTGATATATACTTTATGGTAATGCTAAATACAAATGGGCCAACATTCAAAGTGGTATTGTGTCCTGGAAATCAGGGTAATATGAGTTTCGTTCAGTTTTCGACTCTTCTAACCTTGAAAAATCTCCATTAGATTCGTGATAGAATCAGAAATTTAGATGAATTTTTTGACAATACGTATTAAATGAACGTAAGATTAAGGAGGATTATTTCTATTTTGAAAGTTATATTTTGCTTTTTGTGGTTTAATAAACGGTTTAAATATGAAATTTACATGACTACCTAAGTAGTTTACTTAAAGGAATTAATTTGTTTAGTTTTATACCTATAGAATTAAGTACTCAAATTAGTTCCATACGCTAAACAGCTGATCTGGGCTATGTTAATTATACTATTGAAAAATAGCAGATCGATAGGATAGTTTAATTTATGTGTAGTATCTTTTGATGACCTTAGCTAAAATATTTGAATGACAACTCATATTTCACTATCATTTCCCGTATTTGACGGCAACGAAAATTTGTACACTCAGCAGGCGATAAGCTCTGGTAACATCGCAACTTTCGGACAATTTATCGATAGGTTCGAAAGCAAGCTTTCCAAAAGATTAAAAACTCATCAAGCAGTGGCGTTGAACTCTGGTACGTCTGCTTTGCATCTGGGGATGGTGCTTTTGGGAATTGGGTCTGGAGATGAAGTGATTTGTCAGTCTTTTACTTTTTGTGCCTCCGCCAACCCCATAATCTATTTGGGGGCTAATCCAATTTTTGTAGATAGCGAAAAAGATACATGGAATATTTGTCCTCAGATCCTAGAGGAAACCATCCTTAACAGGATTTCGAAAGGCAAGAAACCAAAAGCTATTGTAGTAGTTCACCTGTTTGGTATGCCTGCTAAAATGAAGGAGATTTTAGAAATCTCTACGAAGTATAACATACCAGTTTTGGAGGATGCAGCAGAGGCTATTGGAAGTAAATATCAAGGAAGACCCTGTGGAACATTTGGGCAAATTGGTATCTTTTCTTTCAATGGAAATAAAATCATCACAGCTGGCGGAGGAGGAGCTTTAATTTCAAATGACACCTCTTTCATTCAACAGGCAAAGCATTTGTCCACGCAAGCCAGAGAAGACTTGCCTTATTATCATCACTTAGAAATCGGCTATAACTACAAAATGAATAATCTTTCAGCTGCAGTGGGACTTGCTCAGCTAGAACAGTTGGATTTCTGTGTTAAAAGCAGAAGAACTGTAAACGAACGGTACAGGAAATTGCTTAAGGGTTTTCCAGGTATTGAATTTCAGACGGAGTCGAAGGATTCTGTTTCAAACTATTGGCTTACATCGATTTTGGTAGATAAGGAGAAGACAGGTTTTTCTAATGACCAATTGAAAACTGCGTTGATGAAAAAGGGGATTGAAAGCAGATTTCTATGGAAACCGTTACATACCCAACCTGTTTTCAATAGGACTCCATATTATGGCGGAAGTCTAGCAGAAATATTATTTCAGAATGGACTTTGTCTTCCTAGTTCCGTTGATTTGACTCTTCAAGACCAGGAAATGGTTGTAGAAGTAATCCATTCAGAACTTAGTAAAACATTCAGTTAAGTGGTCTATCGTAATTTGCTCAAAAGAGGGGTAGATTTGATTCTTGCATTTTTGATGTTTGTAATACTTTTGCCAATATTTTTACTTTTATTGATTGCTTTAAGTCTTCATCACAGAGGAACCCCATTTTTTTCTCAGTCTCGTCCCGGAAAAGGAAACGTTACATTTCAGATTTTAAAATTCAAAACCATGTCGGATTTGATAAATGAGGAAGGAGATCTTTTAGCTGACTCCGAGCGAATCACTAGTTTTGGCAGTATGGTAAGAAGGACATCTTTAGACGAAATCCCCCAACTAATCAATGTTCTTAAAGGCGATATGAGTCTTGTTGGCCCTCGACCTTTACTAGATGATTACCTTACGCTATATTCATCCGAGCAAGCGAGGAGACATGAGGTAAAGCCCGGAGTGACCGGTTGGGCTCAGGTAAATGGTAGAAATGCTATTTCTTGGGATACTAAACTTAGGCTTGATGTGTGGTATGTCGATAATTTAAACTTCCTGTTAGATCTTCAAATTCTTTTTCAAACATTATTCAATGTACTCCTTGGAAAAGGTGTGACACAACAAGGGCATGTTTCTATGGGGCGATTCGAAGGGACTAAAAGTGAGAATGTTTGAGGTGAAATTAGTTTTTGAACGAGTAAACATCTTATAGAATAAGTGCTCCGGTGGTAGTTTAAGATAAGTGCTAAAAGTTTGTCGATTTGTATAATTCGATTTTTTTGTTATCAAAAGAACTATAGATAACTAGATAAGATTGATTTTACCAGGAGGGGTGCGTGATTTCTTAGTGTGGAAACAGCATGCGCAAGTGAATGGATGGGTTCTTTTGCCCCGAAATCGGGAGATACCTCCAAGTATTACTGAGACGGGCTCTCATGGAGGATTTTATGCTAGCGTAAACAATAAGATACCAAAAGAAAGACAGTTTAGTGTATATATGTTCGAGTTATCTTTGTGGTTCTACCCTTACGTAAGTGGAATATATATTCTGACTATTCGCAATGATGGCAGTAGCCATATTCTCTTTGCTTTAAAGGCTGGAAGACCCTGCCCGAACTGTAGGCGTGGAAAACGTCCCGATAGCTACCGGGAGACGCACCACGGGGCACAGGCCGAAGTGACCTCAATCCTAAATAGGAGCTGATTTTATAAAGGGTTTTTATCGCTACTGGTAGAAAAGCGGATATACATAATATGAGTTTAGGGGATTCTAAAATACAAGCAAAACAACCACCGATTAAAATAGTAGTCTGATTTATAGGTTTTTATGAAATTAATTTAAATAAGTAGCGACCTCAATTCTGTAAGATCTCCTTAAGTTTGTGGTAGAACCATCTTTTTGAAACTCGAAAAATGCAAAAAATTATAAAAATATTTTAAATAAATTTTTAGGCATACGCTGGAAAAGTGATTATTTTACGCCTAAATTAGTTGTTTGAGTAAGAGGATTAATAACTTAGCTATTTGAATAAATCTATACTATGAATTTTTTGACTCGCATAAAAATCCTTCCTAGATGGATAATTGCCACACTAGATTCTTTAATTCTTTTTCACTGTGCCTTATTTGGGTATTTGGTACGATTCAATTTCGAGCTTGTCTTGATTGAACAGAATGATGCCATCGCCGGGAGTTTTACTTTTATGGTGGGTGGGTTATTGGTGATGCAAAATACGCGAAGCTATGAGGGTATTGTAAGACATACTGGCTTTAGAGATGGCGCAATTATCTTTAAAACTGTTCTGATTAATTTTGTTCTTTTTTTAGGCTTGAACTTTTTTCACGGTAACTTTTTGAATGATAAGTTCTTAATGCCTACCTCGGTGTTGATTATCGCAAGTCTTTCCTCCCTCTTTATGCTAATCTTTTACCGCCTATTGGTAAAGGAACTATTTGTCTATCTGAAAAATGGGATACTGGCAAAAGAGCTAAAGCATGGAGTTATTTTTGGAGCTGGGGAAGCTGGGATTATTGCGCAAGAAGCAATTAAGAGGGATAGTAAAATTCTTTTTAATACAGTTGCATTTTTGGACGATGATCCGAAAAAAGAAGGGAAAAACATTGACGGGAAGCGAATATATGAAGGGCTGGGCGACCTTGAAAAATTGGTTACTCAGTTTGGAATTACTGAATTGATTATAGCGGTTAGGGACCTTTCTGTCCAACGAAAGAAGGAAGTGATCGATGAATGTCTTCGATTGAAAATTTCCGTATCAATAGTTCCTCCTGTGGATCAGTGGATAAATGGTGGCTTGACAGCTGGAGCAATTCGTGAAGTAAAAATCGAGGATTTGCTTAGTCGGGAGCAAATAATTTTAGATAACCCAAGAATACAACAGGATTTGCAGGGCAAAGTGATTCTGGTGACAGGCGCTGCTGGATCTATTGGTTCTGAGCTTTGTCGGCAGATTTGCCATTATGAGCCTAAACTTCTTATCCTATTTGACATTGCAGAATCAGCATTGTACGATGTGGAACAGGAGTTTAAAGAAAAGCATTCCTATTGTCCTATAAAGATCGTGCTTGGGGATGTGAGGAATAAAAAGAAGGTACAGGAAGTATTTAAAGCATACAAACCACAAGTAGTGTTTCATGCAGCTGCATATAAGCATGTGCCTATGATGGAAAATTACCCTGAAGAGGCTATTCAATCCAACGTGCTGGGCACTAAAATCCTTGCTGATATCTCTGTTTTAGCCAAAGTTGACAAATTTGTTTTTGTGTCAACAGATAAGGCCGTCAATCCTACGAATGTGATGGGTGCTAGCAAAAGAGCTGCAGAAATGTATGTGCAGGCACTGAATGAATACCTTGAAAGAAATCATAGTAATTACCATACAAAGTTCATTACAACCCGTTTTGGAAATGTGTTGGGATCAAATGGATCGGTGATTCCTCTGTTCAAAAAACAGATATTACATGGAGGGCCGATTACGGTAACTCACCCAGAAATCACTAGATATTTCATGACCATTCCAGAAGCTTGTCAGCTAGTGCTGGAAGCAGGGATAATGGGTGAAGGTGGAGAGATTTATATCTTTGACATGGGTGAGCCAATAAAAATTCTTGATTTGGCAAACAAGATGATTCAGCTGTCAGGTAAAAAAGTAGACGAAGATATTAAGATAGTCTTCTCAGGATTGAGAGAAGGCGAGAAACTTTATGAAGAGCTACTAAATGATTTTGAGACAGTCAAAATTACACATCATCCTAAAATAAAAATAGCGCAGGTACAGCCAGCTTCTTATCACAAAATAGATGGTCAAATCGAACTTTTCATAGAGTTGGTTACCAAAAATTCTGAAAATGAGCTGGTATCCCATCTTAAAGTTATTGTGCCTGAATTCATATCCAACTCATCTAGATTTGAGGTGCTGGACAGGCTTAACTAGTGGTCTTATAGACCTGACCCACGGACCAGCTTACAAACCATTATATTCACAAATCTTCCGGGTTGCAGACATGCGCACAGATAGTAAATCTTTAGACTAGGCATTTCTAAGATATGGAGAAGAAATTCTACAATTCTATTTAGAGATTTATTAACTACAATAGGTTATTGTATGTCAGTGATTTAAGTCTTAATTAGTCGATTCTCTTTTAAGTGCTAACTAGAGAAAATGAAAAAACTATTTAGCACCAATTCCCTAGTCCACAAGCTTATCATGGTACCCTACTACTCTCAACATTTTTGAATTCACCTATTCTAATTTCGTCTAGGACTACATTAGTTCTATGGCGAAGCAATTAGCTCTCACCTTCCAAGGCATAATTTTGTATCTTCGTGCAATAAAGTGCTGTTCGTAACCTAAATTTTGTATTCATGACCGAAAAAATCACTATATTTTACGCTGATGATGACTTGGACGATTTAGAGTTTTTTAAGATTGTGATCAAACAAATCGGAGGCAACTATGAAGTGGTAACCTATGCGGACGGTGTTGAACTTTTGGATGCTATTCATAATCCTCCTCCAAATCCCCATGTAGTCTTTTTGGATATTAACATGCCTAGAATGAATGGACTTGAAGTATTGAAGAAATTACGAGAATCTACTAAGTACAAGCATTTACCTGTCATCATATTATCTACCTCAAAAGATGACTCCTTTGTAAAGCAATCGCTGGATCTTGGCGCGAATTATTACGTCCCTAAATCTTCTCGATTTGATGAACTGAAACAATCCATCGAACATTCACTCAAGATTAATTGGGACACCCTTATTCCTGATCCTTCCAATTTTACCTACGCCAGCAATTAAGCATAAATGACTGCACCTTTATTGACCTCTGCATTTACGCGGGAACTTAAAACAGCCACAGCACCACTTCATGCGGAGCTCGAATCTTTGCCGGTCTCAAAATCCATTTTAGTACCCGGAATTTCTATCCATGACTACCTACGCTAGTTGGATTTAATGCATGATGTGATAGTAGGGGTATAGGCCACTGTGTTTCCGATGGTAAGCAGGGAAGTCAAATCAATAATGAACGAAGAAAAACGTCGTTTTTGGAGAGAGATTTTAAAGCATTAGGCTTCAAAAACTAGCTAGGGGTAAGAGTTACTGCCCTATCAGAGAAGGTAAATTCCATAGGGTTTGCTATGGGGATTCTATATGTAATAGAAGGCTCTACTCTTGGTGGTAGGGTGATTTACAAGAATATTCATCAAAACCTGGAGCTAGATGCTGATTCTGGCGCAGCGTATTTTTCTGGATACGGTGAACTTACAGAGCCTTTATGGAAGGGATTTATGGCAGAATTGGTGGCTTATGAGCAGATAAATAACACTGGTGATGAAATCATCGCGGGAGCAAATCATGCGTTCAATGCTATTCATAAACATTTTCAAGAGAAGCCGGGAAACAGCTAACTATGAAGATAAAGGACATAGTTTTTCGTGACCATGTTAACCTTACTAATTGTGAACAAGAACCAATTCACATTCCTGGTAGTATACAGCCGCACGGGTTTCTTTTAGGCCTAAAACTCGATTCATTTCAAATAGATTATTGTAGTGGTAATACGTTGGATTATATCGAGGCATCACATAGCCTGCTTTTGGGGGAAAAATTTGAGGAAGTATTTGGTGCACAGGCGATGGAGTCACTGCTAGGCTACATCAGCACTAAACAAATGCGCTCTTCATCGCTTCTGAAAATGAGCCTTTTGGGATGTGATTTTGTAGGCACTGTTCACCAAAGTGTTCAAGTGTATATTCTAGAGATCGAGCCTGGAAATCCACCCTACAGCATGCCCGATGAAGTGTACGATCATACCTCACAGTTCCTTTCCTACATGCATGCCCACACATAGCATGCAGGCTTTGTGCAGCCTGGTAGCTAAAGGAACGCGGGAAGTGACCGGGTATGACAGAGTGATGATTTATCGGTTTGATAGTCATTACAACGGAGAAGTCTTTGCAGAAAGCTACAGAGCAGATTTAGAGCCGTTTTTAGGTCTGCATTATCCTCATACAGATATTCCGCCTCAGGCCAGAAATCTTTATCTGAAAAATCTGCTTAGACTAATTGTAGATATAGATTATACGGCGGTTCCTATTTTTTACTGTGGATGATATAGCAGGTAAAAACCTAGATCTGAGCCTTTCTGTTCTGAGAAGTACCTCAGCTATACACGTCCAATATCTTCAAAATATGGGAGTGGGGGCTACGCTCACCATATCACTTATTTACAAACAAAAACTCTGGGGCCTGATAGCCTGCCATCATTATTCTCCAAAGGATTTAACTCCCGAAATTAGACTTGCAGCACAGCTGCAGGGGAATTTCATAACTTCTCAAATAGGCCTCAGACAATCTCACGATGAGTATGAGGTCTCCAGAAAGGTCAGCAGCGCTTTTGACAAGATTGATACTTTCAACTTATCTGCTGATGGAGAATCCTTCGATGAATTTATATGTATATCCGCAATTGTACCAGTAAAAGGCAAAAAGCGGCTTAATGTATGTTAAACACTAGCATTGCCGGTACTTCGGTCACCCGTCGTCGGTCTTCCTGCCAGTTAACCAAAGAAAGAGGGGTCACTGGCATCATTGCGGATAATCAGATTAATTTAGTACCCAGCCGGAGCTTTTGGAGATTTGTAATGCCTCTGGAGTTTCTCTTCTTGTAGACGGAAAGATTTACAAGAATGGAATTGTTCTTTCTGATGAGGAGGTGGTTTTTTTGGCAGATTTTTTACTCAAACACAGCGGTAATACAAGTTTTAGCACTGATAAACTGTTAAATCGTTTACCTAAATACAGAACGCTATGTGAAAAGACGGCCGGATTGATCTATCATTCACTGGAATTGGACACCAACAATTGCATAATTTGGTATAGACCCGAAACCAAAGCTGAAGTGCTCTGGGCTGGAGATCCATCTAAATCTATCATTAAAGATGAAAAGGGTTTATCGCCTAGAAACTCCTTTAACCTCTGGAAAGAGATCGTTGATTGCACGAGTAAACCTTGGTTTCAGTCTGAATTGGATGTGACAGCATCCTATGCCTTTAGCGTCAGCTGAATATGATTCTGCTGACGAAAGAGGAGGAGAAATACCGTAACCTCAGTGAGATGCTTAAGGCGGCAAATGAAGAACTGGAAAATATAAATTGGATAAGTTCACATGATCTGCAGGAGTCATTAAGAAAGCTTCAATTGATTTCGTCTCATTTGCTCGAAGAAGAAGAGATGCCTCCGCATGTGTTAACTATGCTAAAACGCTTGAATTTTTCTGCTGAAAGAATGCAGATTTTACTTTCTGATATACTCAAGTATACCCGCTTAAAGAATAATAAAGATCCCTTTGAAATCCTGAAATTAGAAGAGCTCATCCAAGAAGTGAGTGATGATCAGGTTGAAAATTCAGATTTACCAATACGTATTAAAATAGGAGAGCTTCCTAAAATCAAAGGGGTTAGATTTCTAGTAAAACAGTTGTTTTCAAACCTGATCTCAAACTCACTCAAATATGCCAAAGCGGGTATTACACCGACAATAGAAATCACCCTTTCAGGTGCTCCAAGAGCTTTCACAGCTAGTGGGAGTGGACTTTTTGAGGTCATTACCGTCCGGGATAATGGGATTGGCTTTGACCAGGAATATGCTGAATCTATATTCAATATTTTCACCAAGCTACATATCTCGTCTGAGTATGCTGGCTCGGGTATGGGGCTTTCCTTGTGCAAAAAAATCATGCAGAAACACAACGGCTACATCACAGCTACTAGTGCTCTTGGAGAAGGTACGGCGATCATCCTATATTTTCCTTATGCTAAGAAATTATAACGTGAGTTAGGCTTGCAATCCGTGTCTCAGCTGTAGGGAAGAATAAGTAGTTGTCCTGGGAATCTTGGAGGTATTGCTACCTGCGAAGGCTTATTTTATTATGCGTTTTCTTACTTGCGGGTCAACCATTAATGTGCCTGCCCATTTTGGAAATACACGTTAAATACTGAGCCTTTACCCAATTCACTTACGACCTCTATGTCTCCTCCGGCGTTTGTGATTGATTTTTTGGCCAGATACAAACCTACTCCGGTTCCTTCCACATGCTTGTGGGCACGTTGGAAAACACCAAATATTTTTTTGATATCATTTTTAGCAATTCCCAATCCATTATCCTGAATTGAAAGAAGAATAAAGTTGTCAGATTTCTCTGTACGAATAGTCACTTCAAGCGGTCGGTTTGGTGACTTATATTTAATAGCATTGCTCAGTATATTGAAGAGGATACTTCTCAAACTCTTTTTAGAAAACTTTATCTCAGGTTCTCTTAAATCAAAGATAATTTTTGCCTCCGAATTCATGAGCTCAACTTTTATGCTCGATTTAACCTCAATTAGCAGCGCTTGAATATTGATACTTTCCGGCACATCCAGTTCACTTTCTATTTTGGCAATATCCGTGAGTTCAAAAATAATATCCGTGAGATTGACTGTGGTTCTTTCAAACATTTCCATCAATTCATTAGTCTCTTCTGATTGTGGTTCCACCGAAGCATTCAAAAGAGGAATTATCATGCTCAAATTAGATAAAGGGCCTTTCAAATCGTGGGAGACAGCATAAATAAAAGTGCTGTGATCTGCGTTGATTCTAGACAGTTTATCCTGCACCTTTTTTATTTCTGTAATATCATTGAATGTAATAATAACCCCATCTATCCGATTTTCCTGCTGTCTTACATAAGGCATTGCCCTCATCTGATACCATCTACGGTCCATAGTTTGAACCTCTTTTTCAATTGTAGATGAATTAGTGATTACCTGTCGGATATCATCCAGAAGGGTTGAGAAACGTAGATTGTTGGAGATATCGCTTAAAGTTCTGCCGATGTCGCTCTCCTTAATGTTGATCTGACGATTGGCAGTGGGGGTGAATTTTCGTAGAACAAGATCTCGGTCTACATATAATTGTGCGTTGATGTTCGATTTGAAGTAATTATTCAAATCATCATTCAATTCGTCCAGCTCTTTAATTTTCAGTTGGTACTCATTGTTTACTGTTTGCAGCTCCTCATTCACTGACTGCAACTCCTCATTAATGCTCTGCATCTCTTCATTACTGGAAATAAGTTCTTCATTATAGGAAGAAATGTGATCGTTGGATTGTTCCAGTTCAGTATTGGTATCTTTCAGTTTTTGCTTGCTCTCTGCCAGTTCTTCTTTCAGGTCTTCTAGATGACGATAGGTATGTTTCTCCTGCTCGAAGTGTTCAAAATCAGTGCTTGTTTTGGTGTTGTCGTCCCCAAACAACACTAAAATCATGGTTTGCGCAAAAGTATTTTGAAGCACTAGCGGCTCAGCAAAAACATTGACGGAGTGAAACAGGTCGTCCCTTTTGAATTTTACTTTCAGAATAGTTGCCGCCTTATTATTCTTCAATGCCTTACGGATGGTGGTAGAAGTGGCAATGGAAAGATCTTCAGGCAACATTTCAAGCAAGTTGAAATTAAAAATTTTTGGGAGGAGATATTTCTCAAAATTGCCCAAAGTCTGTACAATCTTGAAATCAGTATTGATCCAGATTGCAGCCTCATATCCAGATACCTTTAGCAGTGAGGATTTTATGATCTCTGTAGGGTTGCTATTGACTGTGCTTTTTTGGGTAGTTACATTTTGGTTGAGAGTAACTAAATGATTTGCCATGCCCGGAGTAGTATAGGTGGTGTCCCTATAATTGTAAGGCACTTCAATGTTTTTAAATACCCTCCATTTCTTATTCTCTTCATTGAAAGATGTCTTCAACTCCCCCAGGCTTTCACTTGGACCTAAAAACAAATAACCTCTTAGGTTGAGGCAGAAATGCAGAGATGCAAGGATTTTTTTCTGTAAGATCGGATTGATGTAAATGAGTAAATTCCGACAGCTTATCAAATCTATTTTACCATAAGGAGGCTGCTTGACTATATCATGGTCAGCGAAAATGAGCATTTTCCTAATTGTGTCCTTTACTTTGTAATGATTACCCTCCTTTATAAAGAACTTATTGAGCCTTTCTTTTGAAATATCATTTTCGATTTTCTCAGAATATATTCCTTTGGAAGCATGTTGTAGCGCTGATTTGTCGATATCACTGGCAAATATCTTCACTTCAAGATTTTTTTTGAGCTTAATTAGTTGCTCCATGATGATTATCGCAAGAGAATACGCCTCTTCTCCTGTGGCGCATCCGACAACCCACACTTTCAAAATATCAACTTGCAATTTGTTTTTGATAATTTCAGGAATGACTTTCTCTTTTATTACTTCAAAAGCTTCTTCATCTCTAAAAAACTGAGTAACACTTATCAGAAATTCTTTGGTAAGAATGCTTATTTCGGTAGGATTGTCCTCTAAATAATCAGCGTAATTTTCTAAGGAGGCTATCCTGTTTTTAGTCATTCTTAGTACTATTCTCCTTGTAATAGTAGGTCGTTTATACTCTGAAAAATCCAGCGGAGTATGCTTCTGTATCAGCCCTAGTATTTTCAGTAATGCGGCCTCATTTTTTTCGCTTATTTGATCTGATAGCTTATTTTCCAATATATCCCGGTTCAGGTAGGTGATAATTTCTTGGGGAATTAAATCCGGAGTCGAAATCACATCCACATTTCCAGATTCAATGGCACTGCTAGGCATACCATCAAATTGTGCGCTTTCGGGATCCTGAACGATCACAAACCCGCCATTTTTTTTTATGGCAGCTATACCTTTGGTGCCGTCCGATCCAGTGCCAGAAAGGATGATTGCAATGCTTTTGTCTTTATGGCTTGCTGCCAAAGAATCAAAAAATATGTCTATAGCCTTATTGGGCTGATGAGGCACGATATCGGTCAAAAACAATTTTCTGTCACTTATGGTCATGTTCTTCCCTTGGGGCATAAGATAAACATGGTTTGGCATAACGTACATCCCATTTTCGGCAACGGATATTTTAAGATTGGTGTGTTTGGCAAGTAATACAGCCATGAAGCTTTTGTGATCCGGAGAGAGGTGCTGTATAATCACATAAGCTACTCTGTCTTCAGGTGTGTAGTCAAATAGTAAATGGATGGCCTCCATTCCCCCAGCAGAGGCTCCAATGGATATTATATATGGAACTTCTTTATAATCTATATTCTTTTTCATGCAGTTGAGAAACTGAAATGTAGTGGCTAATTTAGTTGTTTGAAGCTCTAACGTATACAATAACCTTGCAAGATGTATCTCAAGTGTTTCTTTTTCCAGAAGGGGATAGGTAATTAATTTCCAGTTTGAAAATGCCAACTATGGTAAGTAAGTAAAATAAAATCAAAAGTTTCAGGAATTCCTTGGGTGTCAAAATAGCAGCACCAAGAGGGGTAATACAGCATTGGAATACCTGTCGCAAACGAACGAAAATTCACCTAAAGTCATTGCTGTACAGACTATTTCAACTTTGATCCGTAGGGAAGAATGTTTATTTGGCCTAGCATATGTCGAAGATTTAGCCGCCGTGTGTATCTGCCTTTCACGGCGTTCGTACATGCCTTCACCGCTGTTCGTGTATTCTTCGCCTCTGTTCGTGTATTCTTCGCCGCTGCTTGTGTTTTACTCGACGCCGTTCGTGTCATCACGAATGGCCGAAATAGTTATCTCCCGACACATCGGGTAGGCATTGCAGAACTGAGATTCTGCGCTATTCAATTGGCGATAGGCTGTACCCGTCGCTGAGTTATTTTAGTATTTTCAGGCTTTTTTGCGCAAGTTTCCGCTCTATCAGAGTCTTAGTTGCACGGACTATTTCAATGTGTACGAGCGAAAAATTAGTTGCCCTATTTCCATTCGCAATTCCCCAACTGCTTAGCTTAAAGAAGGTATATCCGCAAGTGCAACAGTAACGATATAAAAGTATGATAGCGTAAGCTCCACGCTGGGATTTCGGCCATTTCTGCCAGCGCGCCGTTGCCTGTCTCCCGGTAGCTAGCGCTACGTCTTCCCCGCCTGTTTTTCGGGCGGGGGTCTTCCAGCCTTTAAATCACAGAGAATATGTCTACAGGCATCATCCGATAGGTATCAGATGCGGCTAATCAGAAGTTATAGTGTTGATTCCCTGGCTTCAAGCGAGTGCTCGAATTTCCAATTTCAATTCCCAACTCATCCTCTCGCACCGAAGATCGAAGATCCAATCCTTACCATAGTACTTCCTTCTTCCTGTGCGATCAGGTAATCGCCACTCATACCCATGGAAATATCTATCAGTTGGACGAAGACCGGAAGCGTTCGGGTTTTCAATTCTTCGAAAAGACTCTTTAAACTCCTGAATTCCTTTCGCACCTGATCCTTGTTTTCGGTGAATGTCGCCATCCCCATCAGTCCTTGAATTCTTACATGAGTGAGGCTTAGAAAGTCTGGACTGCAAAGCATTTCATCCAATTCGTTTTTATCAAAACCGAACTTTGAATCTTCTTCAGCAATGTGCATTTGAAGTAGGACATTTATCTTTCTGTCGATCTTTTTTCCTTGCTTATTTATTTCCCGCAGAAGCTTAAACGAATCTACTCCGTGAATCAGATGTATGAAAGGAGCGATGAATTTGACCTTATTACTTTGCAAATGCCCGATCATATGCCAGTTAACATCCTCTGGCATTTCAGTTTGTTTCATCTGAATTTCTTGTGCTTTATTCTCTCCGAAATCTCTAATTCCAGCCAAATAGGCTTCTTTTAGGTCTGAAATCGGCTTGGTCTTACTCACTGCGACTAGTAAGCAATCTTGAGTTAAGATTGTTTTTTTTACTGCTTCGAGGTTGGCTTTGATGTCCATTTTCTATTTTTATGCTTTACTTTTTTACAATAGTCCTAAAACAAAGATATGGCGATCATTAGTACTTTGCTAAAAAAAGGCATTCGCTTGAGAGAGAGTTTGGAACAAGAATACTCTCATCCGCTGGAACTCCAACGTCAGGAATTGAAGAAATTGCTGATACAGGCAGCTGAAACAGAAATAGGTGAAGAGTATGATTTCCTCAAAATTCTTAAAGGTTTTCGCAGAGATGATGATGAGTTCTATGAGCGTTATAAAACTCAAGTGCCGATATACGATTATGAGCGCATTCATGCAGAGTGGTGGTACAAACTTCTAGAAGGAAAAGCCAACGTCACTTGGCCAGGCCCAGTAAGACATTTTGCGCTGAGCAGTGGGACTTCGGGTGCCACATCCAAATTCATTCCTATCACCAATGAAATGGTGAAAGCCATTCGTAAAACGGGCGTTCGCCAGATACTATCTCTTTCAAAGTATGACTTACCGGCTTCTCTTCTCACCAAAGGAATTTTGATGCTTGGCGGAAGTACTGACTTGGAGTTTAACGGTACCTATTTTTCAGGCGATCTTAGCGGAATTACGACGGGGAGATTGCCGATATGGTTTCAGCGCTTTTATAAGCCTGGCAAAAAGATCTCGCGAAGCAAAAACTGGGGAGATAAACTTGATCAAATCGTAGAGAAAGCAGAGTCTTGGGATATCGGAATTATCGTGGGTGTCCCTGCTTGGCTACAGATCTTAATTGAAAAGATTATAGAGCGATATCAGCTCACTAATATCCATGAGATCTGGCCAAATCTCAAGATTTTTGTACATGGTGGAGTTTCTTTTGAACCGTATAGAAAAGGCTTTGAAAAGCTCCTGGGTAAGCCCTTATTATACTTGGAGACCTATTTGGCTTCAGAGGGATTTCTCGCATTTCAGGCATTGCCAGGCAGAAAATCTATGCGACTAGTGCTCAACAATGGAATCTTTCATGAGTTTGTGCCTTTCAATAATGACAATTTTGATGAAGAAGGAAACATCCGTCCAGAAGCAACCACGTTGAAAATTGATGAGATTGAGGAAAATAAAGACTATGCATTGCTGATCAGTACTTGTGCAGGAGCTTGGCGATATCTGATCGGTGATGTCGTTCGCTTTGTGTCAAAAGAAGAATCAGAAATTATTATCACCGGTAGAACCAAGCATTTTTTGAGTCTGTGTGGAGAGCATCTATCCGTGGATAACATGAACAAAGCCATTGAACTCACTGCCGAGGAGCATGATATGAATATCCGTGAGTTTACCGTGTTGGGAGTGCCGCACGGTAATCTTTTTGCCCACCATTGGTTCATTGGTTCGCATGATACCATTAAAAGCAGTGTCTTGAAAAAGACGATAGATAACTTTCTCAAAGTACTGAATGATGACTATGCAGTGGAGCGCAATCACGCCTTAAAGAAAGTGAAAGTAACTGTGTTGCCACCTTCCTTATTTCTCGAATGGCTGAAGGACCAAGGTAAAGAGGGGGGACAGTACAAATTTCCTAGGGTGTTGAAGGGTGATAAAGCCGCAAGTTGGCAGGAATTTTTAGTCAAAAATGAGATTAAGCTGTGAGTCAAGCTTTGCTGGAAGGAGTCAGCATGGGACTTTTACTTTCAGCCATGATAGGGCCGGTGTTTTTCACTTTAATACAAAGTAGTCTGGAAAACGGCTTTCGTTATGCTACGATGGTTGCCTTGGGGATTTTGACTAGTGATACACTTTATGTGCTACTTACTTTTTTTGGGATCAAGTTCTTGGCTGAGGCTACTTATTTTGAAGCGATATTAGGCTATGTGGGCGGAGCTATTTTGATTGGTTTTGGAGTAAGTTATCTTGTGAAACGACAGACAGACAAACCTGATGCTAGCTTAGAAGAGGGAAGGAAAGCCAAGAAAAGCAGTGCTTTTCTAAAAGGATTCAGTATCAATGGAATCAATCCATTCGTGCTTCTTTTCTGGATTTCTATTGCAAGCTTAGTTCATCTGAAAGAATCCTATGAGGCAATGGATGTGTGGCTTTATTACACAGGAATTCTGGTCACGGTTTTTTCTATTGACTTGACCAAAGCATATATCGCAAAGAAATTATCTCAATTTGTGACCCCCAGATTTATGTTTTGGCTGAACAAAGCAGTGGGCGTAGCGATGATCGGGTTTGGATTTCGGTTGATATGGTTTGCGATGGGCAAGTGAGTATTGCCACAAGTGCCGCAGAGATTCGACGGACCCACCCACCAAGATTTTCACGCATGGAGCGCAGGTTGTGTTTAAGAATTTATCATAAGGGCTGAAAGTCCTACATAACTTAGCCCAGCTCGATAGGGCTGGGTGAAAAAGGAAAAGGTTACAAACTAAAGCTCTGAAAGAGCGAAATGAGAATTTACCTCCGTTTATGAAGCCCTAAATCATGATTACTATAGCTGTACTGAAACTTAGCGTAGCGGAATTCATGTTGGCTAGGAGGATTACATTGATATTGAATCCAGCACCTAATAGACTGTTTATCCTGAATCAATTTATAAATGCATAAAATCAGCCTGATCATACTTAGCATCCTTCTGTTACCACTTTTTCTTTCTTCCAAGCCTGAAGAGACTCGAATTCCCATCATCATAGATGCAGATACTGCGAATGAGGTGGATGATTTATACGCACTTGCCCGGGCGATCCTGGAGCCAAGTTTTGATCTCCGTGGAATCACTTCTGCTCAGTGGCATACTTCGCCAATAGCCACAGACAGCAGCGTTCGTGAGAGTCAAAAGCTAAATGAAGACATCGTTCGCTTAATGAATAGGAAGGATATTCCTTTGCCATTGGGAGCTAATCTACCGATAGAATCTGCCACCAAACCAGCGATTTCTCCAGCTTCAACTTTTATCGTGGAGCAAGCAAAAAAGCAAAGTCCAGACAATCCCCTTCGACTGGTTATTCTCGGTTCCTGTACCAATGTAGCCTCAGCGATATTGCAGGATCCTTCTATCATCCCAAACATTCAGGTGCATTACCTTGGGATATGGCACGACACGACTACTAATCACTACAATAAAAAGGAATTCAATTCGGGTAATGATACGCTGGCCGTGGAAGTTTTATTCAATACCCCAAATCTGGATCTTACGATCATGAGCGCCACAGCAAGTCAGTATTTGGTTTTTGAGAAAAAAACGGTAGATGAACATCTGAAAGGGACATCAGCCTTGGGGGATTATCTGGTAAAACGCTGGGAAACTTTTGATAGATTCTGGACTGAGAAAGATTCAGCCAAGGAAAAATGGATTATGTGGGATGTGGCAATTATCGAAAGTATAATCAATCCAGACAGGAGTACTAAATCAGAGTTCCTGGCTCCTCCTGAGAATACGCAGCGACTGGTGAAAGTTCATACCAAACTCGATGCTAAAAAGATGGAAGCAGATTTTTGGGAAAGTTTGGATAAGTATCCAGTAACCAACTAGCGAGCGTGATGTCAGAAACAATTCGAATTCTTGTGTAGTTCTAGTTTATTTACTAGTGATTTTAAACGTATTTCCTATGCTTAGCAAGTCACCACCTTTTTCCATTATTCTATTCATGGTATTCGTTACACTAGGCTTCCTGCCTCTTGAATCTATGGCACAGAATATCCCCCAACTTCAAGATTTCAATGAAATCAGGATTTCCTACAACGAGAAAGGAATGCTGATCCTAGGAGGATGGGCAGTTGGAAATATTATTTGGGGAGGTTTAGCTGCTGGTCAGACAAGTGGTCAAACCAAGGCTTTTCACCAAATGAATATGTACTGGAATTCGGTGAATTTAGTGATCGCTGGATTTGGATATTGGCAGGCAAGCAGGGAAACTGCAGGATCTGGTTTTTGGGCTACCATGGATGCGCAGCAGAATATTGAGAAAATACTTCTTTTCAATGCCGCCCTAGATGTGGCCTATGTCGCCGGAGGTTTGTATTTGAAAGAACGAGGATTGAGAATCAATAAAGATAAATTTGTCGGTTTTGGGAAGTCGATTATTCTTCAAGGTGCTTTTCTTTTAACGTTTGATGCCGTGATGTACACATTCCATCATATCCACGCTGATGAGCTCCCGCAGATTGTCAATCAGATCAGTTTAGGCCCAACAGGGTTTGCTATTACAATCCCGCTTTGAGTAAGGAAATGATCCGCAAACCAAGAGTTACTTTCTAAGCGGTCACCTGTGTGAAACTTCCGTGTCCCCTGTGGTTAAAACACAAAAAATCCCTCCAGCTTTCACCAGAGGGATTCGTATGCATTGAAATTAACTCAGCTTAGTCAGCCAAGTATTTCGAAACTGGAGTGTAATCCATGTCAAACGCCTCTGCAACTGCCCGATATACAACGTCTCCATTGATAATGTTCAATCCTGGAACTAGTTCAGGGTTCTCCTGAGCGGCTTTTTTCCATCCTTTGCTCGCCAATTGCATCGCATAAGGAAGAGTAGCATTGGTCAAGGCTAGGGTAGAAGTGTAAGGAACTGCCCCTGGCATATTGGCCACGCAATAGTGAACCACTTCATCGATTACGTAAGTAGGATCCTGATGAGTAGTTGGTCTACTAGTCTCAAAACAACCTCCTTGATCTACTGCCACATCCACTAGCACTGTTCCAGGAAGCATTTCCTTTAACATATCCCTAGTGATCAATTTCGTTGCCTTTGCACCTGGAATCAGAATAGAACCAATAATCAAATCGTGATTTTGAATCAATTTTCTAATGTTATATTCATTAGACATCATCGTATTGACATTCGCTGGCATTACATCAGCTAAATATCTCAAGCGCTGTAAGTTTACATCCATGATAGTCACATCTGCTCCTAGTCCTGCAGCCATCCAAGCAGCTTGTGTGCCCACGATACCTGCTCCTAGTATTAATACTTTCGCAGGAAGCACTCCGGGTACTCCACCTAGAAGAATTCCTCTTCCTCCAAGTGGTTTCTCCAAATAATTTGCACCTTTCTGCACTGCCATTCTTCCGGCTACCTCAGACATAGGAATCAAAAGAGGAAGGCTTTTATCAGCTCTTTCTACAGTTTCGTAAGCAAGACACACAGACTTACTTGCTACCATTGCTCTAGTCAATGGCTCATAAGAAGCAAAGTGAAAATAGGTGAACAACAATTGACCTTCTTTGATCAGCTTGTATTCTGCTTCGATAGGTTCTTTTACCTTCATTATCATATCAGCGATTTCATACGTCGCTTCAATAGTAGGGAGAATAGTAGCACCTGCTTCTTCGTACATATCGTCTAGAAAACCACTTCCATCACCAGCGGTATGCTGTACGTAAACTGAATGGCCTCTTTTCACCAATTCTTTAGCACCGGCAGGGGTAAGAGCTACACGGTTCTCGTTGTTTTTGATTTCCTTCGGAACACCTATAATCATGACTTGTATATTTGGAATTAAAATATTTCGCTCGCAAATATAATAAGCGGTATGCTACCAACTTGCACATGGAAGAATAGTATTTGGTATGCTTTGGAAAAAAGTGATAATTCAAAATTATATGCTGATATAAATTTTAAGTGTTTAAAATATTTTAAAAATTAGATTTTTAGAGTTGATAATTTTGACTTTGCTTTTTTGCTAAATGCTTGGTTTGTAGTGATCAGTGTTTTTGAATTAGATACTTCTATAAGCGGATATGATTCAATTTTCAGAATTTAATTCTGTTTTGACTAGAAAATTTCAATGTATTCGAAATTTTTGATTGAAAAATAATATTATCGAAATTTGCATAGAAAATAGATTTGCCTATTTTTGAATGATTCAAAAGATCATCAAAGTAAAACCCAGATAACTTTAGTAAATTAACGATTATGTCAGAAGTTCAATCAGTACCTAAAAACTTGAATTCTCCGAATATCTCAAAGGAAGCTGTACTAGAAGACTTTCGAATCGCTATGATTAGTAGGCATGCGTCTTTAGTAGGCCGAAAAGAGGTGTTTATGGGGAAAGCGAAGTTCGGAATTTTTGGCGATGGCAAGGAGACAGCCCAGATTGCTATGGCTCGTGCTTTCCAACTTGGAGATTTTCGCTCAGGTTATTACCGAGATCAGACATTTATGTTTGCCATCGGTGATTTGACTGTTCAACAGTATTTCTCCCAACTATACGCTCATACCGATGTAGAGGCAGAACCTGCAAGTGCAGGGCGCCTAATGAATGGTCATTTTGCCACTCGATCTCTTAATGAGGACGGGAGTTGGAAGGATCTGACAAAAAAATATAATTCTGCAGCGGATGTTTCTCCCACAGCAGCTCAAATGCCTAAGCTTCTTGGCTTAGCCTATGCTTCAAAGCTTTTTAGAGAGAATAAAGGGTTGAAGGATATGACGAAATTTTCAGTCAATGGAAATGAAGTCGCTTGGGGCACAATAGGTAATGCATCGACGTCAGAAGGGATGTTTTTTGAGACCATCAATGCTGCCGGAGTAATGCAGGTTCCAATGGTGATTTCTATTTGGGATGATGGCTATGGTATCTCTGTGCCAAATGAATTTCATACCACCAAAGGCAGCATATCTGAAGTTTTAGCCGGTTTCGCAAGAACAGATTCACAAAAAGGAATTGAAATAATCCGCGTGAATGGTTGGGATTATGAAGCGTTGCTGAATGCATATGTTGAAGCGGGTGAGCTGGCGAGAATTTCTCATATCCCAGTGATGATTCACGTGCTAGAGATGACTCAACCACAAGGGCATTCTACTTCAG
>Ga0105054_10004367_pt1 | contig 21203 bp, 16 predicted proteins | sample BON02_FD_78091 | JGI IMG/M metagenome (GOLD analysis project Ga0105054, IMG submission 78091) | Freshwater microbial communities from Lake Bonney liftoff mats and glacier meltwater in Antarctica - BON-02 (megahit assembly) | ecosystem: Environmental > Aquatic > Freshwater > Ice > Glacier...
CAACCCTGTCCCATGCCTTGTTCCCGATAGCAACCATCTCCTCCACGGCCTTGTTCCGGACGTGGGAGGCCAGGGAAACCACCGCAGTAGTGTCCCCCTCCCTCTGCTCCGGTGGGAGGGCTGGCTCCTCCAGCTTCCGCTTTCGTTTCTTCATTTCAAATATGCTTTTTAAACCGTCAAAAAAAGTATGTTTTTTGACGGTTTAAACGTAACCTAGGAATTGTAAGAAAAGTAAGTTTTATTTGAAATAGTGTGTAATTGGGTTTCAAATCTTGTTCCATTTACATTTGGTGCGTCAAAATGGAAACTCCTGAAAAAAAATATCGAGCAAATCGACCATTTTTGAAACATTTGTTGGGAAAAGTTAGTTAAATGTCTCGGTAAAAACATACATGTTTGGATTCGTGTGGGGGGGCGTACCGCTTGCTGTCATATCCAAAGGTGTGAGATGAAGACGACATGTTTCCGCTGGGGCAGAGGAGATGATATAATAACAACCAAGACAGATGGAGTTCCATTGCTACATGAATTCATGTGGGATGAATGCCACGATGCTATTCGTCCAATGATGATTGCAGGACACAAAGTATTTAACGAGCTAGCCTGGAGCGATGATACTGAACCGGATACGCTATTCAGAGCCAGCTCGTTCTTGAGACACTCGATGAGCAACTGCTGTGATAGGCTTGATCAATCAAACCAGATTTCGTGGAGACTGCGAGAGGCCTGTTCAATTTGGCATTTGATCGAAATAATGACCTTACACAATGAACCCTTCGCGGTGTCTATTGTACCATGGGTGCATGAACATTTCCCTCGGTATCCTTCTGATATTTGGACTCTTAAATTGCTGCATCTGAAAGGGGATTCATTTTCTTTGGACATCTTCTGGCAAGTCGTTTACGATGATGCCGTTCGAGGTGACTTGCTCCATTGTTGGACCGTGTTAAAAACGCATCGACGTTTCGGAATGAAGCAGCAAGGTAATATTGAATCGTTTTATTCAGATTTAGGAATGGTATTGTTGAGCATGCCTCGGTTACAAGGGACGATTACTGGAGACGCTACCGATGCTAGCACAGGAGATATTGAAATATGGACCAATTCTGAAGTTTCATCTCGTTTGGAGTTTCGAAACCGGTTTAGTTATTGGAGCAAACAAGTGGCCACTTTCTCGCAAGACTACGACATAGTCATCAGTGAATTTGATCAAAACTCGTTGCTTCTTCTGCTGGAGATGCTTGCAGGAAATATTGGAAAGTGCATGGACTTGTTGAAGCCCGATGATTCTTCAGACGATGCTCCTGTTACAACCTGGTCTCATTTGGTTGGGGCTATTTTACTATATTGCCGCCCGGCAAGCAACAAAGTTGATCTTGCTACTTTGATCGATCAATGCATGCAATGGGCACAAGTGGCAAATGCGCCCACCACAAACTTCGATGATATATATCAATCGATATTCGCGCAAGATTATTTGAAAGTAGTTCAGAGAATTCACTCAGAAATCGGAGACAAGTGGGTCGATGCTCATTTAACTGATATCCTGTGCAGGGCTAATTTGTTAGAATCTGTTTCTATCAAGAGTTCATTGAATGACCTCACAGTCGCACCGGAAAACTTTTTAATTGGAGGTTTGGAATTAGATATTAGAGAACATGCAATCATTCAATATGCGATGCAAATTGGATTGGGTGGAAGGCAAAGTTGGAGAAACGCACATTCTCCTGTTGGCTGGAAAATAGCAGCTGATTATTTGGTTTCGCTAGATCGTACTATTGTTATACCTTCTACTGGAACTAAGATGGCGTTAGGTTTTCAATATATGCAACTCGTTGTGGACAAGCAGCAACCCATCTCGGACAAATTCTGTCAGAGTCTCCTCACCACTTGCAAACGAATGGGGATTCCTTATGAAGATGTTATTAAAGAACGAGTTGTTCATTGGTGGCGCTCTAAAGGTGGCGCCATTGGAGATAGTGATCATTCCTTTTCAGGTGCAGTGAATGCTGTGAAATGGGCGAAATTATCAGGGGAAGAAAGTCTTGCAAACAGCTTGCTGTCGAAAATATTCCAATCGTCCAGTACCGTATCTCTAGATATCCTTATCAAACATTTGGGAAGTAATGACGAGAACCTTAAATTTGGCGACGGAGTATTGACATTTCTATCACACTATAAAGACCTACACTCGCGATTAGAGGAAGCGACGTCAAATCTAAGAAATGCAGTAGCCACAGACGACCCTCTTGTGAGAGAATCTTTATTAGAAAGTTCGTGGAGACTTCGAGACTCTGGTGCTCAATTTCTGTGCCACATATTATCTGGAGGTGGAGTCCCAGTGCGGTTCTACGAGCCACTGCTTCGAAAAGTCTTTCTTTGGGAGATTGAATCAGATAGTTCTTTACTAGATTTGATCGAATGCAATCCGCCATTCCTAGACGTGGCCCAGATTTCAGTCCTTATGACATGCCTGGAAGAGAGTACCATTTTGAAGCGTTGCCTTGATAGTGATACATGTATCAACCAATTCACCACCTATATTCGTTTGGTTCTTGTTCAAAGTCTCGCACGAGCACATATGTGTGAAAATAAGGAATCTTTATCGTCACAGGTATTATAAAAAATAACTAGTTTGCTGAATTCGCACACAATCATTCAATACGCGATACAAATTGGATTGGGAGATTACTAATGTAGGGGGAAATAAGTTTTTTAAGCTTGAGGCAAAGGTGGGCCGAATCGACAAACGTGCTGGATATCTGGTAGAGCTTCGTGTGCGTCGCTATATCGAGGAACGTCGAAATAGTATTAGATATTTTTTGTGAGCAAGATTGATTTTCTTTATTTATACTTTAAAAAGTTATCTGGAGTTTTCCATATGGGAAATCAGATCCAGCACTCGGGCAGAGTATCCCATTTCGTTATCATACCACGAAACCAACTTCATAAAATTCGGAGTTAATGCAATACCGGCTTTCGCATCAAATATAGAACTTCTTCTGTCTCCGATAAAGTCACTCGAAACAACGTCATCATTGGTATATCCTAAAATATCCTTCAATGGACCTTCCAAAGATGCAGCTTCCATGACCGCACAAATATCCTTGTAAGATGCGCCTTTTTTAAGGTTAACGGTGAGATCCACCATTGAAACATCCACCACTGGGACTCTCACAGACATACCGGTAAGAAGCCCATTGAGCTCAGGAATAACCTTGCCCACCGCTTTTGCTGCGCCAGTCGACGAAGGGATTAAATTGCTGAAGGCAGCACGTCCTCCTCGCCAATCCTTCTTGGAAGGGGCATCCACGGTTGGTTGAGTAGCAGTGACAGCATGAATCGTATTCATAAGTCCAGATTCAATACCAAAGTTGTCGTGAAGAACCTTTGCAATGGGTGCTAGACAATTGGTGGTGCACGAAGCGTTCGACACAATATCCATGTTCGATTTGTACTCGCCATGGTTAACACCCATAACAAACATCGGAGCATCATCAGAAGGGGCGCTCACCACGACCTTCTTGGCTCCAGCTTGAAGATGACCTGACGCAGGCCCAATGTTCTTAAACACACCTGTTGATTCAACGACATAGTCAGCACCATTTGCCCCCCACTTGCAGTTCTTAGGGTCTTTCTCTGTGGTCACGGCGACTCTATTCTTGTTCACTGTCAGGCTATTTCCATCGAAGTCGACAGTACCAGCAAACTTGCCATGAGTTGTGTCATACTTGAGAAGGTATGCCAAGTACTGCGTATCTAAGAATGGATCATTCACTGCCACCACTTGAAACCGTGGGTTTTGAGATGCCATTCTGCACACCAAGCGCCCTATGCGTCCGAAGCCATTGATACCTATTCTAACCGGCTCAGTCATCAAAAATTTGTGTTTTCTTGTTTGCGGAATGGTCCCCCAGTACTCGAAGAGCTTGCAAGTTCATTCGTGCAGTAATAATAATAAAATAATAATTCGATTTATAATAATAATGAAGATTCCTTCTTCGGGACTTCAAGTGGAAGAGAACGAGGAAATAGTGTGGCTATAGAAGGCCAACGAAGCATAGTGGATCCGTTTAGCGTCGATAATATTGAACTAGGAAGAGGATTCGCAGAGCTATGAGCTTGGTTTTGTTGCATCATTAACATAGAATAACTGCTTGAGTCTAACAAACTACCTATAATAGATGTTTCTCGATTAATAGGCGACATATTTGGAATCTTTCCAAACAAAATCGCGCTGGACAAAGAAGGAGAATTATGATGACTAACAATGCAAGATAATGCATTGCCCAATTTAGGAACTTTTGGAGCCAGAGTATGTACTGAAGAACGTCGGCGTTTCGAGGAGGGCGGCTGAAGTGAATGTGTTTTCACATGAGAGTTTCGATTCGATGCTTGAGCGAATGATTTTGAACATCCGGGGAATGGACATTGAAATGGCTTTATCCCAGTATGAGTCCGAAGGTGAGTGATTAAGTTTGCTTTATATGCAAAGTGCTTATCGCAATCAGTGCAAACAAACTCCTTTTCTCCAGTGTGTACAAGTTGATGTCTTTTCAACTTGGCTCTCTCGCAGAACCTCTTCCCACACGATTCAAATTCGCACGTATATTGACGTGGTCGATGAGTCAACAAATGCTTGCGAAGAACTTTCCTGTCTGTGAACGTCTTGCCACAATCAGGAGATAGACACATGAATGCGGTTAACTGGCCGTTATCGATGACCTGGTGAGGGCCCCATTTGTGCTGCGCTATGTGGAGTCTCAATGCTTTCGACGACTCGAACTTGATGTCGCAGTCCTCGCATAGGAAGGCATCTTGCACAACCACCATGCTCCCAGTGCGAACCGGACTGAATTTTTTACTTTCAAGTTAAATTAAGTTTTGATCGTCGTTATTCTCCGTAATTCTTGCGTTTTTAATCGTTAATCCATTTTGAAAAGGAAACGTCACCACTATTTTCAACCTACGGGATACTTTATTCCTTTTGGGGTGACATGATTTTGTAATAATAATTGAACCTATGATAGGAACTTCGTACAATTGTAAATTTATTTAAATTTAATGATGTTCTGACGAGGTAGTTTGTTCAAAATAAAAAAACTATTCTCGATATCGTCCTAGGTTGCCACTTCGACAAACTGTTTTCTTAAATTCAATTGGATATCCCTTCAAAGTTCTTGTTATTCGTGGGAACTAACTCTGACCAAGCTGGTTTTAATAGCAGCTCGTTGAGAATATTCACAATTATCAACAGACCAACTCGAGCTTCTGCTCCTTTATAGAGCAATGAAACTCCATTATATCGCCACGCGTGCTGGACGGCTTCAGCGTAGGACAAGTTTTGGTTTGATTGCATAATTATTTGGCAATTGTGCGCCCCTTGACTAACATATGTAGCAAATATAGAAGTTCCGATTATAGATATCCATGTCTTTATCTTCGATGACGCACTTTCATGTTCAGTTTTCCAAATAGGGTCGAATATCGTTTGCTTGACCTCTTGTGAGAGCATGAATGGAATGCCTTGCGATAGAACATCTCGAGATCCAGCGAAGGCCACCCCTCTAAACATTCCTTTATAAGATATGGATTTAGGGAATTGCAACTGTTTTGCAAAGAATATATTTGCCTGTCCGTACACACCACCTTGAAGAATTCCCACAAACCCAAATGCTGCCCACGGATTCAAATACTCCTTTACTGGAGTCGAGGCATTCATTTGAAGAGTTTTTAAAATAGTTTGATGTGGAAGTATTCTAAAAGCGAGAGAGCCCATACCTTTGGCGGACAACTTCACTTGAGGATTCAACTTACAAAGTTGATAAAGGGATGCACTAGGCGAGAAAAGAGAAATAGTGAAACCATATCCAAGGAGATATGGCTGCATCTCCATGGAATTCCTGTGTCGCATGAACAAGTCATCTCGTTCTTGAATCATTGATGAAACGATTGCACACCTGGTTCCTGGTACAATTCTATGCCATAAATCCCATAATAAATCATAGCAAAAACGTAACAAGGGTTCTTTCTCATATATAGACCTAATGGCAGCCGATAGTAGGGGTAAGGTGGTATGGAATGATAATGTATACTCAATGGACAATCTTACAGATCGGGGGGAGTGGATTGTTTCGTTTGAAGATTAGTATTTTATTTGAAAAAGCGATTGATAAGATCAAAATGGAATGCTAAGTTGTCAAATTTGGGTATTTGGTCCACATCTTCTTCTAGTACGAAAGTGTCTATTTCACATTTTGGTGTAAAACCGCTGGACTAACTAGTTGTCTACTTCGATCAGGTCGGTCCATGCTGGTTTCAATAACAATTCATTGAGAACATTTACAATAAGCAAGAGGCCAACTCGAGCTTCTGCGCCGCGGTAAAGCAAAGACACTCCGTTAACCCTCCATGCGTTTTCAATGGCCGAAACATACGACATTTTTTGATTAGACTGCATGATGATTTGCAAATTGTGAAATCCTTGACTGGTATAAGTGGCAAATATAGAAGTTCCGATAATAGATACCCATGACTTGGTCTTGGACGCTGTGGTACCCGGTTCAGTATGCCAAATAGGATCCAATAAGGTTCGTTTGACCTCCTGTGAGAGCATAAATGGAATACCTTGGGATATCATATCTCGAACTCCAGCGAATGCAACACCTCTAAACATGCCTTTGTAAGATAAAACCTTGCCGAGTTTTAACTGATTCGCAAAGAATATGTTTCCGTGTCCGTAAACACCGCCTTGTAGTATTCCAATGATTCCAAAAGCAGCCCATGGATTCAGATACTCCTTCACTGGAGATATAACGTTCATTTGAAGCACTCTCAAAACAGTTTGATGTGGAAGAATTCGCGCTGAGAGAGAACCCATGCCTACAGCAGATAATTTTACTTGTGGATTCAATTTACAAAGTTGGTACAGCGAGGCAATCGGAGAGACCAAAGAAATCGTAACTCCGTAGCCTAGAATAAAAGGTTGGGCTTCCATGAAATTCCGAGTCCTCATGGTGGGCCTCATGTCCACCATATCAGCCATGGTCGTTTGACTCCGCAACATTGACATCTTGATTGGGGTTAATTGATGGTATGCTCACTATATATTTATTATGACGTTTTTGTGGAGCTAAAATGATGTCTTCTGATGACACCAAGGAGGAGGGTAAAAAATTAATTTTACCATTGACACTGAATGGACTCCTATAGTTTCTCATAGTGTTTGTGGATACCTTTTTTTAGGGGACCTCACGCAATTTTCCAACCTACGTTCTTTTTCTCGAGTCCTATAGTTTATCGTAGCAACTATTTCATTTTTTATTAATATTTTTTGAAGGTGACACCACACATTTTTTCAAGCAAAAATTGAATCGGACACTAAACGTGAATGACGGGGACTATCCTAATACGTAGACCCCGTGAATACACACTTCACGATGGATGATGGAACTACGAAACCTAGAAAGCTTAAACCAAAAAAAGAGCGAGCGAATAGCAAGGGTGTAAAAGAGAGTGATTCGAATTCTGGAAGCGAAGGAGATATTGGTGTAAAGGTCCCGAAGAAGCCACCAGCTAAACCGAAAAAAACGACAGAGAAATCTCCCTCGAGGTCTCCAGCTACGAAAAGCGTGCCTAAATCATCTTCAAGATCACCACATAATGAGAAGTTAAAAGTGAAAGATCAATTGAAGATGGAAAAAAATAGTACCGCGGACTCTTCGCTTGAAATTGAGGCGTCAGCAGCACCTAAAACTTCCAGTGGGAAACAATCAATGTCACGAAAGAATAAAATATTGAAAGAGGATGAGCAATTGAAAAAGGTTAAGAATGGTGACATAGGCTCGTCGATCAACACATCAGAGTGTAAAGCATCTGATGAAAAACTCAACACATGTCAAGCTAGGAGTGGAAAGAAACCCTTATTACAAAAGCGTAGGAGTTCGAGCACTGACACTGATGATTCAGTTGATAGTGTTTCTTCTAGCGTTTCATCTGTATCATTATTAGAAACTATTTCTCTAGAAAGGGTCGGTGATATTTGGAAACAACTCGGTATGAAAGTTGTTTCTCTAGGAGTAGTTGCAATACTAGTACTATCAAGCATGTTTTCAGGAGAATATGAACCCGCTTTTGTTGCTGGAATTGGCTATGATATAATCGAGCGAATCTATGATGATTCTGTACTGCTGAAGAATCAAACTCTTATTTATGCGAATGGAACACGTATTCAAATGGACGCTCATTTGACCTATTTTGATAAAGCACAGTGCAGTGCTTCAAGACGCTCTCGTAATGATGCAGCAATATGGATATCATTTCTGAATTTGGACCCGCAAGTTCACCCAGTATCTTATAATGAGCAGTTCTGTGGGTTTTTATCGGAGGAAAAGTATTCAACGTGGAGTGGCATGTTAGAAACTCAATCTCCTGTATTTTTTCCTGAAAATGACACCCAGGTACAAAATATCGTAAATCGTATTCGCGATGCTGGATGTAAAGTTCGACCTATAGGTTCTAGACAAAGTGATAGTGGAATATCAATATCTGCAACTGATGATTTATCTGTTGGTGTCTCATTATCCAAGTATAATTCGAATAAAAGTGCACCAGATTGGTCTTTACAATACTCGGTCCTCAAGATATCTGAGACAATGACCATTAGGGCAGAAGGAGGACTAACTCTGCGAGATATTTACGCCACTATTCGTCCTTTGGGGTACTTTTTGCCCACTGTTGTCGACGACTGGGCTCTGAGTGTTGGCACTGTTGTTGGTACAATGGTACATGGAAGCACTTTTGGTAAATCATATTTGAACAGTTATGTCACTTCTTTGAGGGTCATGCTTGGCAATGGGACGATTTCGGAGTTGCGCTCTCCTCTTGACCTTGCAATGTGGCGTAATAGCATGGGACTATTGGGTCTCGTTTTATCAGCGGAGTTTAAAGTTGAAAAGAGAGATTCATTTTCGATGGGAACACAGCGAACGGTGGTTCATCAATGGAATCCTTGGTATTTGGATTCTGTAATCAGTGAAATTTTGCCTGGATCGTCTGGCTCGCAATATTTCTTTGATGGCTGGACAGACGAACTTCTCGGTGTTGGTCATGTAGATTATAATACATTCTCAGGAGTCTTCTTATCGAATTGTCGTGTTGCCAGCTACACCAGTGACGATGACTGTACATTCAACGTGAAAACTGTATCTTGTAACACGCCAGAATTTTGTGAGTATCGATTCAAAATGGGAGATATACTGCCGAGTCATTCATGCAGACTTGTAAGGAAACCCAATCCAACCCTACAAGAGATAAGCAAGAACTACGAAAAGTGGCAAGACATCACGAGCAAGGCTCGGGGTCTAGGTACCCCATCTTTTGCTTCAGCCGATTTGAATAAACCGCGATCCAAGTCATCGATGCATCACAGTGGGAGTATCGATGATGCTTCTCAAGCGGCCTGGATGGATGATATTGAGAACCACGTTCATCGCTCTCGTGAGAATTGGAACGACGGCATGTGGACCATGGCGAAAACTAAATCAGTTCGATTGTGGTATTTCTTTCCTCTGAAATCAATGTTTTTTGCATTAGATATATATCGCACCATCGTTCGAGAATCCGTTATTCGAAAAAACCAATTTCAGTTTCGAGATCAACCGCTTATGTTTCAATTTGTGCAATTTGATCATCAGCAAGTGCTTCAACCTCATGATATTCGAACCGGTGACTATGTCTCTTTATGTGTTACCATTGAATTGGATACTGATAATGCTTGGAAACAATCTATAACAGAATTGGAAACCCGATGGAAAGATCACTTTGTGGATCTTCCTATATTTCCTCACATTTCTCATGTCCATGGATTCTCTCAGAATACGAAAGGAGAGTCAACCACTGCGGAGAACTTATATCGACGAGCTCGTCGAGTCAAATCTATTTTTGAAAGGTTTAAAAAACATGTGGACAACCGACTTGAAAATTCTGGAGTGTATTCAGGATACTTCGCACGACCTCCAACATTTGAAGAAACATTGGGTCTTGAAGATCCTTCTATAGCAATGATAGATGCCATTACGGATACATTGCTCGTTGAAGATCCCTACATGGATCTCTACGAAATCGATAAAATAGTATTAGATGTAGCTGTGCAAGTTGAATCAGAAGTAGAATTTCACGGTGATTTCCGTGAAGACTTTCTTACCGGTGATATTGATAAAACGGTTCCGTTTTCCAATCGAAATCATATTCGAGAGATGTTCAATGATGATCAACTAAATGCATTTTTGAAATACCGAGCTATGGTCGATCCTGAAAGTGTATTTTGGGCTGGATATGGGACTCGGTTTTTCCCTGTTGATCTCAAATATGAACATACTGGCAACTTAGACCCTGATTTTCTTGATCAGGCAGATTTATTGTGCCAGCTTTTCATGACTCCCTGGACTCATTATGGTGAGGACTATTTTGGTCTAGGGTCTATACTTTTTGTTGCTCTATTTTCTTATGCAGCCTATCGTGGAATAGCACTCCTGTGTAAAACGAATAAGAAAAGGAAGAAAAAGAAATGGAGTTTATCTGACTCTGATAATGATTCATCGGAAGAATCATCAAAAGAATCATCGTCATCAAATGAAGAATCATCCGATGAAGAATCCGAATCTTCGATTTCTTCATCAGGCCGCTGATAACAACCAATAATACGAATTCTAAAACACAACAAAAATCGATTTTTTAAAGCACTACTAAATACTAATTTCTTAGTAAACAAGAGTATCTTGTTGAAAGAAAAGAGCCTGATGGCAATCCGTGAGGTAATCAGAAGCAAGAACATCATGTGGAATCACTGAATTCGCATTAAATTTCTCCTGATGTAATTTAATTGCATCCCTCGAGTTGACAACTATGTCACCTGCAAACGCGTTCCATGAAGTAGCCATTAAAGTATTTAAAAAATACTTTATACCTTGATGTTCCTCTCTCTGCATCACCAAAATGATCTCGCATACCTACCAAAAATGTCTGCAATAGTATCCTCGTATTTTAAAATATTTATTTTTACAGTGTCTCTTCAAGAATGTTCGAAAGTTCATAGTACAGGGTATCGGTGGCAGATTCGATTCCAGGTGCTTTTTCATTGCCCATGACATGCTGAATAAATCTAGGAATACAATTAAACTCCAATGCTTCTAAGCATTCCTTCTGAGCTGCAAGAAATAAATCAGGGGTGATTCGGTCTGGATGGTTCCAAATGATTTCGCTTATAAGTGTACACGATTCAACCCCCAAACATATCCAACTAATCGAATCATCTTTGATGAATCTATTAAAAATTCTATTGGCCATTGATTCGGCTTGCTTACTTGACACTTGTCCAGCAAGGATTCGAAAGGCTTCTGCGTGTAACCAAAATAGCAGGTTTTCTTGTCCATGTTGTTTCTGAAGGAACAAAAGAAGCGCGTCAAACACCGCTTTGTGCATTAGAATCGAACTCAGGCTTACGTTCTTCATCGTTTTGAAAGTCCTATTCAACTATACATCACGCACAGATGTTTCAGCACATTGTAGTCTACCTGTACTGAACTCAAAAATTATTTTCAAAAATTATTGCCAAGGTGCCTGATGTTTTGTGTACTCCCAAACAGCTACTGCACCTTCAATATGTGTATTTAATGATTGAGTGTGACCTACGGAAGGAATTTTCACAAATGAATCGCACATGTTCAAAATATTCATTGGAATTGGATATCCAACAACCAGCACGACCTTCTCCTATACATTCATTAAATAAACAACTCAATCCGAAGTATCACAAATAATCAAGCTTACCTGGAACTCGTAGTTGGATAAAGAAGTGGATCCGTAGCCCAAACCCACCACATTATACCCTTGCATTTTAAACGCAGATATTTTCTGAGACAATTTTTCCACAGGACACTCAGTTATAGGAAGCCAATTCTCTGATGATACAGCGATTGCAAGAAATTCCTTGGACGTTTTCACCGATACATCCTCCACAATAAATTCTTGAACTCTAAATATTTCACAAGATCGTACTAGAGCCGCAATGCTCGGTACATCCGTAAGCAGTGATGCAACCACCACTAAAGACTGACGAGTACAATCCTCCACAACAGCTTCTCGCAATTGTTTTTTTCCTATTGACGACATCCCAGCCCACGGGTCTATTTTCTGCTGACTAATAGTTGAACCAACGATGGTTTCGATACTACGAGGTGGTTTTGCATCAGGTTTCTTCGTATATGTTTCATTGGTATCAACAAATTGGGCGAAAATCTCGTCGCGGCATCCTTCAAGGATTTTCTCCAGGGAGTGATATCGCAAGTGTCCAAACGGATTGGGCAAATGGCAACTAATATGTTTTCGAAAGTGAACCATTTCATAACAATCAAACTCGGTGATTGCCTTGACAAATGAGGCACATGCAAGATTCATCTTCTTATTGGACTAATAAAACATGTTAAATACGAATGGTGCGCACCTGATCAAAACTGAACTTACGGTAATATACAAAAGAAAAGAATTCCTCGTGGTCGTTGGCTCCACCATGGAATTTGCGACCCAGACAGCAGCAAACACCACATAACGCACTGAAACAACCTTTGACCCGGCCAACGGCATCGTCACAGCGATAAGTGACTCCACCAATACCGGATCAAGTGCAACACCTCTACGCTGAAAGTCTGACAGAATACAAGTCGAAACCAACATCAGTAACTCACATCCCATTAGCGACCGAATATGGTATTCGCCAAGATGCGCAACAATGAGAGGAAGAACTAAATGCGGATGCTGCACCCCCAAATGAAAAAGAAACAATTGAACAACATATCGAATAGCATGTGCAGGAGGATGGGCTTCAACATATTGAAAAACGCCTCCAAAGAATGTAGCTAGCAACGATTTCACTTGGTACGCCGATAGTTTCCGTGATGCCAAAATAGCCAGCATGTGCCACAGTGCTAATTTATTTGAAAAGTACGGAGTGCCCATGTGAGTTCGATTTACATCAATGGTTCCATCAAGAGCAAATATTGCATCAGCGAAATCCAGTATCCAAGTTTCCGATACTTTCGAAACATCAACCTCCTCAAAGAACAAGAGAACGCTGTGTCGAGGGTAACAAAGCGGATGAATATAAGTATCCCCAATGTAATCAAATGGGGTTTGAACAAGTTGGCAGCATTCAATTCCAACAAACTCGAAACAGTTGGCAGTTCCCACTTCAGTAAAAGAAGTACCAATTTCAAGTAATTCCGGTATCCACGACCGTGCTCTGAGGGGATGATTTCGGAATATGTTATTGACAAAATACTTGGCAAGCACACAATATTTGTTTTCAAAAGAGCATGTTGAAATGCAATTCCATAGCGGTTTGAGAAACGAGTTGACAGCCTCATCTGAATCAAACAGTGGAGGCGAAAAAAAAGCTTCCAGGAAAAGCAAAAACACTGTGGCGTCCAGTTTCTTGAGAGAGCGAAAGGCAGTAAAACCAGCCTGCGCGATATCCCATAAATGGTTAAAACATCCACTAAAAGGGACACTCAACACAAAAGACACGCATTGAAGGATAACACAAAGAAGATGCTCGTCACTCGCGTCGAATCCTGCAAGACACTCATTTAATAGAAGTTGCTGGATAGCTTCGTCCACTTGAATAGAACCAAGAAGCCTAAATGCGGTGCCCCAGCCTATCAGCATCTCCAACCTATCAAAATCAGGTTGTCGGAAGGCTCGTAAAAGAATACTGCGAGAATTCTCAGAGCCAGAGATCTCTGCAAAGGTGTAGATGCCTAAACGACACTGCAACGAACTCGAATCCGGGCCATACGATTCAAAAATACCGTCTATAGTTTGAATGCTTGATAGAGGAAGCTGTCCTCGGGTCATCGATTTCAAGACCAACATAGCATAAATGCAAGATGGAATCGATAGATTGTCTTGCAGATGGTCTCTGGATTTTGAGCTATTAAAAATGGAGTCTAAAGCCATATTTCTTTCCGAGTCGGCGACCTTGCCAGCATGAATTTGTTTCACTAGAACGGTAGCGATTGAATCAAGCATGGCATCAGCGACATTGGTGTCAAAATCCTCTAGAAGAATCAAGCAGCATCGTCTGAATACAATCTGGCATTCAGACTTAAAAGATTGTTCCAAATATAGCTGAAGACTTGAATCAAAAGTCGATCTGACATTCCACCCAACCACCCATGCCCGTGAATTAAAACCCTTTTCTGATTTCAAGCTGATCTCCAACCAGTCGTCATAAATACTAATAACCCCCTGTACAAAGTAAGAATAAGCATATTAAAACAAGTTGGAGTCATTTTAGAGGCGATTTTGTTTCATGAAAGAAAATCAAAAGTATCTGCCCTGCCAAATCTTGAACCATATACGTCACCCCCAGATATTCCCTTTATAAAAGGATGTTTCCCTGGTACATGCGACCTGTAGTATGACGCAAAAACATTGGCTATCATTCTCATTTTGTTTTAACTTACCTCAGGAAGCCGTATTTTTTTAATTTCATCTGAAGTTGCGTTGATTGATATCAACAAGTGAACCATCAGAGGAATATTTTGGAGAACTTGACTACTGACATGTTTGAAAATTATGTCCATACAGCTAAATCGCAGATGCTGTATACGGCGAAAAGTTGTAGTTGCAGGGAAACCCAATACATCATTGAAGAATTTCCGAATGACATCTACAAAATCTGCACCCAATTCCAATTGGGCGTCTGTAGCGACGAACCAAAAAGTATCAACCATCATCTGAAAGCATGAAATGACACTGTGACGCATGGAAAACACGGTAGTCAAATAGCACCTTAAGATAGATGGTACATCGAGCTTTTGCTGCAACCAAGATTTCATAAACAATGGAAAGTGCTTGTCGAGGTTGAACAGCGAATTTGTGGTGTAGCAATCTTGATCGTCCCAAACAATTCGAAACAATTCTTTCGTACCGAAGGATGGAATTAACGAATGCATCACAAAATCTTGGCTAAATTGCGCATACTTTGGATCGAAGAAATAATTTGGGGCGTCTTGGAAAAATGTGCGCGTCACCATCTTCTGAACGGGAATGCAGGTATCATTCAAACCCATGTGATACAACTTTTCCATTAGGGGAAAAATATACATCTCTGGAAGTAAATCTCTGTAGGTAGAATCACTTTTCCTCATCACCGTTTTGATGTTAGGCCAAGCCGCAACTGCTAAATGCAAAGAATCCGAAAACATAATAACCGCATCAAATATTTGAATCATTGCAACCCATCTAGAGTCTTTTGGATCAGATACAGCGACAAATGACTTCAGCAACACCAAACACCGTTTCGAATCGTGCAAAATATGTTCCAGCAACATTGACCAAAAATCATGGGATTTAATAAACGGAACAGCGAGAGATAATTGCAATGATTCCGGTGCCATAAGAAGGGCTTCAAAAATGCACACCGCTATTCGCAATTGTTTATCATGGACACTCCAAGTTTCGAAAAGGAGGGAAGGTGATATGCCGAAGCGAGAGCATAGTGGAGGAAGGATGTCCAGGAGTACATGTTTCTGAAATATGGACATATTGATATCAACATCTGGGCTAATTCGACTGAGAACAAGTTGTAAAATAGTGGAATTATCACAAAACTGAACCAACAGATTCGATTGTGATTCCGGCTTCAATAAACTTATCACCGGACCAAGTTCAGTAGCAAATATTAAGTTGCATTTATATGGATGTTGTGATACGATAACTCTGTTGAATGCATCCAATGCCTTAATCAATACTTCAACTTTTAGGGCGATTCGGTTTTCTTCGACTCCTACTTTTAGCAAAGCCAATAAGAACAGAATTTCTTCAAATGTATTGCATCTGTTTGCAAGATCTATTAAATCGAAGCTCTGAGTATTCCACGCAACTCGTGCAATCAGATCGGCCGCTTTCGTGGATGAACATGCCTCAATGAACAGTTGCATCTTGATTGGTATCAGGATACGAGAAAGCCCCCCTTTTATTTCCATTCAAATTCAAAATTGATTCACTTTATATACAACGAAGTCATTCTCGTTTTTGAGCGGAGAGCTTCGATTAAGAACAAGAAGAAGGACGTATAAACTACTACTATTATGGTCAACTGTTACATAAATATTCTTGGTTTTTTTGTAACTCTATGAGCTACAGATAAAAGATCATGAATCGATTGCGAGTTGTCTATCGCTTCAAATTTTGTCCATGGATGAGGCGATTCACTCACTTTGTTTTCATCCACACTAACAAGTTGCGAAGCTGTCTGATCGGATCTAGTAGTAGCACCAAGTGGAGGACTAATGCGACCGATTTCATGGTTTTTCGGTGAATCTGGAACAACTACTTCAAGAGTGTTCACATCGTGTTTCCATCTAGCATGTACATTCTCATCAACCACACTTTCTATATAATGTATCAACTCTTCTAGTATCCTATTCAAAGGGCTTATGGCCGGATCATTTTGTATTTCTTCGCTACTAAAGGCTATCATTCTGAGGTTGCGACAGCATATTTTCCATAGGGTTTCTAATCTAACAATAGACATATGCGGAGCCAACGCAGCAACTTTACACACAAATAAATGACATATACAAAACGGCAACGGGCGACGACGCTCACTAACACTCTCGACATGCATGGATTCCAAACAGGTCAGCATACATTCAACAAAATAATCTCGATCTATCATGTGCTTGTCGAACTGATTCTCCGCAATAGACCAAATGTACAACCACTGTTCGAGATTGTCTTTCTTAATGTCAATCGAATCTGTCAACTGTGTTGTAGTCAGTTGCGAGGTGCCCCGGGACGCAGCAGAATAATGGTTTCGACGACTTACCGGCATCACTTTCTTCGTTAATCCTTTCTTTTTATTAACATACGAGGATTCGCATAGTTGTCGTGATAGGAACGATGCAATATCACTGGTCCACTTTCTTCTGAGCCATCCAAGACTTCTCGGGGACTCCGAATCTATATTTTCTTTCAAGTACACAAGCCTGACCCACCAAGAGCTACGAAGAGCAGGTATACGTTCGTGTGAAATGTCAATAAGAGGGGCCACCCATGGAGGTAACGATTTGCGCATGAATCCATTCATTGGTAGCTGCTTTGATTGCAACGGGCACTTGACGTGACAGATGTACCGATGTTTTAGCATACTGGACAACGAATTGGATTCAGATGCCAGTTTAATAAAAAAAAGGTTATCGCTCTGGGAGTTGGATTTCGAATCCGTGTCTTTTCGCATATCGTTTGCCAGGATCAAATCCAGTCCATCTGTTTTGAAAACAACTTCAGAAGACCGAGTGGATTCCCAATCATTAAACGATTCCTGCACTGTTGTCATCAGTTTTGCACATGAATCAGTGTCAATTTCATGGTTAACAAAAGACCGATATTGCAAAGATTCAGGTTTCAGGGGCAACGGTTCCGAATATCCGTTCATGAGCACCGCCGGGTTGCTTTCAGGATAGTTTGCATCATATTCCAATGGCGCCAAGTCACGACCAGGAATACCAAGAGTGGAAGATAGTTCAAATGCATCATGATGTCGAGAGAATCGAACAATCGAGACACCACCACGTCCTTTACTCATCTTGCCAACAATAAGTAAAATCTATCGAGAGGGGGGCTCCGTATTTTTCAGTCAACACTTGTGGTTCTGATGATGAGGGCACTTCAAACGAGATTGCGTGGCATGTGTACTGCAGCCCGAGCATCTGCAGGGGATATACCATTGGAAAAGTTTATGGTTCAAAAGGAGGCCAAGTCGTACAATAGCTTATATAGCTCGTTTCCAGTTCAAACGAAAAAGGATTTGGAGACATTTCTAAGGAACAGAAAGGTAGTCTTTAGCAAGTTGAAAGAGGGAGCAGAAACATCTGGAATCCCATTTGAACTGCAAGCTGCTTTGATCATAGAGAGACTCCCGGTAATTCTGCCCGATATGGAAGATTGGGAAACTGAATTCCGAGAGCTACAAGTTCAACGTCAATTAATGAAGTTCAAGGAATACAGTCTTGATGATGTTTCCGTGCCTACCAATAGGAAGGAGGATGAAGATTGGGTTTATGATATTTTGACTTTTGGAACCCGAAGAGAAATTACTCCGATGGCTGTAGATCAAGATCTCGCTTCCATCTTGAAAAGACTTGGGCCGGTCAAGATTGGACTGGTTGACGATGTATCTCCTAAAGCCCCTTCTAAAGTCTCTCCTGTTGCCAATAAATCTCAGGAGGGACAAACAATTAACCCTGTTGATGACTTGGAAGCCTTGGTGGAACATATGCGAAACAAGTCTGAACAAAATGAGGTTGAAGATGATACGAGTGAATTGCAAAACTCGCGAACTTTTGGAATAAGTGAAGGTGAAATTTTTGGACAGGATGTTATTGATGATTTGTTTTCAGGCGATGACGAATGGCAACTTCCAATTGATGATGCGAGCATGGGAGGTTCCACGAATCAAACTTCCTTCGTCCCCGAGCCTAGAATTACAGAAGCGGACGAAATGAAGGATATGAAATCCCTGCGTAGAAAGCTTGCTAGAAGACTCCATCTAATAGTGAGAGCTAAAAGCATCGAAGAAGATTCGTCGCCTACAGTATGGAGATTCCCAACAGCGTCTGTCGATATCGAGAACGAGTTCATGCTTAAAGCTGCGAAGAGAATCACCGCAGAGCAATTGGGGACTGAAATGGACGTATACTTTCTTACAAGAGCTCCTGCGGGCGTGACTTACAATCAATACTCTCAGGAGGAACAAAAAAAGAGGTCAAAGTTTGGAGGCCAAATATTCTTTTATCGTGGGCAAAGAGTTCGAGGCGATGTTAAAATAAAGGATCCTAGCATTTTGGAGCATGCATGGATTACTAGCGATGATTTGGAAGAATATGTCCCAGATCACGAAACAGACCCATATTGGTCTTATGCAAGAATGTTTATGGATGATTAAATCAATTTTCTAAAAAATATAATATCAGTGTTCGATGCGAACATTGGTCCTAAATTTCTTGTTGAGAGAATTCTCGGTGATCATTTCTTGCTTGCGCTTTTTGGAGTTGTACACTGCCGCTCCTGGCATATCAGGCAAGTTTTTAGCTTGCTTTAACCACGAATGGTTGAGAGCCTGACGAGCCGTATACCTGTTCTTTGCATCTACAGTAAGCAACGAAGACACGAAATCCTGTGTTAAAACAGAAAGGTTTTTCCACTCGCGTTTCAAATGTAGTTCTTCCATCTTAATTTTAATGGGTCTGGTGTCGTTCTCAGCGAAGGGTGGTGTACATGTTAAAACCACGTAGGTAATAACACCAAGACTCCAAATATCGGCGGTTTTACCGTATCGTCCAGCTCCCTTGATCGAATCTTTCCTGTCTAGAACTTCAGGTGCGATGTAGCTCATGGATCCGCAAACGGTGGCCCTTCCACCTTTTTCTTCCTTGGCGACACCGAAATCTGCAAGTTTTATCTCGACATCACTTGATGTACTACTCAATAAAATATTCTCCGGCTTCAAGTCTCTGTGAACAATATCTTGATCATGAAGATAGACAACTGCTTCTAAAATATTCACCAAAAGTTTCTTGGCTTTCTCTTCTGTGTACGCACCGTTATCAACCAGGCGATTGAATAATTCACCTCCACGCACCAATTCCAGTACCAAAAATATGGCTTCATCTGTTTTGTAAATGTCTTGCAAACTTATTATCCCTGGATGTTGCAATTTGCTCAAAATATTCGCTTCATTGATTTGTTCTTCCCATACACTGGGGTTGTTTAACAGGAACTGACGCTTTTCAATTATTTTTACAGCAAACTCTTCCTGAGAGATGATATTTACAAGTCGATAAACCGTAGCGTAAGTACCCTTTCCCAGCTCTTCGAATACCTTGTATTTCGCTTCCATTTCTGAACATAACGGTCTGGAATCATCGCTAGGCATCATACGCTTAAATTTCATCTCGTACCAATTCTCTACAACGGTTTTGCCCTTGGCGTTTTCTTCATTTAATAGTTGCGGATTTTGTTTAACCAATGCAATCACGTCATCATTCTTCAAAACCAATGGCACGTTCTTGACCAGCTTTTTATTGTTCACCCATGTACCGTTTGAGCTCCCTACATCGATCACTTTGGCGGTAGACCCTTCTCTATATACTTTCAGATGCGATGAACTCACTGATGCATCTGGAAGAACGATGGATGATTTCTTACCTCGTCCAAACAGATATGAATCCTCCACGAATTCATACGATATGGGATATAGAGAGCTATCACTAGTATGTTCAAGGGATCCCCAAGGAGTTGCCTCATCCAACAATTCATTGTCACTGTCTTGACTTCCATTTAATATTTGAGTGGGCTGAAATTGGCTCTGCTCCTCTTCATCGACAGTCATCACTTGGACGATTTTTGAATGGGATCGATGTTTTTTTTTCGTTTCGCCTTCGTCATGTACTTCCTATTCCATGGTTGGTTTATTTCAAAAGAATGCCTTGAATGGTGCTTGATTCGTTTTGGAACAGACAACAACTGCTTCCGTTAATTGTCATGCGATTTGTAAGTCGGTTTTATTGTTCAATCTGTTTTCATGATGCGCCAAGACACAGATATTTGAACGAACGACCCTCTGAGGAAGCAGTCGCCATAGGATACTATTGATTTAAGAAACCTAACCGCGATGGAACTCTCAACGTCCATTGTACTATGATATCATTAATTCCTTGTCTGAAAAACAAAAATAAGTACATAAACTAATTACGATCTAGGAAATGAATGGAGTCGTAGGTAAATTGGTTGCACCAAGTTGTTCTTCATCGTCGCTACTTTCATCATCGTTTTCAATCAAACGATTGTTTCCCAATTCCTCTCTTGGAACAACTGCAGTAAGAAAACTAAAAATGAACGAAGAAAGGAAAAGTATACAAGCAGTCATGAAGAAGAGGGGTCCAAATCCGTATTTGTCAACAGAAAATCCTCCAAAAACTGCACTACCACTCCATCCGAACCTATTGATACTATCAATACTATTGTATCGAGCCCTCTTGGACTTAGGGACATAGTCCATCAAAATGGCTTTCTTTAAAGGCCTTGTGCAATGCTGCAGGGTACTAATGAAGTATATCGGTAGAACAATTCTCCAGTCG
>Ga0105054_10004376_pt1 | contig 21158 bp, 19 predicted proteins | sample BON02_FD_78091 | JGI IMG/M metagenome (GOLD analysis project Ga0105054, IMG submission 78091) | Freshwater microbial communities from Lake Bonney liftoff mats and glacier meltwater in Antarctica - BON-02 (megahit assembly) | ecosystem: Environmental > Aquatic > Freshwater > Ice > Glacier...
CAAATCGCCCGGAAACCGCTCCAGCCACACTTCCTCCATGGTGAACACCAGGATCGGTGCCAGCCATGTGGTCAGCCGGTGAAACAGGATGTCCAGCACCGAACGCGCCGCATTGCGCCTGTCGGACGGCCCGTCGCAGTACAGCGCGTCCTTGCGGACGTCAAAATACACCGCCGACAGATCGACCGTGGCAAAGGTGAAAATCGCGCTGAACACACCCTGAAAATCATATTTGGCATAGCCATCGCGCACCACCACGTCCAGCTCGGCCAGACGGTGCAACACCCAACGCTCCAACTCGGGCATCTGCGCCGGATCAACACGTTCCGCCTCGGAAAACCCCTCCAGATTGCCCAGCAGGAACCGCATGGTATTGCGCAACCGGCGATAGCTGTCGGCGGTGCCTTTCAGGATCTCGTCACCGATCCGCAGGTCGACGGTGTAATCCGACTGCGCCACCCACAGCCGCAGAATATCGGCGCCGTACTGTTGCACCACCTTTTCCGGGGCCACCGTGTTGCCGATGGATTTCGACATCTTCATGCCCTTTGAATCCAACGTGAACCCATGGGTCAGCACCGCACGGTACGGCGCGCGCCCGATGGTGCCACAGGCCTGCAACATCGATGAATGGAACCAGCCGCGATGTTGATCCGTGCCCTCAAGGTACAGATCGGCCAGCCCGTCGTGAGACCCGTCGGGCCGGTCGCGCAGAACGAAGGCGTGGGTCGAGCCTGAATCGAACCACACATCCAGAATGTCAAACACCTGATCGAAATCCTCGGGGTTCAACACCTTTTGCGTCGAGGGGTCGACGACGCCCGTCAGGAACCGCTCTTTCGCGCCTTGCACATACCATGCATCTGCGCCCTCTTGTTCAAAAGCGTCAACGATCCGCTGATTTACCTCGGTATTGCGCAGCAGAAAGGCAGAATCATGCAAGTCGACGCCGCGCTTGGTGAAGCACGTCATCGGCACACCCCAAGCCCGCTGGCGCGACAGCACCCAATCGGGGCGCGCCTCGATCATCGAATACAGCCGGTTGCGCCCGGTCTGCGGTGTCCACGTCACCAGCTTGTCAATACTGTTCAGCGCGCGCTGCCGTATCGTGGTGCCATAGGTGTCCTGCCCGTCGCCCACCGCTTTGTCGATGGCGGCAAACCACTGGGGCCGGTTCAGCCGGATCACCGGCGCCTTGGATCGCCACGAATGCGCATCGGAAATCGTGATACGTTTCGTGGCGAGCAGGGCGCCAACCTCTTTCAATTTCTCGATCACCGCCTTGTTGGCACCGCCGGGCTTGCCGTTGGGTTTCAGCACCGCCTGCCCGCCAAAGAACGGCAGATCGGCGCGAAAGCTGCTGTCGTCCAGGATGTTATAGGTCATCGGCAAGCCATGTTTCACCCCGATGACATAGTCATCATCGCCATGGCTGGGCGCGGTGTGAACAAAACCTGTGCCCGCGTTGTCGGTCACATGATCTGCTAGAATCATCGGAACATCGAAATCCCAAACACCCTCTGCGTCATCAATTCCGCGGAACGGGTGGGCGAGAACCACGCCATCAAGATGGCCCACACCACAGCGTCGCTTAACTTTACAGTGCGCAATGTCGAAAACACTATCGGCAAGTGAATCTGCGACCAAATAGTGATCACCAACTCGAGCCCAGATATCGTTCGATGCGCCAACGACGGTGTATAAGGAATATGCAATATTGCTGCCATACGCAACCGCTCTGTTTGATGGGATGGTCCAAGGGGTCGTCGTCCAAATTACGACCCGGGCTTTCCGGAAGTCCTGAAGAAGCAAGCTGCGGTCTTCACGGCCGGTAGGCAAGTCAAAGACAACCGGGGCATCTGTCTGGTCCAAATCTGCCACCGGAAACCGCACCCAGATCGCGTCGGTCTGGCGGTCGTGATACTCGACCTCGGCTTCGGCCAGCGCGGTCTTTTCCACCGGCGACCACATCACCGGCTTGCTGCCCTGATACAAAGTCCCGTTCATCAGGAACTTCTGAAACTCCTCGGCGATCACCCGTTCGGCGTGGAAATCCATCGTCAGGTACGGATCATCCCAGTTGCCGTTGATGCCCAGTCGCTTGAACTCTTCGCGCTGGATATCAACCCAACCGGCGGCAAATTCGCGACACTCGCGGCGGAACTCCACCACGGGGATGGCATCCTTGTCCTGGCCCTGTCGGCGGTACTTCTCCTCAATCTTCCACTCGATCGGCAACCCATGGCAATCCCACCCCGGCACATAACGGGCATCACGGCCCATCATCTGTTGACTGCGCACCACCATATCCTTCAGTATCTTGTTCAGCGCATGGCCGATGTGCAGGTTGCCATTGGCATAGGGCGGCCCGTCGTGCAGCGTAAAGCTTTCCCGCCCGGTCTTGGCGCGCAGCCGGTCGTAAACGCCGATCCGCGCCCAACGCTCAAGCCACTGGGGTTCACGCGCAGGCAGGCCTGCGCGCATGGGGAAATCGGTCTGCGGCAGGCGCAGGGTCGTCTTGTAGTCGGAGGCAGGCGTGTCAGCGCACATGGAAAAACCCATCGAATCAGAGGATTAAAGAAAAAGCGGGGCGGCGCGACCGCGCGTCAGGCGCCTTGTCCCGGCGGCCCTGGAGTTCAGGGCGCCGGGCGTATAATTCGCCGGTGGATATGCACGAAACGGGTCATGGTGAACGGCTTATAATGCGCCACGCAGGCGGCGTCCAGATGCGTCACCCGGGATTGACGAGACTCCACACCGCCGGGATCACGACCGATCGCTCGCCGTCCCCCGACGCCACCTGATTGACCGACACGGCCCGCACCTCGTCCAGGCCAAACACGCGCTCCTGCATGGGCTCGAATGTCGCACAGCCCCACCTTGGCGAACACGGCGCGGGCGTTCGATGCCCTTTCCCACCGCCCTGTCGCGAATCAATACAGGTTCAGGGAGCTTGGCGCCCGCCAGCCGCGCCGCCACGGCAAGGCGATGAATCGCAATCGTGGCATTCCTTTTCCGCCGCGACAAGCGGTCGTCGGAACTGGAAACTGGCAGATTGCAGCGGCGCAACCGCAAGCGCACACGGTGCGCCTTGCGCGACAGGAACGTCGCGGCCTTCGCGCCGAATTGCCACCACAGATCACCACATCGGTCTTGCCGCGAGACCGTGCCTCGAAATCGGTTGCGGCGCACCGGATACCATTGCCCCAGAACTCTTCCAGCGGCGAGCGGCGAACACCCTGACGATGGTATCGCTCATTCCGGGAATTTCCGCCCTCAGCGCCAGCATCCGCGCAAGCGGCAGGCAGATCAGCCGCGCATCCAGCATCGCCTTGCCACCATGCAGTAAATTTCGCCGAAACCCTGGTCAGGACGCGGGGTGCCGTTGCCATCGCGCCGGCCGGTCAGCGGGTTGATCGCCGCGCTCTCGCCCCCGATGACATGGTGAAACGTATCCCGGGACATTCAGATCGCTTCACCCATTTCCCCGGTTCCACCCAAATCTCGCTCCCCCCCCGCTCGGGGCGCGCAAATCCAAGGGGTGCAGGGGGGTGCGGATGATCGTTGTCAAATCGGCGGCCCTGCTGTCAGTTCGGGTGACTAGTCCTTCTGTCCGGGGAAGAACCCGGTCAGCGCCCGGCTGACAAGACGCGACACGGACGGGCGCCGCTGGCCGTGAAACGGCAGGGGGCGGCAGACCTCGATGGCGGCCACGCCGACGCGGGCGGTCAGGGCGCCGTTCACCACCCCCTCGCCAAACCGGCGCGAGACCTTGCCCAGCAATCCGCCCCCCGCGACACTGCCGATCAGATCGTCGCCCACCGCAACCGCGCCCGTGGCCACCAGATGGGCCAGCACGGTGCGCGTCAGCCGCCAACTGCCCAGGGTGCCGCCACGCCCGCCATAGATTTCGGCAATCCGGCGGATCATCCTGAGGTTGCTGGTCAGGGCCGCCACCACATCGGCCAGCGCGAGCGGCACCAATGCCGTCACCGTCGCCACCTGCCGCGCCGCCGCCTCGACCTCCAGCCGCGCGGCGGCATCCAGCGGCGCAAGCAGTTCCGCCTCGGCCAGATCGAACAGGGCGTCGGCGTCGAAACTGTCGCCCTGCCGCTCGGCCAGCCGCCCACGGCCCCAGTCAAGCTCGGGGCGGTCTGCATACAATGCAATCAGCCGGTCCACCACGCGGCGCGCCCCAGCCAGATCGCCCGCAACCCGCGCCGCCTCGGCCGCCTTGTGAACCCCGTCCAGCCGTTGCAGCCGCGCCAGCGCCAGCCATTCCTTTGCAGCGATCGCCAGCAGCACCGACACGAACGCCCCCACCAGCACCGCCGCCGCCAGCCCCACCAGTGGTTGCGAGGCAATCAGCCCGGTCACGACATTCCATGCCGCCAGCGACAGGAAGAACAGCACGACCGCCACCAGAAGCCGCCAGAACCACCGCGCCAACGCCGAGGGCCGCCGCGCCGCCAGCACCGTCATGGTGCGCATCGCCTGGCCCGTGGGCGCATCCGCCATCGCCAGATCGGGCACCGGCGGCACCTGCGACGGCGTCGGCCGTTCCACCCCTGCCGCGTCCTCGATCAGCACAGGCCCCTTGACCGGCTCAGCCATGGCACTGCCTCCCTGTTCTTACTTGCCTGAAATATCCCCGCCGGAGGCTCCGATACCCACCGCACGCACATCCGCCCGAGGCAAGACGCAGGCTCACAACCGATCCCCCAGCAGGAATTGCGCCGCCCGGTCCAGCCGGATGTGCGGTGGCCCCTCGCCGGGTTTCAGCGTCAAAGGCTGGGGCGCAAAGGCCATCGCCGCATAGTCGCCGTCCAGCCACGCCGCCTGCCCCTCGCGGGCCGGGCCCAGCAGGTGCATCGGGTCTTGCGGCAAAGCTCCCGGATAAAACGCCGCGCGCTTGCCCGAGCCCAGCAATTGCCCCCGAACCACCTCCAGCGTGCCACCCTTGTGGGGCACCGTATCCTCGGTCGTGGCACGCAGGGCTGCGATCGACATCGCCGCCGTCTGCGCCCCGGCGTAATCGGCGCGCGACTTGGCTTCTCCCACCAGCGCCTGCATGATCGCGGTCAGCTGCGGGTGCTGGACGTGGTGCAGATGGTCGGCCTTGGTGGCCGCGAACAGGATCTTCTCAACCCGGCGACCCAGCAAAAGCTGGCTCAGCCACGCATTGCGCCCCGGGCGAAAGGCCATGAGGATGTCGGCCATGGCATGGCGCATGTCCTCGACCGCCTGTGGCCCGGCATGGATCGCGCCCAGCGCGTCGACCAGCACCACCTGCCTGTCGATCCGCGCGAAATGATCGCGGAAGAACGGTTTGATGACCTCGCGCTTGTAAGCGTCGAACCGCCGCTCCATCTCGCGCCAGAGGGCGCCGCGCGGCAGGCTGGCGGGCTTTTCCAATGGCGCGAAGGTCAGAACCGGCGAACCTGCAAGGTCGCCGGGCAACAGGAACCGTCCCGGTGTGCAGTCCGAAAACCCCGCCTCACGCGCCGCCGTCAGGTACGCGGTGAACCCGTTGGCCAGCGCCCGCGCCACGGGTTCGTCCAGCCGCGCGGCTGCGTCAGTGGCCGCAGCCTGCGCGAGATAGGCTGCAGCCAGCGGGCGCAACGCGATGCGTTTGAGCGTCTCGGCCGACCAACCGGCAAAGCTCTTGTCCAGCAGCGACAGGTCCAGCAGCCATTCGCCCGGGTAGTCGACGATATCCAGATGCACCGTGCGCGGCCCCCGCAGCCCCGCGATCAGCCCCGTGGGCTGCACCCGCAGCGACAGGCGCAATTGCGAGATCGCCCGGGTGCTGGCCGGCCAGCGGGGGGTCGGGCCGGTCAGGTCGGCGAGGTGCGTTTCATAGTCAAAGCGCGGCAACGTGTCGTCGGGCTGGGGCTGGAGATAGGCGGTGCGGATCGCCCCGTCCGCCGCCGCCACCAGTTGCGGCATCCGCGCCCGGTTCAGCAGGTTGGCCACCAGCGACGTGATGAACACCGTCTTGCCCGCCCGGCTGAGGCCGGTCACGCCAAGGCGGATCACCGGATCGGAAAACACCCCGGTCACGGTTTCCCCGATGGACCCGACGCTGCGGCTCAGCCCGTCTGCGATGTCGCCGATGATCAAAAGCGCCGCCCCTGCCAATACCCTGCTCAACATAGGGCCTGGGGCGGGCAGGTTCCAGAGCGGGCTGCCCCGCCCCGATTGCCTTTGGCAGGTGGCGGCGCTACGCCCGTGCCATGCCCCGCTATGCCCTGAAAATCGAATACGACGGCGCGCCCTTCGCAGGCTGGCAACGCCAGCGCGACCTGCCCAGCGTTCAGGGCGCCGTCGAGACGGCCCTGCGCAGGCTGGAGCCGGAGGCGCCCGGCATCGCCGCCGCCGGGCGCACCGATTCGGGGGTGCATGCGACTGGGCAGGTGGCGCATTGCGATCTGGCACAGGACTGGGAAACCTTCCGCCTGGGCGAGGCGCTGAATTTCCATCTGAAGCCCGCGCCCGTGGCGATTGTTGCCGTCGCCCGGGTGCAGGACGATTTTCACGCACGGTTTTCGGCCATCGGGCGGCGCTATGTTTTCCGCCTGGTCGCCCGTCGCGCGCCCATGGTGCATGACGCCGGGCTGGTGTGGCAGGTGCGCCATCCGCTGTCGCTGGCGGCAATGCAGGAGGGCGCCGCCCACCTGATCGGGCTGCACGATTTCACCACCTTCCGCTCGACGATGTGCCAGTCCGCGTCACCGATCAAGACACTGGACAAGCTGGATATTTCCGAACACCCCTACGCCGGCGGCCGGGAATTCCGCTTCACCCTCACCGCCCGCAGTTTCCTGCACAATCAGGTGCGCAGTATCGTCGGCACGCTGGAACGCGTGGGCGCGGGGCACTGGCCTGCGCTGCGGGTGGCCCGGGCGCTGGCGGCGCGTGATCGCACGGCATGTGGCCCGGTCTGTCCGCCTCAGGGGCTGTACCTCACCGATGTGAAATATCCACAGGCGCCCTTTGATTCAGCCCTGTGACAAAATGTGAATTGCCCGAATCCCTGCGCGATGGCACTGATCGCCCATGGGCAGCAGGCGCCGCAACACTGTAAAAATGCAGGTTCGGTGCAATCATGAGGCAAACACATGAAGACAATACTGATGATCGCGGTGCTGGCCGCAGGCGCCGCAACATTCTCCGCAGCCCCGGTTCAGGCCGGTGCGATCGAGCGCGCCTGTATGGGGTCGGATCGCAAGGCCGCGAGCCGCTCGCTGTGCGGCTGCATTCAGCAGGTGGCCGACATGATGCTGGACCGGCGCGACCAGAGGCTGGCCGCCAAGTTCTTCAAGGATCCCCACAAGGCCCAGGAAGTCCGGCAGTCCAAGACCGACCGGGACAACGTGTTCTGGAAGAAATACCGCCAGTTCGGCGATACCGCGACGGCCTATTGCAGTTGACCCATTGGTCGTCTGCTGTACCGGTGCGGGCCTTTCTACCGAAAGCGGGCTGGGTAAGTTTCGCAATGTCGGCAGCCTGAACGCGCACCATACCCTGGCCCGATTGTAGCGGGCCTTGGGCGATGACGTGATCATCGCAACCCGGAAAATCGACGATCTGCTTGGGTATGCCGGATCGACAGGACTGATCCACAGAGCGGCACCCAGCAGGGCGCCCCCTGCAAACTGAACGGTGCCCGCCTTCTTGGCCACGCTGACATCCTGAAAACATAAAAAGCCCTGCCGCTTGGCAGGGCCTTTCCAGCGATCACGCGGAACGGTTCAGGCGGTCGCCTGGGCTGCCTTTGCAATCTCTTTCTTGATCTTCAGAGCGCCCGACGACAGTTCGACGTCCTTGGACTTGGCCATGAACGCATCCAGCCCACCCCGGTGATCAACAGTGCGCAGCGCAGCGGCAGAAATCCGCAGCTTGAACGTGCGGCCCAGCGATTCGGACATCAGCGACACTTCGTTCAGGTTGGGCAGGAACCGGCGACGGGTCTTGTTGTTGGCATGGCTGACATTGTTGCCAGACATCGGGCCTTTTCCGGTCAGTTCGCAACGACGCGACATGGTATCATCCTTGATCTGTTGTCAGGGCGCGGTGGCGGCCCAGACACTGCTTGATGGCACCGCAAAAGCAGCGCCGTGAATCTGGTCAATGGCTCATATGCGGGGCGCGGCGGGGCGTCAAGCGATTCATCCCTTCGCCGCGCCGATCAGCCCGGCCAGAATTTCACCTGCCGCCGACGAAGGGGGCCGCGCACCGTTGGCCACTTCGCCGTCCAGCCGTGCCATTGCCGCCGCCATCGCCGGATCGGCGCGCAGATGCGCCAAGAGCCCCTGTCGCACCTCCTCATGAAACCAGTGCAGCGCCTGTTCACGCCGGCGCGCCGCAAGGTGCCCATGATCGCGCCGCCAATCGGCCAGCGCCTGCATCCTGCCCCAGGCCTGCTCAAATCCCTCGCCCGTCACCGCCGACACCGGCATCGCAAGCGGATACCCCTCGGGGTCGTGCCCCCGCTTGCGCAACAGCCGCAGCGCGCCCGCATAATCGGCACAGGTGCGGGTGGCCGCCGCTTTCAGATCGCCATCGGCCTTGTTCACCAGAATGATGTCGGCGCTTTCCATGATCCCGCGCTTTACCCCCTGCAACTCATCGCCCCCCGCAGGCGCCAGCAACAGCACGAACAGATCGCACATCCCGGCCACCATGGTTTCCGATTGCCCCACCCCGACAGTCTCGATCAGGACCACATCGAAACCTGCCGCCTCGCACAGCGCCACCGCCTCGCGCGTGCGGCGCGCCACACCACCCAGCTCGGTCTGGCTGGGGCTGGGGCGGATAAACGCGTTCGGGTGACGCGAAAGCAACTCCATCCGTGTTTTATCGCCAAGGATCGAACCGCCCGAGCGGGTTGAACTGGGGTCAATCGCCAGAACCGCAACCCGCAGCCCGGCATCACACAGCATCATCCCGAACGCCTCGATGAACGTCGATTTGCCCACCCCCGGCGTGCCCGACATGCCGATGCGCAGCGCCTGCCGCGCGTCCGGGGCCAGCGCCTGCAAAAGCGCCGAGGCCCGCGCCCGGTGATCGGCGCGCCGACTTTCCACCAGCGTGATCGCCCGCGCCAGTGCGCGCCGCTCCCCAGCCACGATGGCCCTCGCCAGATCGGTATCGTCCATGGCACACCCCCTGTGCCCGGTTTGCCTGCGACTATGGGGTTTTGTCCAGTCGTCTCTGGCCCCCGCCGCGCCCTTGGGCAATAACCGGGGCCATGACGCACCTGCCCATCGACGATGCCCTGCCCGCCCTGCTGGACGCCCTGCGCGCCAGCGGTCAGGCGGTGTTGCAGGCGCCCCCCGGCGCGGGCAAAACCACGCGGGTGCCGTTGGCGATGCTGGGCGGTTTGCCCCTGAGCGGTCGCATCCTGATGCTGGAGCCCCGCCGTCTCGCCACCCGCGCGGCGGCGGAACGCATGGCGCAAACGCTGGGCGAACCTGTGGGCCAGACCGTTGGATACCGCATAAGGGGCGAGGCGCAGGTGTCACACGCCACAAGGATCGAAGTTGTCACCGAAGGCATTCTGACCCGGATGTTGCAATCCAACGCCGAACTGCCTGGTATCGCGGCGGTGATCTTTGACGAATTCCACGAGCGGTCCCTGAACGCCGATCTTGGATTGGCCCTGTGCCTTGAGGTGCGCGGCGCCTTACGCCCCGATCTGATGCTGGTGGTGATGTCGGCCACACTTGACGCCGCCCCGGTGGCCAATCTGATGGGCGGCGCGTCGGTGATCACATCCGAAGGGCGTGCCTTTCCGGTCGAAACCCGCTGGCTTGACCGGCCCCTGCCCAAGGGGTTGCGGTTCGAGGCTGCCATGGCCGATCTGATCTGCGAGGCGGTGTCGGCGACGACAGGTGGTCTGTTGGCCTTCCTGCCCGGCGAAGGCGAAATCCGCCGGGTCGAACAGGCGTTGTCGGGTCGCTTGCCCCCCGATGTGGCGATCCGCCCGCTCTTTGGCGCGCTGCCGTTCAGTGCCCAGCGCGCGGCCATCGAACCGGCGGCGCAAGGGCGCAAACTGGTGCTGGCCACCGCCATCGCCGAAACTTCGCTGACGTTGGCCGATGTGCGGGTGGTGGTCGACGGGGGTCGATCGCGCCGCGCAAGGTTCGACCCCGGATCGGGCATGTCGCGCCTTGTGACCGAGCGTGTGACCCGCGCCGAGGCTGAACAGCGCCGGGGTCGGGCCGGGCGCGTGGCCGAAGGGATATGTTATCGCCTGTGGTCAAAGGGCGAAGAAGGCGCGCTGGCCACCTTCCCCCCCGCCGAGATCGAGGCCGCCGATCTGGCGGCCCTCGTCCTGGAACTGGCCCTCTGGGGCGTGTCCGACCCTGCCGCCCTGCCCTTCCTAACGCCGCCACCACCGGGGTCCTTTGGCGAGGCGCAGGCCCTGCTGACCGGCCTTGGTGCGCTGAAGGCGGGTCAGATCACTGACCATGGCCGCGCCCTGGCCGCCATGCCGCTGCATCCAAGGCTTGCACATATGCTGCAATTGGCAGGCCCGGGGGCCGCCCCGCTGGCCGCCCTGTTGTCGGAACGCGACATTCTGCGCGGCGCTCCGGTCGATCTGACCCTGCGCCTGTCGGCCCTGCACAACCCCCGCAATTTCAACCCGGATCGCCCCACGCTGGACCGTGTCCGTGCCGAGGCCAAACGTCTGCGCCCGCTCGCCGGGCCAGACACCGCCCTGACCCCCGCGCAACAGGCCGCCCTGGCGTTTCCCGACCGCATCGCACAGCGACGCAAGGGCGACGACCCGCGCTTTGTTCTGTCGGGCGGCAAGGGCGCGGTGCTGGCCGCCGACGATCCTCTGGCCAATGCCCGCCTGATGGTGGTGACCGACACCGATGGCCACCCGCGCGAGGCAAAGATCAGGCAGGCGGTCGAGATTTCCGAGGCAGATCTGCGCGAGGTGCACGGCGACGCCATGGCCTTGCACGACATCTGCGAATGGGACAAGCGCAGTCGGCGTGTGATCGCCCGACGCCAGATGCAATTCGGCGCGCTTGTGCTGGAGGATCGTCACTGGCCAGATGCTCCGCCGGAGGCGCTGGCCCGCGCAATGCTGGACGGCGTGCGCGAATTGGGACTGGCCCCGTCGCCCACCGCGCAACGCCTGTGCGCCCGGGTGGCGCTGGCACGCGGCGATGGCGCCGATCTGCCCGATATGTCGGAGACAGCGCTGCTCGAAACGCTCGACCACTGGCTGCTGCCCCACCTCAACGGGGTGACAACAGCCGCCACATGGAAGGGGTTTGACCTGACGAACGCTCTGTCCGCGATGCTGGACTGGGGCCAGACCGAGGCCCTGAACCGCATCGCCCCGGCGCATTTCACCACGCCGCTGGGCCACAAGACGCCGATCGACTATTCCGGCGATGCCCCTGAAATCGAACTGCGCCTGCAGGAACTGTTCGGCGTCACCACCCACCCCACCGTTGCAGGCCGCCCCCTGCGTCTGACCCTGTTGTCACCCGCCCGCAAACCGGTGCAGACCACGATGGATCTGCCCGGCTTCTGGGCCAGCAGCTATGGCGATGTGCGCAAGGACATGCGCGCCCGTTATCCCCGCCATCCCTGGCCCGAAGACCCGACACAGGCCGATCCCACCCTGCGCGCCAAACCGCGCGGCACCTGACACTGGCAAAGGCGCGCGCGGCGCCCTGGAGCGTGTTGCTTTCAATCGTATTCATCAGCCGGGGTGAACGCGTTCTGCATGGCAAACGCTGCCTCACCCCGGCAGATGAATACACAATTCCAATTGGCCGCAACACGCCCTAGAACGGGGCGAACCAACAAGGAACCGCCATGCAACTGCTTGAAGACCTTGCCGACGAACTGGCCCGCGAAGCCCTGGCCGCCGCCGAGGTCAGCGGCGATACGACCATCGTCGATCAGGTGGGCGAAGTGCTGGGTGCCTCATCGCAGACCCTGCAAGAGGCATACCTGACCGCCGTGCGTGTGCGGCGCGCCGAGAAACGCGCAAGAGCCCTGTTGGCGCCCTTCCAGGTGAAGCCGCCAGCGTCTGAGTGAATTGACGGGGAAGATTTGAGTATTTTTGCAAAGAAGAAGCGCAAGGGTGTTTCTTCTTTGCCCAAATACTCGTTCTTTTGGAACAACCTCACACCCCGAGACACCAGCGCATGATTGCCTTCTGCGCGTGCAGCCGGTTTTCGGCCTCGTCGAAGATCACCGAATGGGGGCCGTCCATGACCGCGCTGGTTGCCTCGTCCTCGCGGTGGGCGGGCAGGCAGTGCATGAACAGCGCGTCGGGTTTGGCCGCCGCCATCAAAGTTTCGTTCACCTGATAGCCGCGCAACTGGTTGTGGCGGCGTTCGCGGGCGGATTGCGGATCGTGCATCGACACCCAGGTGTCGGTGACAACCAGATCGGCGCCCGCGACCGCCTTTCGGGGGTCACGCTCGATCGTGATGGCGCCGTGCAGGGGCGGGTCGGGGTCAAGCGGCGGGGGGCCGGTGAAGGTGAGGTTGAAATCAAGCTGGCGCGCGGCATGGGCGAAGCTGGCGAAGACATTGTTGCCGTCGCCCGACCACACCACCTTGCGCCCCTTGATCGGCCCGCGATGTTCCTCGAACGTCATGATGTCGGCCATGATCTGGCAGGGATGCGAGGCGTTCGTCAGGCCGTTGATCACCGGCACCGTGGCATATTCGGCCATGTCCAGCAGGGTCTGTTCCTCGAACGTGCGGATCATGATCAGATCGACATAGCGCGACAGCACCCGCGCCGTGTCGGCGATGGTTTCACCGTGACCCAGCTGCATGTCGGCCCCCGACAGCACCATGGTCTGCCCGCCCATCTGGCGCACGCCCACGTCGAAACTCACGCGGGTTCGCGTGCTTGGCTTTTCAAAGATCAGCGCGACCATGTGGTTCTTCAGCGGCAGATCGGCGTCGGGCGTGCCGCGCAACTGCCCGGCGCGGGCGCGCTTCATCGACAACGCGCTGTCGATGATCTGGCGCAGGGCGGTGGGGTCGGTTTTGTCGATGTCGAGGAAATGGTTCATGTTATGTCTCTTGGGCAAGGGCGCCGGGGCGCCTTGCGATCCGTGAAAGGCCTTGGTGTCAGACGGTGTGCGCCTGTACACGGGCGGCGGCCCGGTCAAGGCGGGCCAGCGCCTCGGCGATGTCGCCATCGGTCAGGTTCAGGGGCGGCAACAGGCGCACGACATTATCACCGGCGGGCACACTCAGCAGATGTTCGCCGTACCCTGCCGCCACCACGTCGGTGTTCGGGGCCACGCATTTCAGGCCCAGCATCAGGCCGGAACCGCGCACCGCCTCGAACACACCGGGGTGAGAGGCCACAAGCGATTCAAGCCCCTGGCGCAGCAGGCCTGCCTTGCGGTTCACCTCGGGCAGGAAGGCGTGGTCGGTCATGATCTCCATCACCCGCGCCCCCACCGCACAGGCCAGCGGGTTGCCGCCATATGTTGACCCGTGGGTGCCAGCGGTCATGCCGCTGGCGGCATCTTCGGTGGCCAGCACGGCGCCCAAAGGAAAGCCGCCGCCGATGCCCTTGGCCACCATCATGATGTCGGGCGTGATACCCGCCCATTCGTGGGCGAAAAGCTTGCCGGTGCGGCCCATGCCACACTGTACCTCGTCAAGGATCAGCAGGATGCCATTGCGGTCGCACACCTCACGCAACCCCTTGAGGCACTGATCGGGCACGGGGCGGATGCCGCCCTCGCCCTGGATGGGTTCGATCAGGATCGCGGCTGTCTTGTCGTTGATCGCGGCGGTCAGCGCGGCGTGATCGCCGAAGGGCAGGTTGACGAAGCCGGGCAGCAGGGGGCCGAAGCCCTTGGTCATCTTTTCGGAGGCCGCCGCCGCGATTCCGGCGGACGAGCGGCCATGAAACGACCCGGTGAAGGTGATGATCTCTACGCGCTCAGGCTGATCTTTGTCATGGAAATACTTGCGCACCATCTTCACCGCCAGTTCGCAGGCCTCGGTGCCCGAATTGGTGAAGAAGGCCGTGTCGGCGAAGGTGTGTTCGACCAGCAGATCGGCCAGCTTTTGCTGGGCCGGGATGTTGTAGAGGTTGCTCACATGCCAAAGCGCATTCGCCTGTTCGCTCAGCGCCGCCACCAGCTCCGGGTTGGCGTGGCCAAGGGCATTCACTGCGATGCCGGCCCCCATATCGAGGTATCGTGCGCCGCCCGCCTCGATCAGCCAGGCGCCTTCGCCCTTGGTGAACGACAGAGGGGCGCGGTTATAGGTGGGCAGGATGGATGGGATCATGGGATCGGTCCTTGCAACACGACAGGCCCTTCTGGTGGCCGCTTGGCCGGGGGCTGTCAACAGTTTGTGCCATATCGAAGCGGGGGGCAGAGCGGGGCGCACCACGGTGTCGCCCGTTGACGGCGCACCAATATGGCGCCGGTTAAACGGGTTCAGCGTCGGCGTCGGGGTATGATAACGATCAGGGTGCTCATGGGCAGCCGCTTACGCCAGATCCGTGGCTGTGGGAAGGGACAATCTTTGCCTTGCGCCTGGCCCTGCGCCGGATCAGGAAGTTCCCATGACGCCGCGCCCCCCCAATCCACCCGTTGCCGTTGGCCTGATGCTGCTGGCCACCGCGTTCATTGCCGGAACGACCGTGCTGGCCAAGGCGATCGGCACCGGCACCCTGGGCGCGCCCCTGCACCCGCTGCAGATCAGCCATGGCCGGTTCGTCTTTGCCTTCATCGCCCTGTGCGCGGTGGCCGCCATGTTGCGCCCCCGGATCGAGAACCCCGATCTGAAACTGCATGCCGCGCGGTCGCTGTTCGGCTGGGGCGGGGTGACGTTGATGTTTGCCGCTGTCGCATTCATTCCGCTGTCGGACGCCACGGCGATTTCCTTCCTGAACCCGGTCTTCGCCATGGTGCTGGCGATCCCGATGCTGGGCGAACGTGTCGGCCCGGTGCGGTGGAGCGCCGCCGCGCTGGCCCTGATCGGGGCGCTGATCCTGCTGCGGCCCGGCGCGGGGGTGATCCAGCCCGGTGCCTTGCTGGCTCTGGGGGCGGCGATGGTCATGGGCATGGAGATCGTGCTGATCAAACGGCTGAGCGGGCGCGAGGCGCCGTTCCAGATACTGCTGGTGAACAACGCCATGGGTGTCGTCATCGCCAGTCTCGCGGTCATCTGGGTATGGCAGCCGCCCACCCCGGCGCAATGGGGCGCGCTGATCGGGATCGGCGGGCTGATGGCCTGTGCACAGACGCTGTTCGTCAACGCCATGGCCCGGGCCGAGGCCAGTTTCGTCGCGCCCTTCAGCTTTGGCACCCTGCTGTTCGCGGCGCTGTACGATTTCACGCTGTTCGATGTGGTGCCCGACGGGGTGTCGGTGCTGGGCGCCGGGGTAATCGTTGCGGGCGGCATCGTGCTGGCTGCGCGCGACCGGCGGCGCCCGGTGGTGTTGCCGCGTTAGCGCGCCTTGTATCCGCCGCAGGGGTGATTAGAATAGGGGCAACCGATTTATGGGGCCGCGCCGCCCGATGCAGCGCAGTCGCCCAGAACCCCCTGCCGCCAAGGAGCCGCCATGTCCTGGACCGATGAACGTGTCGAGATGTTGAAAAAGATGTGGGGCGAAGGCCAGTCGGCCAGCCAGATCGCCAAGGAACTGGGCGGCGTCACCCGCAACGCCGTGATCGGCAAGGTGCACCGCCTGGGCCTGTCGAACCGCGCCGCGCCACCCCCGGTCCCGGGCAAGACCGAACCGGCGATGACCGCCGCGCCCGAGGCTCCGGCGCCCAGGCCCGCCGCACCGGCCCCGGCACCGGCCCCGGTACCGCAGGTCGAACCCGAGGAGAAGGAAGAGTTGCCCGAGGCCAGCACCGCCGTGGCCACCGTGACCCATATCCGCAAGGCGATCATTCCCGCGGGTCAACCCCTGCCGCCGCAACCCAGTGCCAACGAAATCTCGCCCGAGGCGCTGGCCAGCGTGCGCGAGGTGGAAAAGACCAGCAAGAAGATCAGCCTGATGGAACTGACCGAGCGCACCTGCAAGTGGCCCGTGGGCGACCCGGCGACCGAGGATTTCTGGTTCTGCGGCCTGCCCACCCAGCAGGGCAAACCCTATTGTGAGGCCCATGTGGGCGTGGCGTTCCAGCCGATGAGCGCGCGGCGCGACCGCCGGCGCTGAGCCGCCGTCACGTCCTCAGCGACAACGTGCGTTCCCGCAGCCAGGCCATGAAGCCGCTGGTGTTGTCGGAATGTTCGGCCATCTCTTCTGGCGGTATCGGCACGCCCACCCGGGGCGCCTGAGGCTTGTCCAGGGCATGAACCACTTCATGCAGCAAAAGACCCTGACGCAGGGTTGCCGAGACCCGGTTGGCCATCTGATACCAGCGCGAATTCTGCCCCGGAAAATAGATCGGCACCACTGTCGCGCCCGAGCGCAGGATCATCTTGGCGGTAAAGGGGCTCCACTCGGCCTCGATCGCCGGGCCGAACATGCTCTGTGACGAGGCAACGACACCCGACGGGAACAGCACGATCACCCCGCCATTGGCGAGGTGCGCCATGGCGCGCTTGCGCATCGCCAGGTTCTGCGTCAGCGCGTCGGATTCATGGGGAAACGGCACCGGGATCATGAACTGCTCGATCTCGCCCACCCCGGTCAATAACGACCGGGTCAGGATCTTGTAATCGGTGCGCACCCGGCCCACCAGTTCGGCCAGAACCATTCCATCGACCAGACCGTGGGGATGGTTGGCCACGATCACCAGTGCGCCCTTCGCCGGAATGTGGGCGATTTCCTCGGGCGGGGTGGTCAGCGAAATGCCCATCACCCCTAACGCCTGGGCCCAGAACCCTTGGCCATGGGGCACGCCCATGCCCTCGAACCGGCGGATCAGACGCAGCAGGTGCAGCTTGCCGGTCAGCAATTCCATCGTCTGGATGGCGCGCGAGGCCCACGGGTTGGTGAAGGTGCGCGCATAGGACAGGCGCCGCCGGTCATAGGGCTGATCGGCCAGATTGCTGCCGTCGCCCTGCCCCACCAAGGGGCGGGTCGGGTCGATCATGCCGGGGTCGTTCGGGTCGGGCGCATCGGCGCCCTTGTCGACCAGATCGCGCGGGTCCGTGGGGCTGTGTACCAAGGCGGGGCGCCTTTCCGGGCTGGGTGTGGGGCGTCACATCTCTTCGCCGAACCGGTCCGCCACCAGTGTTTCGATTGCATCGGCCAGTTGATCGGCCTCGGGGCCGCTGGTCTGCACCTCGATAAAGGTTCCCTTGGAAGCTGCCAACATCAAAAGCCCCATGATGCTGTCGCCTGCGGCGCTCAGCCCGTCCCTGGACACGGCGGCGCGGGCATCGTGCTGTTCCACCACCTCGACCAGCCGGGCCGAGGCACGGGCGTGCAGGCCCTTCTCGTTCACGATCTGCAGCTTGCGCGTGACGGTGGCACTCATGGCATTTCCTCGCGTGGGACTTCAAAGGCGTCGATGTACTTGCGCCCGGCGGCGAGGGCCAGGCGCACTGCATCGGGCACCGAATGCTGGCGGGATTTGGCCAGCTTGATCAGCATCGGCAGGTTGACGCCATAAACGATCTGGCGATTCTCGGGCCGGCAGGCGCGCAGCGACAGGTTGCTGGGCGATCCGCCGAACATGTCGGTGGCCACCACCACGCCTTGACCCACATCCACCGCATCGGCGGCGGCGCAGATTTCATGCTGCTTGGCGGCGCGGTCATCCTCGGGGTCGATGGAAATGGCGGCGATGCCGGTCTGCTTGCCCACCACATGCTCGACGGCCGCCTTGAATTCGGTCGCCAGACCGCCGTGCGCCACGATCACGATGCCGATCACGCCCGACCATCCTGAATTCGGCCCCGTGCCGCCGTCACACCCATCGCCCGTCGCACTAAACCCTGTGGCCCCCCGCCCCGATGGCGGCCCGCCGCTCCATCTCACGGTGGCGAGTTGACACTTGCCAGCCCGCCTCTGCAAGCGCTTTCGCCATATGTTTCGCCACGGCGACCGATCTGTGCTGGCCCCCCGTACAGCCGAACGCGATGGCAAGATGGGTCTTTCCCTCGTCCGAATAAGCGGGCAGCAGGGTCAGCAGCAGATCGCGGGTCCGCTGAAACACCTCACCATAGCGCCAGTCCTGTTCGACATAGGCGGCAACGCGCGGGTCGGTGCCGTTCAGCGGGCGCAGATCGGGTTCCCAATAGGGATTCTGCAGGAACCGCACGTCGAACACCATATCGACGCCCCGGGGCAGACCCCGCTTGTAGGAAAACGACTGGATCGAAACGGCCAGCTTGCCGCCCTCGGTGCCGCCAAACCACAGGGCCAGTTCGGCGCGCAGGTCGTGCGGGCTCATCTCGGACGTATCGATCAGGATGTCGGCGCGCGCCCGGATCGGCGCCAGCAGATCGGTCTCGCGCGCGATGCCCTCTTCGGGGGTTTCGGCGGGGGCCAGGGGGTGGCGGCGGCGGGTTTCGGAATAGCGGCGCTGCAGCACTTCGGCGCTGGCATCCAGGAACAGCACATCGGCGCGCAGGCCGGGGGTGGTGCCGATGCTTTCGATCACCTCGATCAGGCCGAGGGTGGAAAAATCGCGGTTGCGCGCATCCAGGCCCAGGGCCAGTGGGCGCACGGGCGGCCCCCCGTCCAGCAGGCGGGGCAGCAGCGACAGGGGCAGATTGTCGATCGCCTCGAACCCCATATCCTCCAGCGTGTTGATCGCGGTAGACCTGCCCGCGCCCGACGGCCCCGTCACCAGCACGACGCGCGCGCCGCTGTCGGGAGGGAGGGGGTGCAGTGGCTCAGTCATGGTACGGGACGTGTCCGGTGGTCAGGATCTGGATCAGGGCGGGCGCGAGATGTGGGCCGATCTGCCCGGCCAGGAGGGGCAACCTCTGTCCAAGGATGTCGCAATGCAGCGGCCGGGGCAAGCGGGCGGGGGGCGTCGCGTCAAGATCGACGATCACGATCACGGGGGCGGGGGGGTGCAGGGTGACGCGCAGCAGGCCGATACCGCGTGCTTCGATCAGGGCGGGCAGCGAGGCCGGAGCGCGGGCATGGGGCGTGCCTTTGGCAAGGAAAAGTTCGACACGGTCATCGGCGATCAATCCGGCACCCAGCGCCATCAACTGCAGGGCGAGTGCCGATTTTCCGGTTCCGCTGGCGCCGGTGATCAGCAGGGCGCGACCGTGAATTGCAACTGCGCAGGCCTGCCGTGCAACGCTGTCGCCCCGCTGCCCCGCCAGACTCACACCGGCAGGCCCACCACGAACCGCGCGCCCAGAGGGTCAGACGTGACGTCAGCATCGGTGGGGCGGATGTTCTCGGCCCAGATGACGCCGCCATGGGCCTCGACGATCTGCTTGGAAATCGCCAGGCCAAGGCCCGAGTTGTTGCCGAACTGGCCCTCGGGGCGTTCGGAATAAAAGCGGTTGAACACCTTGGTCAGCGCCGATTCCGGAATGCCCGGCCCCGTATCCTCAACCACCACCAGCACGCGGTTTTCGCGCTTGCGCGCCCAGACCCGGATCGCATCGCCGTCTTCGCAGAACGAAACCGCATTGGTGATCAGGTTCACGAACACCTGGGCCAGACGGCTTTCCAGCCCGTCGATGATGATCGGCTCGCTGGGCAGGTCCGAGATGAATTCGATACCCTTGCTTTTGGCATCCTCGCCCAGATGGTCGGTCAGATTGCCCAGCATGTTCAGCAGATCGAAGCTTTCCTCTTCTTCCTTGACCAGTTCGGAATCCAGCCGCGAGGCGTTGGAAATGTCGCTGACCAGTCGGTCAAGGCGACGCACGTCATGGTCGATCACATCCAGCAGACGCTCGCGCTGTTCATCCTTCTTGACAAACCTCAGGCTGCCCACCGCCGAACGCAGCGAGGCGAGCGGGTTCTTGATCTCATGGGCCACATCGGCGGCGAACTGTTCATTGGCATCGATCCGGTCATAGAGCGCCGCCACCATGCCACGCAACGCCCCCGAAAGGCGCCCGATCTCGTCAGGGCGCGCCGTCAGGTCGGGAATGCGCACGCGGCTGGGTTTCACCTTTTTGGAATTGCGGTCGCGACCGATTTCCGCCGCCGCCGCCAGATCGGACAGCGGATTGGCGATGGTCGAGGCCAGAACCAGCGACAGGCCGATCGACACCAGAATGGCGATGACGAACATCTGCAGCACCTGTTCGCGCTCTTCGCGCACCAGCCTGTCGATCTCGCCCGCTGCACTGGTGATCGCCACGGCACCCACCACCAGATCGCCTTGGCGGATCGGGCTTGACACGGCAAAGACCGCGCCGCCCTGGGCATCGACGCCGGTGTTCACCTGGGTGGTGCCCTGCAACGTGCGTTCCACCAGACTGCGCGCCTGGCTTTCAAAATCGGCCGCCGGGCCGGAATCCTTGTTGGCGGCAAAGATCGCCGACATGCCTTCCCAGATGGCGTTGAGGAAATCGGTGATGACGGTATTGCCCGAATCGCCGTTGAACCCCGCGATGTTCTCGGGCGGATCGCGTTGCATCCCGACCGTGGAGGCGATCAGCGCGCCGCCATCGTCATAGACGAAAATCTCGTTGGCGCTGGAAAACCGCAGGTCGGCCAGCACCGCCACGGCATCCACGGCGCCGTCACCGTCCAGACGTGCCGCAAAGACATCGGCCACCAGCCCCGCCTCTGTCACCAGCGCGGCTTCGCGCTGCACCACCAGACTGTCGCGGAACGGGTTGAGATACAGCACCCCCGCCACCAGCACCAGAATGGCCAGCAGGTTGAAGGTGATGATCTTGCGCGCCAGGGGCGAGCGGTTGATCGAGATCAGACCACGCTTCTGGCGCCGCTCGCGAAACTCATGATCCTGCGAAGCGGCAGGGCCCGTCCAGTCCTCGCCCAGGACGACGCCGCGCTGCTTGGCACCCTGCACCTTGCCCACTTCGATCCCCGAAACCATCGTCATCGCTTACTCTTCGTTGTAGCGATAGCCGATGCCATACAGCGTCTCGATGGCTGAGAATTCGCTGTCGACGGTGCGCATCTTCTTGCGCAACCGCTCGATATGGCTGTCGATCGTGCGGTCGTCGACATACACCTGATCGTCATAGGCCACATCCATCAGCTGGTCGCGCGATTTCACGAAA
>Ga0105054_10004383_pt1 | contig 21127 bp, 10 predicted proteins | sample BON02_FD_78091 | JGI IMG/M metagenome (GOLD analysis project Ga0105054, IMG submission 78091) | Freshwater microbial communities from Lake Bonney liftoff mats and glacier meltwater in Antarctica - BON-02 (megahit assembly) | ecosystem: Environmental > Aquatic > Freshwater > Ice > Glacier...
ACGCGTTGGGGGGGGGGGGGGGGGTCTGGGGGCGCCGTCGCTGCTTTCAGCTGCGGGGGGGGTGCTGATTCAGGAGCCGAGTCCGTCTGGAAATGTGTATGCACGACTTCCTGCGTGTTTGAGGAAGTGAAGCACACACACGCACGAATGCATACGAACACACGCAAACGCACACTGAATATGCGAATCTTTGTCGTGGGACACTTTGTCGTTTGGCAGTGTGTTGCAGTGTGTTGCAGTGTGTTGCAGTGTGTTATGATGTGTTGTAGTGTGCTGCAGTGCGTTGTAGTGTGTGACAGTGTTCTGCCGTGTCTTGCAGTGTCTTGCAGTGTCTTGCAGTGTGTTACAGCGTGTTACTGTGTGCTGCAGAGTGCTGCAGAGCATGTCTCATAGGACTTTTGCGTTGCCTCTCGTCAACACCGTGTATCGTGCGCAGAGATTTGCTGTTTTCATTGCATTATGGTACAAACTTGCTTTGATTTGGGTAATTTAGAAATGCATTATGAACCATGTTGGCTTGGCTTTCCAGACACAAAAAAAAGAAAAGAATCAAATAGTTGGACAGACCTTTGGAGAGAGCGTGCATCCACTTGGAGAGAGAATTCGAGAGTGTGTGTTTCTGCACTGCACAAGTCTCATTTTCTCAAATCGAGCAGGGAATTATTGATCGAATATAGGGTTCTTCTGGGCTCGGGACAAAAAATACGAGCAAAAATAAAAGTTGCATCTTTTTGCTGGTCCTGTGTTGTCTATGACGAGAGCGTGAGATATTTATCCATTCTAAGACGTCGAACATGGGTGCCTTGAAACACGCCATGAGTACATCTGAATTGGCGGCTATGGGCGCTTCTCTCGATGATGATGACTCAGCTGCTATCGACGTCGGGGACGCCAATGTTTGCACAAGCAGCGTCATGGTCATTGTATATTATGAATACATATACAAACACATATATGTACATGTATATACAGAGAGATGATGTTTTTATTGGAAAACCAAAGGGAAGATCAAAAATGTATGTATATGTATACATATATATATGTATATATACATATATATATATGTATATATACATATATATATATATATATATATATACATATACATATATACATATGTATACATATGTATACATATATATACACATGTATACATATATATACATATGTATATATATATATGAATATACAGATATATCCCCCCAAACGGCGGCACTTGCTCTGGCTCATCTTTGCAGCCTCAACGACGATGAAGCCGGTAATACCAGCAGCCAGCCCGGGTGCAGGCGCTTCCTTCGTTTGGGGCGCCAAACATCTGTTCTTTGGCTTCTCGCGGATGTCATCCTCGTGATCTTGTGATTCTTCAAGAGCTAGCAACCTGCAGCCGGACCCGTCTTCGTCGAGTCTGTGTGTTGCTTTGAGAGTAAAGCTTTTATGAAAAAGTCATGGTGGGTATCCCAAGAGGGGGCGGGAAGGGAAAGAAAAAGACCACTGCCCGGCGACTCAGCACCCTTAAATGCAATTAAGCAGCAGCAGCTAGAGGTGGAGATGGATCCCACTCTAAGGGAAGATGTGGACTGGTACCGTGAGTACTAATTCCCATTAAGAAAAAAAATTCACCCCGAGTGTAAGACACTCGCGCCAGAGAGGTCGAGGGCCCAAGTCTTTTCGTGGCGAGCCATTATTTCACTTGTTTGGCGGGGGGGGAAACACAGCCAGATCCTGACTGCTTGGCTAACTTTGGATCGCGGGGTGAAGGAGTTGAATTGATGACAGCGATCGGTTACCGCATTTGGGAGGCTAGGCTAGATAGACAAGAAACTCAGCTGTGCCATCTGATGCCTTTTTGTGGCAGTCGCCGTGCTGCATTCGAATGTGTGTGTCGGTTTGAAGGCAGTGGCTAGGGCAGGACTTGAGAGTGAGCATGGGCCACGGGATTTCCTCGTCACGCCCGCATTGCTTGCCTTGTTGGAACTGGCTAAGTTGGCATGTAAATTTATTTGTGAATGGTAGAGCGAAAGAGAAAGAGAAGAAAGAGTGTGCATGTGCGTGTGTGTACGTTTGTGTGCGTGTGTGTGCGTGTGTGCGCGCAGGTGTATGCAAAAAGGGATACATTATGATGCACTTTGTCCGACAGTGGCAGTACTACCCGTTCCTCGCGCCCTCTTTCTTCCTGGGCAGGCTTGTAGACTAAAAATGTGAGGCCTGACACAGAGCAATGCTGGTCGACATGAATTGACGTTTGCTTTAATCGTCTCTTTTGAAATGAAAGGAGTTAGGAGTTGCAATTGTGCTCTCACACTTCGAGTTGAGGAGAAGTTGAGGTTTCCACGACTTTCAGATCGAGTTGCTGCCAGAAGAGACGCCATACGAAAATTATTGGGGGCGACACTTGACTACTGTCCCTCTGCAGATACACTTGAATGCAACTAGTTTATGTGCCTAGACAAACGACCAATGAACATTCAACCCAAAAGTTACCGAGTCCATTCACTTGTGCTCCACACTCATGTACCCTCTCAGTTCTGTCAGCACCCCCCCGCAGTGTACACCGCTTCCTTGCACTGCATGCGACCCTGCCCAATGGCACTCGAATCTCACCTTCTAGCCCCTTCCGACTGCTGAACCTGGAATTTAGTCGCCTCCTGCACGCCACATGAATATGTCAGCGAGATTACAACACTTTTCCGGCGTATGCATATCAATTATGACAAGTCAACTTCAACACTGACAACTTGAGAGGGGAGGGTCGTCACCATCACAGTCGCCACCGCCGTCTGCTTCATGTTTTTGTCTTTCCGCTTCATCTTTCTCTTTCTTGCGCAATTTTTCAGCTTCCTTGAGCATTTTCTGAGATACAGGTGCCTGCAGTACATCAGCGGCCAATGCACCGCCTCCTGCAACAGCAGCACCGCCTCCTGCAACAGCAGCACCGCCAGTAGCAACAGCCAATACACCCACAGCCACCAACCCTGGCTGCTGCTGCTGCTGCTGCTGATCCTCTCTCTGCTGACCCCCCACCCACTCCCACACCCCACCTCCCTCCTCTTTCTCCTCTTGCTGCTCCTTTTCCTGCCCCTGATCGTGCAGTGCAGAATTCTTCAACTTTGCAAGCTCTTCTGCTTCAAGTATAGCGAGCACATTTGCCATGACACCTTTCCCTGGTTGGCCTCCTGTGTAGGGGAATGTCTCAATATTAGAATATTGTTTCTTTGAGTTGTGGTTGTGCATCCAGGGCATACACACGTGTATGATATTCGTAATAGATACACATGCACCTATTTAGATGAATGTGTATGCATACGTATGTAATGATTCATTGAAATATGGTGGCCACACGTTTTTCAGAGTTTCACTGTGTACACGTGCGATATTTTGCACTTTTGGACAGCACCAAAATAAACATGAGACTGAACAATTATGAACAATTGTGTTCATTGACCTGCTTCTGCACGAGATGCAGACATCTCTACTACCATATCTGCCATGCTGGGCTGTACAGATACCTCCAGGTCCGAGCTAAAGCAAAACGTCGTCGATGGCTCCTCCGGCACGAGGATTGATGACGGCCCCAACGCATCGGGCACGGGAACCACAGTACCGTTGCGAGGGTCCACCAGGACCAGATCGGTCCTAAGATGTGAATTCTGCAAGACGTTCTGTTGATCTGCTGAGTTTCCAGCAATTGTTCCTGAGTTCGCAGCTATTGTGACTGATCTTGTGGCACCGGTAGCCATCATAGGGGACATATTTTGTGATACGTTATCTACGCCAGTAAACCTTCCAGGCGTAGCGCTTTCCTTTCGAACATCTTTCTGGGCTTTGCGCCTCCAGTATATCTGTATGAAGATCCCAACAGCACAGATGACAAAAGCTCCAATCCCAGACGCGAGAATTACAACCTCAAGCGACGATAGAGCCCATTTTGATGACTCAACAGGCACTGTCACTGACGAATGTTTTGCTGTAGAGTCATACACGCTCATCACGACGTATGAGGAAAGATGAGAGATAGGCGCACGCACAAAACCGGGCTGCGAGTGCAGAAAGCTGTCTACATGTAGTACAGGACTCCAAGAACCGTTCGCATTCAACGAGTGCACAACGAGTGTGCGATTTTTTGCTGCGCTTTTTTTGAAGTCTGACATGTTGTATCGCAGGCTGATTATAGGCCAAAGCCCTCTTGTAAATCGCAAGCTGTCTGGCAATAGATTCAAAATTGGCCCCATGGGTATCATGGTGCCAGATTCATGGGCATCAGACAATGTATGCGCACTTTGCTCGGCTCGTCGCTGCAGCATACCATCTGAGCCGAGAAGAGTAGGCACAGCGTCGAAGCTGCTTAATGTCACCAGATGCTCGCCCTCGAAGGCTCCCGGAGGGATCATCAAGGACTCCCTTGAATCACCCAGAGATAGTAAGGCTCCAACCATGCCTGTGATGCTGATTCTCGAAAAAAAGCACAATCAGAACAGTACTCGCGATGTAAGTAGGGGAATGTGCGTGGCTGACGACACAATAGCTGCAGCAGGTAGGAGAAGTGAATATAACAACACAATTCGTCGTAGGCGCCAACACACCTGCGAGTAACAGAGTTCGAGGCCGGGTACACTTTCCCAGAGCACACTCGATTTAAAATCTAGAAGGAGAAATTGGGTAGAAGTGGCCAGAGAAGGGGGGGGGTGAAAAAAGAGTTAGACAGATGGTAAAAACCTGTGCATATACAAGTACGCTCAAGCATCAAAAGACACAAAAATGTCACAATACCCATCCCGAACAGTAAAGCTGACAAAACTCGCCCATCATGCTTGCACTACAATTTGGCCACATCCGGCATGTGCTTTTCCTGTGCATACACAAACACAAACACGGGGAAAAAAAAACTGGTTGACAATTTATACGTGTGGGGTCCATGGTGCTGGTGAGGGTGCACACCAGACAAACTCAATGCGCAAGAAACGGAGGAATGTAAGTAACATGCTAAGCTAAACTAATCATAGCAGCAAATTCTCTCTTACCAATTTGCTCTCTCCAGACACGTGCACGCAAACGCACTGCATTCTACACTCTCTCTTTCACACACGCACATACACATGCATATGCACTCATACACACGCACAACACACTGTAACACTCTGCAAATAGTACGAGTACCTGAACGTACTGGGCGCAGAGCACGACCACCACGGTTCTATCCTGCATTGACGGTTGCAACCATCCCCATTCTGCATGGCCCCATCATCACACTCCTCCCCAGTCTTTTGGTCATTTTGAATATCATACGTGACTCGCCCATCTCCGCACCTAATACACATACATACGTACATACACACAAACACATTCCCCAACGTGTAAGACAATTCGCTAACAGATGTTGAACAAAAACGTAACGAAACACAAATGACAGACCTGCCCAGACTTCCGTCGGCAATTGTCACTGCAAATATGCCCAGCTGACGACATGAGCAATTGGCAGCTACACGTGTTGCAGAGAGAGCAACACAGTCATCAGACGACCATATTTGCGTTCGTGGCTCCCACCTGGCACACTCCCTGTGGATTGGGACGTGAGTGTCTTTTGTGTGTGCTTGCATGTGGGTGTCAAATGTGTAGATGTATGTGAACATAGTCGGCACTGTTTAGTGTTGCTCTTGGGCTGGGACAAGACTCTAAAAAATTCTTTGAAAGTTTGAATGTGTGCGCGCACACACGCGCAATCATGTGTGTGTTTGTGTGTATGGGATCACCAATACTGGCCGTCGAGCACGGATTCACTAACAGGTATTTCCATGACAGTTCGCGCAGACTGATGCTGAACATTAAGCACCACCGGAACCATATCTTCCGATACAGCAATGGTATGAATATCTGACACCAGGCGAGTACTCCTGAAATTTCGTGTGCAATTGTTAGATATCAGGAGCTACAAAGAGACGACAAGCTTTTCTTGTTTCTTTGAGTTAGCTCTACATGTGTACTTCAAAGTCGCCTGCAAGGAAAGATGGCGACTCAGTTCTCACTCGTATCTGGAATAGAACTCACCTGGCTCCCAAGACATTGGGTATGACGCCCCAAGCGGCGTGCTGCCAAATCTGATTATGAACAACAACAGTGCCTCCAGCAGCGACAGACACGGCCAGAATATGCGTGTCCACAAGCACTTTAGCAGGAATTGTGATTGTCATCATTCCAGGGCCCCCAGAAAATTTCAAATTCGACAAATCCGCAGAATAGATCATTGTGCTGTACGAAATGATCGCTCCTCTAGTCTGTGAGAGATGAGCGTTGCAGTCTGTGTTTGTGGCACTGCTGCATAGCATCACCCTTTCCCCCACGGCAGCGTCGAGCATCATCAGTGCAGCAGCCACATCGAGCGCTGGTCTCAATTGACGCTCGATCACAGTTTCTGAAGAGGACCCAGGCATCGAAAGGAGTATATTTGAGCGAAGCCTTGCAGTACAGGTGATGATACGGTGCGCATCTTGTTTGTTTGTATTTCTTCCAGATAGAGCGGGTAGCCCTGTCTCCAGAATGTCTGTAGTGTCCAAGAGGATAGATGCTCCGACTAGTGCAGCATCACCACTTACGTCGCTATTTGCGACTAGCGCCGTCAGCGATGCAATCGTCTGAAGTGCGTTGTCTATTGTGGGGGGTTCACTTGAAAATATATTGGACAGCGCAAACAGTGCCTCTGTTCGAATCATGGCATCCTCCTCAATTGATGCGCGCGTGGACCATGGGGCATCACGACGTTGCGATCTTCTCTCCTGAGCCTGTCGCTCAAGTTTGCTGCCAAGAACAAGTGCAAAATTGTGGAATTCACTTCGGCCAAGCATGACAAGCGACTGCATTTTGGCAATCATGGACAATGCGCCTATATCTGAAGGCTGCACGGCATAGCTTCCAACTTCGAAGCGAGAAGACGCACCGAAAGAATCATGGATGATTGCAAATACCGACACTGATTCTGCAGCAGGCAAATACATAAAGGCCTGACGCATCATGCTTGTACCTGTGTAAACGTCTGATTCTCCTAGCGTGAACCCATAAGTGTATCGAAGGGGTTGGTTCTCATCACAGAAACCGAAGCATTCAACCGGAAATACGTCCATTTCTGTTGGTAGTAAAGACGGTAGGGACATGGTGCAGTAACCTCCATGTGGTGGTCGATTTACCGTGATATTGATAGATGCAAACCCTTCACACAGTCCACCCATTCCACTGCACGTTTGACCAGAGGGTGCTGTAGCAAAAACCTTTACAGAATATTTGTAGGACTTGCCAGGACTGAGATCACTGCCATAAACCGACAAACCTTTTGCAGCGCCGTGTATCAGCACACCATTTCGAGACCATAGTAGCCCTGTGCACTGGTCGCACGTCGCTTGAAGAATCAGGCGTTGCCCTGGATTCATTCCGCACGCACCATTGGAAAACTTTGCCCCAGGGCAATTGATTGAAATCAAAGGCACATGTTCAGAGACTATGTAAACCTGAACGGGCCCCGTTTTAGAAATGCGAGAATCCTTAGAAACTTTTAAGTCGAAAAAATATCGGCGATGTATCTCAAAACTGTCGGTGGGAATTGTGAGAAGATGTGTGGAGGCAAACTCGAGATGATCCAGGGTATCTTTGTGCTTGCACACGAACCCAAAATCATCACGGCATGACCATGCATAGTGTAATGTAGCACTTGTCGTTGACCCGATTGCATCAGGGTCGTGTGACAATGCAGCATTCAATTGCAGCACGTCGACATTGTGAGAAATCTGCCTGTCTGCATTACCTTCGATGCGAGCCACAAGACTGGATTTTAGGATTTTAAAGAAGAATTGGGCAGAAATAGATGCTGACTGTGTTCCGGATGATATTTCTAACGACACTAAATATTCACCTGGAAGAAGCCTGGCGTCTGTTCCCTTTAGAAATAGAGAGGCTGTTTCTTTGCTCAGACTACTCTGAGGAATCAAGCCATCCGTCTCAGTTCCAAGATCTACTTGGATCCACTCGTAATTGTACTTCTTTAACGATTCACCCGTGCAAGCGGCCCCAGACCACGCTGAATCTGAATTTACTGATGGAATTCCTGCGCTTGCTGTGATGATCACCTCATCAGAGATTGAATATGTTTCTCGACCAGATAAAGAAACGAGGGGAACAGGAAACTGACTCTTGATCAGGACAAAGTTTGCGTGTGTACTCGAGACACCCAATGGACTAGAGGCAGATACCCGAAGATTATACTTGCCTGCACGCTTCAAGAGGCCTGGCGACAGGTGAAGAGTATGCGAGGTGAGCGAAGCGAGCTCAGCACAGAAAGAGCGCAAAGTGATATCCTCCTCGTTCTCACACGATGGACTACTCCACGAAAAAATAAGTTGGCCCCAGAAGGTTGCGCGAGCAAGGATGATCGCAGTGTCGCACGGACCTACAGATGTGTGTCCTGTGACATGCAGGGCAACATTCATAAGCGGATGAAGCTCAAGCGTAGCCTTTCGCTTTGTGTCAATGCGCAGCGCTGTCAATCCGAGTGACTCGAAAATGACACCGGGCCTGACCATTATCACAGAATCCTTGTAGAAGGATTTCAGTCCTGGCAATCCGAATTGAACAGTCAAGGTGCGAGTATTTTCCCAAAAGCATCTTGGATTTGTGCCAAATATCGCAGTAGTGCTGTCATCAAAAAAATCGCTGCATTGCAGGTATTCATTCTGCAGTCCATTGGTCTCCGCATCAAATACCAGCTGCATTCCAGCACCATCACGTTGTACCGTGGCTGATACAAGTGATGGCGCGGCTGCATACCTGAACATACTGGCAGCCCTTCGTGGTTCAGATGCATCGACTGCATCGTTGGAAACGATAAGATCGACGTTGGTGGACAAGATTTGCTCACCCACTTTCGGAACCAGCAGTTTTATGGTTGTTGACGAGGAATTTGAGTGGACTAAGTGTACAATAGCGCCATCCACGCCAGCGAATTGTGCCGAGAGCTGTTGAAGCGAAATGATAGGCCCAAAATTGACAGTCATGACGAGAATGTCTCCTCCCAACACTGTCCCGACACACCCAAGAGCATCTTCTCGTCTGCAAAACAGGGTTGCTCGTTTGTCAAATACGTCAAAGGCAAAAATTGCCGTCACCCCAGCCCACTGTACATAGCCAGACCGCTGCTCGACGTCAATAGCAGGCACATTAATCGTGAGAATGGTCTCGACTGTTCCAGAATACACAACCTCCACCACTGTGGCCTCTACATTTCCAACAGCAACCGTCAATCCATCCAGCCCTGAAGACGGCTCAATCTTGGGGAAATACAGTAAAGCTACGCGAACAGAAAGGTGTCCTTGTATCTCCCAGCGAGAGGGAGAGACGCTTGCGACCTTGGGAATGGGGTTGAAGTAGTTGAATTGTGTGATTGCCGTTGCAGCCTCATCGGGAACTTTATCAGACATCTTTGATGCAAAGATGACAGTGACCTGGATCGTGCGCTCCATCAAAAATGGGGGCACCTCGACGCGCAATTCTTCCTTGGACATTTGCAGCACTCGTGCTGCTGACTTCCCAAATAGCACCAGGGGATATTCTTGCAACTCGGACGTTTGGAAGAACAGGCCTCTTACGTATAGTAGAACTACGCTCCCACCCGTTCTACTGGCCCTCGATGGAATGATTGTAGCGACTGGCACACTAAAATAGTGGAGATCAAAAGGTTGAAATCGCCATATGTGGTCCATTTTTGAGGTCATTTTGTTAACGAAAATGACCTGGCCGGCAAGAATTTCAGTTTTCGAGACTGACGGAGCAATACATTTCAAAATGAATTGGTTGCCATTCACGTTTGAAGTCTGGACAGGCAGTTGAGTTCTGAGACCTTCCCTCATCATGGATACTTCTATGTCAAACATCATCTCTGCTGGGAATGTAAAAAGAGTCAGCTCTACAATTCCACCGTGTGCTGGAATCATTGATGAGACCACGATTGGCACTGGCATAAACATATATGATTCCTTGGCACTTGCACCGCTGCCGTGAGTGACCTGAATCGTCTCTACACCTGGGCGACGGGTCGATGGCATGCTGAATGTTAAGCACGTCGATGATTCCGATGACCACACCACAGAAACATCAGCAGCACCTCTAGATCCAAGATCAATCAAATTGGAACACGCAACATTGACATCTGAGGACACGTTGACGATGGGGAAATCAGTCAAGACCAGCTTTACAACCTGCCCGCCCAGGACTGATCCGAAAGATGGGCTAATTGACGTGATGACACCCGTTGCAACAAGATCGACTGACACACTTAGGCTCCATAAATGAGAGCCTTGCGAAATGTGAAGGGTCAACAAGTATTGGCAGGACACCAGAGATTCGAGAGTGCCAAGTAAAAGCGACAGCTCTGCTGAGCCGAATGCCTCATTGATTACAACGACATCTGTAATGTTTTGTGCCACAGAGCCCATTGACTGACAGGCAGCACTAGCTCCCAAAGGAACCATTTCTCCGGCCACCCAATTTGAAATCTTGATCGTAATCGAACGTGTAGACGCGGCGCGCAGGGTCAAGGTTGTCGGAAAGTAAACTGAGACGGAAGGAGGGAGCGCAATGCCAACAGACAAATATAAATGCGCCCTAGGCAGCAAACCATAGGAAAAAAACATGTCAATCAATCTGCCGTCGGGAGGTAGCGGAGGTGCCGTGTATGAGACCAAGATTTTCGTCTCAAGGGCTGTGCTAGATAATATTGAAATGCTTTTCAAACTGCCTTTAGAAATCAACACCCGCACTGGGCTGATGTAGCCGCCGTCGCCGACACATCGTGGACCGGCCATGAGACACTTGGTAAAGGGCTCAGCAATTTTTGGGAAGTTGCTTAGTATGACTTTGATATCAACCGAACGACTGACCATGATTGTCTCAGTTGCGCACGATTGAACTGCACACCCATGGCTGGACGCGATGAGTAATGGAGGGCCAATCACGGGCGATACGTAATTGATCAGTACTGAGGTCTTGCGAATCGAATCAGTTGCATCTGGAGACGAATCATAAAGGTCTAAGACGGCTTTACACTGGCACAGTCGCCCACATGCCGTACAGGGAGGGTTCTTGAGCTCGGGGATGGTGAATGACAATTTCTTGAATTTAGACCAATCCGACATATCCAAGACTACTGGTGCATTTCCAACGAAAATAGAAGGTTCCAAGGACACGAGATTTTTCACGATCAGAGAACTGAAATTTCCCTGGGTGCTGCTGTGCAATTCCGCCGGCGAAAGGATCTCTGGCAGGGCTATCTGTTCGGCAGCATAGCACACTGAACTCTCACAAGCCCAGGTCAGACTAGGTAAGTTTTCAATATGTCTAGTATTGACAACCAGTCCAAACGTCTTGCAGAAGGCCGGATAATAGCAGGCTTCTCTCCAGGAAAATGTAAACATGAGCGATGCTCCTGAAACGGTAAAGAGTTGCCCAACCGAAAGACCGTTCTTATAAATGTGAGGGGGAATCACGTCGACGTGCAGCGTAAGTAGACTCGAGTTTTGGCTACTTCGTTCAAGATCGACGATGCGAGCACCAGTATCGTCTACAAGAACACTGAAGTCCCGAGACCTAATGCTAGCTGCGAACGAATTTTGCAGCGTGATGGCCACTCTTGTTTCGACTCCTCTGCACAAACAAATTGCAGTCATCTTTGTGCATATGTAAGTGGTTGTGTGTACTCATATTGCCTATTCACATCTGTGCTCAGCGCATGCGCAACCAGCTCAACGCTCAAATATCATAAGTACAAATCGTTACATCGATGAATGCAATGAGTCACCGCAGTAAACGCATATCAATAAAGGGGAAAAGACAAAAGACAACACTTTTTCATCGATACTTATCATCGTTATCACCCTTGTGCAGCGAGTAATGGAAACATGGCATGCTCATAGAGCCACACACACAATCACGCAAACGCACTCACCGCACGCCTTGGGACGGGCTGACACTGAAAATGCTGAGAGAACCAGGGGGCGGCGAAGATGGCGGAGTCAAGACAGGCTCAGGAGGCACTGTCCAACTGGTTGTTGGTGCTTCATCGAAGGAGGAACATCCTGCTGCATTGCACGCAACTAATCTGAAGTGCCAAGTTGTTCCTGCTGGTGCTGGAAAGCAGTGTCTCATATCAACGGACTCCTCAAAGACTCGGCTTTCGAGGAAATTTGAGTTTTGTGCGATCTCTCCTTTGTAATATTCGATGTTTGCAGTACTTTTTGGTCGTAGGGTCAATCGATTTTTGAGAACAGGCTTGGTTTGCAACAGGCCCCGCCTTCCTATTTTTGGTCGCACCCAGTCTAATGAAGATGCTTCCCGGCTGACTCCATACCCTGTATCCTCCGGCATATTCCACGAAACACACAACGGTTCCAGATCTTGTGGGTGGGAGTATTGTGCCTGGAAGTCGCGGATAAGACCTGGCAAACCTATCAGCCGAATGGCCTCCTTCACCTCGCAAAATTCGCCATCTCCGTGCTGATTCTCACCTCTTATTCTTACTCGCACCCACCTGCCAGGACTAAAAACCGAACCAATTGGCAAATAAACTTCGGGCGCAACGGCAATTTGCTTCGAAAATGCGTCTCTCCACGATCTTTGCGCCGTCTGCACTTGCACTTGCGCCTCCAATGCAGCAGCCTCGAATGTTGAGCTGTCAAGCAGATTTGAATGAATAACAAGGCCAACTTTGTCGGTGCCGCGCACGGTAGGACGAACTCTGACGCGTGAGCACTCTATTGAAGGCACAACAAGCACGCAGTAGTCTGCAATGAAACTCGAGCCTCCGTTGCACTGGTAACGAGGCTCCACCCGGCACGCTCGATCACACCCATCCTGCTCAACCAAGTTGCCATCGTCGCACTGTTCGTCAGCAACGCGTCTGCCATCACCACAAATAGGTGTACACCTATCCGCTCCAAGCCCCGTATTGAAGCACAAGAATCCTGCTTCAACCTGACATGTGTTTGAGCAGCCATCCAAGAGGATTCTATTACCGTCATCGCATTCCTCCAACCCGGCCCAAACTCCATCGCCACACGTTGTTGCTACAATACCGGCCAAGTTATTGCTGGCCTCAAAGCCAGGCTCTAAATGGCATGTTTTTGAACATCCATCGTGATCCCTGTTGTTCCCATCGTCGCAGCTCTCCGACGGTCCCTGACGGCCATCCGCACAGATTCTTACACAAGAATCTTGGCCGCAATTTGAATTGGCACAGTCCCAGCCAAGCTCAACTTGACAATTTGATGAGCACCCGTCGCCGTCCACGGTGTTGCCATCGTCGCATTCCTCGACCCCTGACCAACAGCCGTCGCCGCACTTCGTGATCATTGCAAGCGATCCGCTGGATTTCAGCACCCGTTCAAAACAGCATTCATAGGCGCACGTGCTGCCACAACCATCGCCTGAGCGTAAATTAGAGTCATCGCAGGCCTCACTCCCCACAATCAGCCCATCTCCACAGATTTCAGAACATTGATCAATTCCACACGTGTTCATCAGCACATAAGGTGGGCACTCCCACCCCAACTCCACCGTGCAAGAGCTACTGCAGCCATCACCCTCGAGGATGTTTCCGTCATCGCACTCTTCAGCACCTGTCGCGCGCAAGCCATCGCCGCAGAGAAACGTGCACACGTCGAGACAATTCCAGCCGCATTCCACCGTGCACAGGGCACTGCATCCGTCGCCTTCTAGCTGCCCACCATCATCGCAACCCCCTGACACGAGCTCAGCTCCTATCCGGACACCATCTCCGCACGCAGGCGCGCATGCGTCTGGATATTGTCCGCATGCAGCCGGAGGCACGGACAAATGGACACACGTCCAGCCATTCTCAATCAGGCAATTCGAGGAGCACCCATCGCTGTTTGCAGTGTTGCCGTCATCACATTTCTCGTCGCCTGAGAGCTTAGAGTCCCCGCATTCAGTTGGTGAACATGTGTCTTGACTGCTTTCAGTAGCACCAGAGCACAACCAGCCGCACTCAATACCGCAATCGTGTGAGCAGCCATCTTCTGACAGTGTATTGCCGTCATCACATTCCTTTTTGTCCTGTACTTCAGCAGAAATTGTGCCAACACCACACACACCCTGCAAGCAGGTGAATGGTTCTAAAGCACATGCAGCTGCGGTCGTACCCGCCTCTGTAGTGTCGTGAAAGCATAGATACCCCAGTTCCACCGTGCAAGAGCTGCTGCAGCCATCACCATCGATCGAATTGCCATCATCACATCCCTCAGATCCCCTTGTCAGGCTGTCACCGCACTCGGTATCGCACACGTCACGTCCTTGATCGTTGAGATCAAAACACGAAAATCCACAATCTACGAGGCAATTTGTGCATCCATCTCGAGACATGACGTTTGCGTCGTCGCACTGTTCGTGTTTGACCCGGATCCCATCACCACACAACGCCTGACAAAAAGAGGTTTGTGTGCCACCATAGCCTCTTGAGCACACGCAGTCGCCCGCTGCTTCACTGCCTGAGGGGGATGTGGTGTTTTCAGGACAAGCAGAAATCGTTTGGCCGTCGTTGCAGAAAAAATCTGCAGGACATTCGACGCAATCGAACTCAGAGGTGGATCCTGAAATTGCAGGCAGCATGTATTTACCAGCAACGCATTCGACGCAGACTTCGAGTCCAATCCCTAACTTGTAGGTACCCGCGACGCATGCCACGCAGCTGTGCTCCACTCCTGCCCCGAGTGTGTAGCCGGCGTTGCATTCACAGTCAAGCTTGGCTGCACTGCCAAGCCCCGCTTGCGAGTGTGCAGGGCACTCCTTACACGTGCTGGGAGCTGTCGCGCCCAGCGCCTCTGAGAATTTGCCCGCTGCACACGGCGTACAGGCTGTGGAGCCAACTGCGCCTTTGTAGGAGCCAGTAGAGCAAGACTGGCACAGGCCGCCGTCCGGGCCCGAGGTTCCAATTCTGCATCTACAGTTACTGCTGTCGGCACTGCCACTGGCTGATTGTGAACCAGACTTACACCGCAAACATGCCGTGGAACTCGATGCTGAAAATGCAGGAGAAAACGTGTCTACAGGACACGAGACACATGCCAATATTTCTGAGAGTTGGGCAACCTCCTCGGCATACTTTCCTGGAATACAGGCGGTGCAAGCAGCAGAGCCTGTAGATGGTTTATATTTTCCAACCTCACAATTATTACATCGTCCACCGTGAGGCCCAGAGAAGCCCTTGTTGCAAATACAGGACACAACGTCCACGCTACGTTGAGGTGACTGTGAATTGGATGGACATACGCGACACGAACTTGACCCTTTGTTACTCTTGTAGCTCCCAGCTGTGCACGGCTGGCACTCGTTGCCATCGACACCCGTGTAGCCTGCAATGCACACACAGCTTTCGACGTCTATACTTTCTGGTGGTGCGTACGTGTACAGCGGGCAACCCATGCAGAGGGCAGAACCAATAGTAGCGTATGTCGTAGACTGGCATGACTTGCATGTATCCGACCCCAACACACTTTTGTGCGTTCCTGGCCGACAGGCAATGCAAGTCCCTCCGTCCGGGCCGCTGAACCCCTCGAGACAGAGGCAGTCTTTGATACTCGCGCTCCTGGCTGCGCTCACGGAGTGTAGGGGGCACGAAATACACGACACATTTGGTGTGCGCGCAAACGTGCCAGACGGGCAGGAGACACAGGGCGACGATCCATTGATGAGCTTGATGGCCCCTGGCACGCACTTCAGGCATTCGCCCCCGTCTGGTCCCGAAGATCCGGCGTTACAGGCACAGTCAACTTCCTCGTCGCTCGCCTCTGGTGCATCGGAGTGTGTGGGGCAGCTTGCACACACGTCTGATGTGGCACCAACCACCGTTGCAAATTTGCCAGCCACACAGTTACTGCATTTTGCCGATCCTGCCAGCACCTTGTACTTGCCTGTAACACACTGTGTGCATGGTCCGCCGTCTGGGCCCGATGAGCCAGCCTGGCAAATGCAGTCGACCTCCTCGTTGCTCGCTTCAGGTCCGTCGGAGTTCGACGGGCATCCTTGGCACACATCGGATGTGGCGCCAACCGCCGTTGAATATTGACCTGCTGAGCAGTTGCTGCACGCAGCATCCCCTGGCGCAATCTTGTACTTGCCAACAACGCACAGCGAGCACATGCCACCATCACTCGAGGATCCGGCATCACAGATGCAGTCTGCTTCCTCGTCGCTCGCCTCAGGCGCGTTGGAGTACATAGGGCACCCTTGACAAACATCAGATGTGGCACCAATCGCCGTTGAATACTGACCAGCTATACAGTTGCTGCACGCAGCATTTCCTGTCGCAATCTTGTACTTGCCCGCGTCGCACTCTGTACACGGCCCGCCCTCTGGGCCAGTGAACCCGGCCGCACATACGCAGTCCTGTATTTCGTCGCTGCCTGCCGGCGATATTGCGTTAGAAGAACACTCTGTGCATTCAGTATGGTCGACCGACGAGTATGTATCTGTTGAGCACTGCGTGCAAGTCGCTGATGCCGTCGCTGAAATCTTTCCAGGATTGCATTCTAGACAATCTGACGCTCCATTTCCTGCCTTGTACTTTCCTGGATCGCAATCTGTGCACGTTCCTCCGTCCGGGCCACTGTACCCCTTGAGACAGAGACAGCTTTCAATACTTGCACTGCCTTCTGGTGCTGTGCTACTGCTACTGCACTGCTGGCACGTTGATGCTGAGGATGCTGCCAGTGTGTTTGAGTACATGTCTCTTGCACATTCAATGCAGCCTTCGAGTCCAATCCCTAACTTGTAGGTACCTGCGACGCATACCACGCAGCTGTGCTCCACTCCTGCCCCGAGTGTGTAGCCGGCGTTGCATTCACATTCAAGCTTGGCTGCACTGCCAAGCCCCGCTTGCGAGTGTGCAGGGCACTCCTTACACGTGCTGGGAGCTGTCGCGCCCAGCGCCTCTGAGAATTTGCCCGCTGCACACAGCGTACAGGCTGTGGAGCCAACTGCGCCTTTGTAGGAGCCAGTCGGACAAGACTGGCACAGGCCCAGAGCACCGGATGATCCAGCGTTGCACTTGCATGAGGTCTCAGTTGTGCTTGCTGCAACGTTGTTGCCAGAATTTGCCGGACACGCCTTGCAGTTTGCCTCAGCATCGTTACCAGATGAATCCAGGTATTTGCCTCCCAAGCAATCGTCACACTTCAAAGACCCCGTGTTTGCTTGGTACTTGCCCTCGGCGCACAGACGGCAAGTGGGTCCACCGTCTGGGCCTGTTGAGCCAGCGTTGCAAGTGCAGTCGACCTCCTCGTCGCTCGCCTCAGGCGCGTTGGAGTTTGACGGGCATCCTTGACACACATCGGACATGGCGCCAACCACCATCGAGTACTTTCCCTGCTGACAGCTGCTGCAGTCAGTGTTGGCTATAAATGATTTGTAAAATCCAGCTGGACACGGCTGACACGTCAATCCATCCGCAGCGAGGCTGTGGCCAGCTTGGCACAGGCACGCCAATGCGCTGCGGCTACCTTGCACAGAACTGCTTGAGCCTCTAAATAAAGAGCAACTCACGCATGCACTCTCTGATGTGGCACCACTGTCAACTCCAAACTTGCCGGCCCCACAAGGCTCACACTCTCCACTTCCATTCACTGGCTTGTACTTGCCCTGCTCGCACGCACGGCACGTGCCATCGTCTGGACCAGTAAATCCCTTGTTGCATGAGCACGGATCGTTGCCGTAGGGTGTAAACGAGTTTGCTTCGCATGGAGTGCAAGGACCACCAGCAGGTCCAGCGAATCCCGAATCACACAAGCAATCTTCAAGTGTTGAACTTTGAGCGGGAGAAAATGAATTCTCCAAGCATTGGGCTGCACTTGACCCCCCCGGGCAGTAGTCTCGACCACCCTCGCACGCAACGCACCCTCCATTCGTTACCAGACCATATGTGCCGGGAATACACACGCAGGCCTCCAAGCTCAAACTCCCGGCGGGGGCTTCAGAAAATGCTGGGCACGGAATCTCCCTTCCCACAAAACAAAATGCGTTGGAAACGCACTCCGAGCATGGCCCCCCAAGGGGGCCAGAGAGCCCACTACTACAGCTACAGTCTGCCTCAAGCCAGCTTCCAGACCAGGCTTCTGTATCTGCTGGACACTCAATCTTCTGTGAACCGCCTGCACAAAAGTGATTTTCCGGGCATTCTACACAAACTCCTCCTGGATCCCCAACGAATCCCCTTTCGCAGAGACAGTCGCTGATGGTTAGACTACCCATAGGTGCATCGCCATGATTTTGACAGTCTTCTTTAGTGTCTCCTCCTTCACAGAAAAAATATCGTGGGCAGTGCACACATGGCCCACCGTTGGGCCCTACATACCCTGGTCCGCATATACAGTGTTGAATGCTCGTACTTCCTGCTGGTGAGAAGCTGTTATCCGGACAGAGACTGGTTTGCGGACCTCCTCTGCAATAAGAGTCTTTTTCACACGTGCTGCACTCTCCACCGTCTGGGCCCCAAAATCCCTCACGGCACGTGCAGTGCGAGAGCAGGCTGCTTCCAGCTGCCGAACCTGCGGAGACTGGACAATCGTAGAGAACGCCAATGTCACAATATGTGCCTGAATTGCACTGCTGACATGGGCCGCCAGCGTTTCCTTCAAATCCTGGCTGGCACAGGCAGTCTGAGATGAGGGCGCTGGATGCATCGCTTGCAGTATTCTCTGCACAGGCTATGCTGGCTCCTCCCTGGCAATACCAGCCGATTTCGCAGGGAGAGCAATCACCCCCGTTGACGCCGAAAAATCCAAAATCGCAAAAACATGACTCGATTGAGACACTTTGCGGTGGCGAAGAAGAGTTTCGAGGACACCTTGTGCAGGATGATGCTGCAGCAGGCGAATAGTATCCTCCCGCGCAGACCAAGCACTGGGTAGAGCCACTTGCACCTTTGTACTCCCCTGCTTTGCAAGGAATGCATGCTCCTGGCCCGCCGTCTGGACCTGTAAAGCCGCGATTACAGGTGCACAGGGTGGTTGCATTGGCTCCAGTAGGAGAATGTGCGAAGTCTGGACACAGTGTGCAGAGGCTAGACGCAACGCTGTCACTGTATTTGCCTGCCTCGCAGGCCAGGCATCCTGACGTCCCCAGCGTCTTTTTGTACTGACCGGCTTCGCACGCAGAGCAAACGTCACCGAGGCTGCTGAACCCAGTCGTGCATTTGCAGTCGGAATACAGGCTGCTCCCGGTCACAGCCACTGCATCTTGTTGACAAGTGAGGCATGCTGTTGAAGCTGTACCGTTGCTGTATGTGTTGGGCCCACACACGATGCAAGCAGACGAGCCCGTCTCTGACTTGTACTTGCCCTGTGTACACTGGGCGCAGCCTTCACCATCTTCGCCAGTATAGCCCGCCAGGCACTTGCACGCAACCTTGTCCGAGCTACCTTCGGGTGAAAGCGAGTGCACGGGGCAGGCGAGGCAAGCCGCCTCGACCTTCTGCGCTGGGGCCATTGAATACTTACCAGGTGCACACAATGAGCATACCGCAGAGCCGTTGGAAGTTTTCCACTTACCACTGTCGCAGGCTTCGCATGCCAGCTGGCTACTATCCACCTGCGTGTAAGCACTTTTGCAGACACACATTTCCAACGCGCCACTACGGAATGGGGAGATAGAGTGTGCTGGGCAAGCCAGACAGCTAGTGGCTGATGTCTGCGCCACCTTGGCTTGATATGTGTTTCGGCTGCAAACATCACATGGCGTCGAACCAGTGGCTTCCTTGTAGGTTCCAACATCACAGGGCACGCACGCTGCTCCTGCTGCAGCAGCTGAGTAACCACTATCACAAATGCAGTCGATGATTGCGCTACTGCCCTCGTCCGAGATCGAGTAAGTTGGACAAGCTTTACACGTGGTGTTGGTTGTTTGTTGAGTCTTTGTGCTATACGTTCCAGATGCGCAAAGCTGGCATGGCTCAGGCCCTCGATCAGGCGAAAAGGTGCCTTCTGCACAGGGCGTGCAGGGGCCTCCAAGCGCACCCGTGTGGCCAGCGTTGCAGAGGCAGTTACCCACGCTGTTGCTGGCATCAGTGACCGTGGAGGAATGCGCTGTGCACTCGGTGCAAACGACTTTCGTGGCTGAGTTGAAAGCGTACGTGCCAGCAGGACAGCGCTGACAAGGACCAGATCCTCGTTCTACCTTGAAAAATCCCGGCGCACACGGAAAACAGGAAACGCCAGGCTTTCCAGAGTACCCTGCGTTGCACAAACACGCAGAAACATTCGAATTTCCCGCTTCCGAAAACGAATGGTCAGGGCACGTTTGGCATGCTACTGCTCCCGGCATGTCTTTGTAACTGGAAGTTGGACAAGCTTCGCACTTCTTTCCGTCAGGACCTGCATATTGATCATATAAATCAATTTTCTATATTCGTGTCCTGCCACAACATGGTTGATTGCATGTTGCAAACGGTATAAAGTTTGGGAGATTAGACTTTAATCGTACCTGAATATCCAACGTCGCATACGCAATCCCCGATTGCAGTGCTAGCCAACAATGATATTGAATGCTCTGGGCACGCCAAACATAGTTCTTCCGACCGCTGAGCAACGACATCTGAATATTTGACAAAAGCAGTTGTTAGATCCTAACTCATAATGAAGGTAGTATCACAGAAGGTAGTATCACAATAACATGGGTGTATATCTACATGCACACGCATGGATACATGAATATACATGCATATATGAATATACATCTGCAGACTCACGCTCACGCCCACAAGCAATATGAATGTGCGATTACCTACACGTGCGCGCACGTTCGTGTACGTGCGTGTGCATTGTTTTGTATGTGGACGCATGTTTCTGCGGATGAGTGAATGTGTGTTGGTACAGACATGTGCATATGTGTGCATGCTTGTGAGGGTGTGAGAGTGTATAGGTATATATACATATATATATACATACACACATATATATATATGTATATATATATATATTTATATATACATATATATAAATATATACATATATATATCTATATCTATATCTATATCTATATCTATATCTATATCTATATCTATATCTATATCTATATCTATATCTATATC
>Ga0105054_10004384_pt1 | contig 21125 bp, 20 predicted proteins | sample BON02_FD_78091 | JGI IMG/M metagenome (GOLD analysis project Ga0105054, IMG submission 78091) | Freshwater microbial communities from Lake Bonney liftoff mats and glacier meltwater in Antarctica - BON-02 (megahit assembly) | ecosystem: Environmental > Aquatic > Freshwater > Ice > Glacier...
CAACACACAGCGCTGACGACGCTGTTTTCTGGCCGGCCAGCGCGCGGTATCGTCAACCGCGTGATGCGCGAGCTCGGGCCCTTGAACCCCGCCGCACCCGCCTTCCCGCTGGCCACAGCCGCCATCGCGCCGCTGCGCGCGCACTGGGAGGCGCAGGGGGACGGTGACTTCTCGCCGCTGTGGGCGGGACAAAACGCCAGCGGCTGCCAGGCTTTGCCAGCGGCCGAGATCACGCGCCGTCTGGCGCTGGGGTTTGGGTCAAGCCGCTGAGCAACAGCGCAGGACAGCTCAGCGCAGCTGCCGCATCAGCGCCGTCTGCATCTTGAGCCAGCGCTTGAAACCGGCGTCGCTTTGAACCATGGTCGCGTCGGCTTGCATCATTTCCAGCGCCATCTCCAGTTCTTCCACCTGCTCCAGCAGCACCATCTGCAAGGTCCGGGGGGTGACGCCCAGGCCGCGTGAGACCTGGAATTCCTGCGCCAGCGCGTCCTGCCGACCCACCCGCTCGCGTTCCAGATCGGCTACCTGCTGCTTGAGCAGCAGCGTCATGGCGGCGAGCTGCTCTTCGGCCAGGGCACCGGTGCTCAGCAGGTCGGACAAGCCTGCTTGCTGCTGCAGCTGCAAAAGCGCCAGCAGGTCTTTGCGCCCGTAGGCGGCATTGGCTTCGCCCATGAGTGCGGTCTTGCGCTCGCGGGCTGTGGCGTCTTGCTCGCGGTCCGGGTGCAGGGCGCTGGCGAGCTGGCGGAACAGGCCGCGCAGCAAGCCAGCGGCGTTGTCCAGCAGGGCTTGCGCCTGGGTTTGCGCCGGGGCGGGTTTGGTCTTTTTCTTCGCTTGCCGGCGCTCGGAACGCGCGCGCTTGTCGTCATCGGCGTGCTCTTCTTGCTCGCGCAAACGCGCCATGCCGGCGGCCAAGATCTGCTCCGTGCTGGCATCCGGCGGCAGGTCGTCCAACTGGGCACCGAGCGCGGCTTCGATGTCAGCCAGCATGGCCTGACTTTTTGCGCGCGCCTGGTCTGCCAGAGAGGTTGGGCTGTGGCGGTCGTGCAGCGCGGCCATGGCGGCATCGCCGTCGCTGGCGAGCGTGGCGGCCATGCCGCACAAGACGCTGACTGCGGCGCGCCGCTGCGGTGTGGCAAGGGTTTTGCCCGCCAGGCGCTGGTCAATCAACAGCACCATGCTGCGCAAATGTTGGCGGGTCTTGGCTTGCAAGGGTTGAACCCGCTGGTAAACGGCCATTCGGTGCGCCTGGGCCAGCGTGTCCAGCTCCGCGATCTGCTGCTTGAGTTTGGCTATGCGGCTGAGCTGAATTTGGTGGGCGCGCGAGGCGGCCGAGGTGGCGCGGGCTTGGGCTGGAGGCTGGGGCGTCACCGCCAAGCCAGTGAGGTCGGAAGGGGGACGAAAACGGGGATCGGCGGGGTCTTTGGTGTTCATGGGTGCCGTTATTCTCCTCGCATGGCCAAAGACAAGACCCAGTACGTTTGCAACGAATGCGGCGGCACCAGCCCAAAGTGGTTGGGCAAGTGCCCGCATTGCAGCGCCTGGAACACGCTGATCGAGTCGGTCGCCGAATCCACCGCGCCGGTGAAAAACCGCTTTGCCTCGCTGGCCAAGACAGCGGCGGTCACGGTACTGGCCGACATCGATGCCACCGATATCCAGCGCACCCCCACCGGCCACGACGAGCTGGACCGGGTGTTGGGCGGCGGCATTGTGGAAGGCGGCGTGATCCTGATCGGAGGCGACCCGGGCATCGGCAAGTCGACCCTGCTGCTGCAGGCGCTGGATTCGTTGCAGCGCGCCGGGTTGAAAACGCTTTATGTGACCGGCGAAGAAAGCGGCGCGCAGGTGGCGCTGCGCTCGCGCCGGCTCGGGCTGGAGGGCTCGCAGGTCAGCGTGCTGGCTGAGATTCAGCTGGAGAAAATGCTTGCCACGCTGGCCGTAACCCAGCCCGCCATCGCGGTGATCGACTCGATCCAGACCGTGTATTCCGAGCAGCTCACCAGCGCACCCGGGTCGGTAGCGCAGGTGCGCGAATGCGCCGCTCACCTGACCCGTGCGGCCAAGTCCAGCGGCACCGCCATCGTGCTGGTGGGCCACGTGACCAAGGAAGGTGCGCTGGCTGGCCCGCGCGTGCTGGAGCACATGGTGGACACAGTGCTGTATTTCGAGGGCGACACACACAGCAGCTTTCGCCTGATTCGCGCCATCAAAAACCGCTTTGGTGCGGTCAACGAGATCGGCGTGTTCGCCATGACGGAGCGCGGGCTCAAAGGCGTGTCCAACCCGAGCGCGATCTTTCTCAGCCAGCACAGCGAGCCGGTGCCCGGCAGCTGCGTGATGGTCACGCTGGAAGGCACGCGGCCCATGCTGGTGGAGATCCAGGCGCTGGTGGACAGCGGCGGGCCCTCGCCCCGGCGCCTGTCGGTTGGGCTGGACCGCGACCGCCTGGCGATGCTGCTGGCGGTGCTGCACCGCCACGCGGGTGTGGCCTGCATGGACCAGGACGTGTTTGTGAACGCGGTCGGTGGCGTGCGCATCAGCGAGCCAGCGGCCGATCTGGCGGTGATGCTGGCCATCACCAGCAGCCTGCGCGGCAAGGCGCTGCCCAAAGGCTTCCTCGCCTTTGGCGAGGTGGGTCTGGCTGGCGAGGTGCGCCCGGCACCGCGCGGCCAGGAACGGCTGAAGGAGGCTGCCAAGCTGGGCTTCAGCGTCGCGGTGGTGCCGAAAGCGAATGCGCCGAAGAAGAACGACAAAACGTTTGAGGGCCTCACCATCCACCCAGTGGAGCGAATTGAAGAAGCGATGAATCTGGTGCGGGGGCTGTGAATATGTGGCGAATACCCCACCGCCTACGCGCCCTGCTGTTCCCCGCTCTGTCGCTGGCCTTGTCTTACGCCGCCTGGCGCAGCTACGGCGCGCAGGGCCTGCTGCTGGCGGTGCTGATGCTGAGCTTCTGGTTGATGCTGCACTTCACCAAGCTGATGCGCCTGCTGCGCACGGTGGCCAGGCGCCCCATGGGCCGGGTCAACAGCGCCACAGCCCTGCTCGCGCGGTTAAAGCCCGGCATGGCGATGGTCGATGTGATTCGGCTCACGCTGAGCATCGGCGCACTGCGCACACCGCCCGACACAGAGTCCGAAGAGCGTCACTGGGCCGACGACACCGGGCAGGCGGTGTCGTGCCGCTTCGAACATGGCCGCTTGGCCTCCTTCCAGCTGGAAAGCGCCAGCGTCCTAGCGGACCGCGATCACCGCGATCCCCCAGGTGATCAGGCGCGCGCCGCGCCGTAAAATCTCGGGTTTTCCTGTTCGCGCCATTTGGTGCCGGGCAACCCATTCCTTCCATTCAACACCCACGAGGCACTGCACATGGCACCGACTCCTTCAATGTCCGACCGCGACGGCAAGATCTGGATGGACGGCCAGATGGTCGAGTGGCGCGACGCCAAGATCCATGTGCTCACCCACACGCTGCACTACGGCTGCGGTGCTTTCGAGGGTGTGCGCGCCTACAAAACAGCCGATGGCGGCACCTCGATCTTCCGGCTCGAAGAGCACACCGAGCGCCTGTTCAACAGCGCCAAGATCCTGCGCATGGTGATCCCGTTCACCAAAGAGCAGGTGATGGACGCGATGAAGGCATCGGTGCGCGACAACGGGCTGGAAAGCGCCTACATCCGCCCGCTGATCTGGATTGGCGACAAGCGGCTGGGCGTCTCCCCCAAGGGCAACACCATCCACCTGATGGTCGCTGCCTGGCTGTGGGGCGCTTACCTGGGCGAAGAGGGCTTGCAGCGCGGCATTCGCGTCAAAACCAGCAGCTACACACGCCACCACGTCAACATCACCATGACGCAGGCCAAGGCGGTGAGCAACTACACCAACTCCATCCTGGCCAACATGGAAGTGACCGACGAGGGCTACGACGAAGCCCTGCTGCTCGACCCGTCGGGCTTCGTGTCGGAGGGCGCGGGCGAGAACATTTTTGTGGTCAAAGGCGGCGTGATTTACACGCCCGACAACTCGGCTGGTGCGCTGAACGGCATCACCCGCAACGCGGTGTTTCACATCGCCAAAGACCTGGGTCTGGAGATCGTGCAAAAGCGCATCACCCGCGATGAGGTCTATATCGCCGACGAGGCTTTCTTCACCGGCACGGCTGCTGAGGTCACCCCGATTCGCGAGCTCGACCGCATTGAGCTGGGTGAAGGATCGCGCGGTCCGATCACCGAAAAGATCCAGAGCGCTTTCTTCGACATCGTGGGCGGCAAGAACCCCCAATATGCCCACTGGCTGACCAGGGTCTGAGCCCACATCGCAAGCGCCCATGAGCCAGCCACCGATAGCACTCGCCGCCAGCGAACTCACCGCCGATGGCGGGTTCTTCTGCCCCAGCCCACGCGCTGGCATGAAGCTGTGGAACACCCATCCTCGGGTCTACCTGGATGTGGGCTCGACCGGCAAAGCCCGCTGTCCCTACTGCGGCACCGTCTACCAGCTCAAGGCCGGCGAGGTGCTGGCCAACGGCCACTGAGCAGCAAGGTCCCCTGGCCCGCCGCGATCACCAGCCCGTCCTGAAACACCCAAAAAAGAAGCCACCTTGCGGTGGCTTGAAAAGTCTTTGCAAGGACATCGTTGGGAGACCGGTTGCCGGCAGCGGTGGTTGGTGCCGGGCGACATTGGGTCTGCTCTTTTTGTCTCGGTGTTGTGTCAGCAACAGGCTTCATTGTGCGGTGCGGCACAAACAGCCCCCAGCTCCAGCTTGAAAGATTGGCCGCGATTTCCGGGCAATAAAACCCAAACGGCACAGCTTGGCCAATCACCGCGCCAGCGCGCTCACAAAACAGGCGCATGGCTTGGTGCAATCAGGCATCTGGCTCGCTCGACCCTCTGCCCGAGGGCAGTGGCGTCAAGCGCATGGCCAGCCACACCAGCACCAGCACCGGCAGCCCCAACAGCGCGGTGGCGGTGAAAAAGGTGGCGTAGTCGTAAGCGTCGACAAACACGCCGGAGAAACCGGCCAGCCACTTGGGCGCAAGCAGCATCATCGAGCTGAACAGCGCGTACTGCGTGGCCGAGTACCTCACGTTGGTGAGGCTGGAGAGGTAGGCAATGAACGCAGCCGAGGCCACGCCGGCGCTCAGGTTGTCGGCCGAGATCACCGCGATCAGCGCGGTGACATCGTGCCCGTGCCCAGCCAACCAGGCGAACAACATATTGCTCGCAGCCGACAGCACCGCGCCCAGCATCAGCACCCGCATCACGCCCCAGCGCATGGAGAGCGCGCCGCCGACGAAGGCCCCAACCAGCGTCATGACAATGCCGTAAACCTTGGTGACCGCAGCCACCTCGTCCTTGGTGTAGCCCATGTCGACATAAAACGGGTTGGCCATGATGCCCATCACGATGTCGCTGATGCGGTAAGTGCCGATCAGCGCCAGGATGAGCAGCGCTTGCTTGCCGTAGCGCTGCAAAAAATCGGCAAACGGCTCCACCAGCGCGCTCCTCAGCCACTGCACTGCGTTGCGCGCGGGGGGCAGTTCGATGCGCATCGGCTCGCGGGTGAACAGCACCGTGAGCACGCCCACCAGCATGCTGGCCGACATCACCAGGTACGCAGTGGTCCAGGCCGCCTGTTGGTAAAGCACCCCAGGCGCAGCGCCCACCACCGCCGCCGCAGGCGCCACCTCGGCGCGCGCCGCCAGCCACAACACACCGGCGCCGGCCCAGATCATCGCCACGCGGTAACCGGTCTGGTAGGTCGCGGCCAGCGCCCCTTGGCGGCTCGCGTCGGCCGATTCGATGCGAAACGCATCGAGCGCAATATCTTGCGTGGCCGAGGCGAGTGCAACAGCCAGTGCACACCACACCACCAGCGTGAGCTGGCTGCGCGGATCGGCCAGCGCCATGCCCACCAGCGACGCCATGATGGCGACCTGCGACAGCAGCAGCCAGCTGCGCCGCCGCCCCAGCGCGCGGGTGAGCAGCGGGATCGGTAACCGGTCCACCAGCGGCGCCCAACACCACTTGAAGGCGTAGGCCAGCCCGACCCAGCTCAGGTAGCCGATGGTGGCGCGGTCCAGCCCGGCCTCACGCAAGCGAAAACTGAGCGTGCCCAGCACCAGCAGCAGCGGCAGACCGGCGGAAAAACCCAGCGCCAGCATGCGCAGGCTGGCCGGCTCCAGGTAGGCGCGCAGCGTGTCGCCCCAGCTCGGGCGAACAGCGGTGTCGGTGCCCGGCGATGCCGTTGCGGCGGAGACTGGGGCGGGCGCGGTAGCGGGGGTGTTGGGTGGCATGAAGCTCTGAGAAATGCAGGCGCCTCGGGCAGCGTTGCGTGGCCTTCTCTATTATTGACCCATGTGTTTTCTCTGCGATTTCAAAATTCAAGCCGCCGCACGACCGTCTGCCCGAGCGCCTGTGTGGTCGGCGCGGCGCGGTTTTTTGCTGGCCGGCGCTGCCTCGGCAGCGGCCGCTGCGCTGCCTGCAGCAGCCCAGGTGGAGGTGGGTCGCTCGTCACCCTTGCGCCAGCTGGTGCCAGCGGCCGAGCTGGAGAAAGCCGCTGCGCGGCAATACAGCCAGATGATGGCCGAGGCGCGCAGCCAGGGCGCGCTGTTAGACGACGGCAGCGCGCAACTGCGCAGCCTGCGCACCATGGCCAAGCGCCTCATTGCCCACACCGCACCGTGGAACGACCGCTCAAAAAGCTGGCGCTGGGAAGTCAACCTGATCAACAGCCCGCAGATCAATGCGTTTTGCATGCCCGGCGGCAAGATCGCGTTCTACACCGGCATCCTCGACAAACTCAAGCTGAGCGGCGACGAGTCGGCCATGATCATGGGCCACGAAATGGCCCATGCGCTACGCGAGCACGCTCGCGCGCGCCTTGCCAAGACCCAGGCCACCAGCATGGGGCTGGGCATCCTCTCGCAATTGCTCGGCCTGGGCGATCTGGGCAACGTGGCGGCCAACCTGGGCACCCAGTTGCTGAGTCTGCGCTTCAGCCGCGACGATGAGACCGAGGCCGATCTGGTGGGCCTGGAGCTCGCCGCTCGCTCGGCCTACAGCCCCGCCGCCAGCGTCAGCCTGTGGCAGAAGATGGCCCAGGCCACCAGCAACGGCAGCCCAAACTTCCTCTCCACCCACCCCACCGGCCCAGACCGCATCCGCCAGTTGCAGGCCAATGTACCGAAGGTACAGGGCTTGTACGAGCAGGCGCGGCGCGGCTGAGCCGGGCCGTCTGTCAACCGGGCGTCAGATGCCACGCAGGTGGGGTTGGAGTGGCGCTCGGCGCCAAAGGATCTCTGCGGGCCGTGGCCTGGGATGAACACCGTGTCATCCCCGATCGGCCACAGGCGCTTGGTGATACTGCTGATCAGCTGCGCGTGGTTGCCCTGGGGCAAGTCGGTGCGGCCGGCGCTGCCGGCCAACAGCGCACCGCCCACGAGGGCGCGCTTCGCTTGCGCCGACTGACACACCGCATGGCCGGGGTGCGGTCTGGGCCATGGCGCGCATCAAGCTTGCTGTTGCCAATCTGCACCGTGTCGCCACCGGCCAGCCAGCGTGTGGGCGTGAAACACCCGGCGCACGGGAAGCCGAACATGGCACTTTGCTGGGGCAGGCCGTCGATCCGGAACTGGTCGTCGGGGTGGGCCAATGGTGGGCACATTCAGGCGCTTGTTCGGTTGGGCGGTGCCGCCGGTGTGGTCGATGTGGGCATGGGTGAGCCAGATCGCTGGCAGGTTCAGGCCCCGCCGTTTCGCGGCGTCCAGCAGGCGCTCCAGATCAGCACCGGGGTCGATGACGGTGGCGTCCACCGTCTCGTGGCACCAGACGACGGAGCATTTTTGGGCGCAGGCGGTGACGGCGGCGGCGAGCTGCTTCAGCCTGGGAAGCCGGCGGGTCTGGGCGCGCCCGCACCGCGCCCAGGCGGTCTGATGCGAGCGCGGTGACTGTGTTGGCGCCGCGATCGGCCGGCTGGGCCGGCCATGCCATCAGTGGCGCAGTGGCGGCAGATCCACCACCGGGGGACTCTCCGGGCCGATTGGCGGGTCGATAACGGGGGCCTTGTCGGGGCTGGAGGGCGGGTCCTCCACCGCAGGCTCGGGCAGCCAGGTGGGTGGTGGCGGTTCGTCGATCGCAGGCGTGTCGATCGGGGGCAGCGTTGGTGCTGGTGGGGGAGTGGGGGGAATGGGCTGCGGCGCTGGCATGGGCATGGGTGCTCTCCATCGAATAAGCAAAGCTGATGTAACCCAAGCTAGCACGCTGTTGTCCTCGCGCTTGCCAGACAAAGCCGCGTTGGCACCGCATGGCCACGTGCAGAACCCGCCGCCGCCTTTGCTACCCTGTTGCTGCCCAGTGCGCGCCATTTTGACGCCGCCTCGATTCGCCCCTGGGACGTGATGACCGCGCTGCGGCGCACGTTCCGGGTGCGCCCAGGCGCGCGTGAGATGGTGTTTTGTTGTTTCTGTTTCAAGGAGTGATGTGCCATGTCCGACTCTGTCTCCTTCATGCGTGAGGCCGTGCGCCTGGCGCAAGACAACCGCGCGCACGGCGCGCATCCCTTTGGCGCTGTGCTGACGAAAGATGGCGAGCGCGTTGCCACCGGGGTCAACCAGGTGAAGCAAAACTGTGACCCCACCAGCCACGCCGAGATACAAGCGCTGCGCGCTGCGGGCGCCGCCCTGGGCCAGACGCGCCTGGACGGTTGCGTGGTGTACGCCAGCGGTTACCCCTGCCCAATGTGCCTCGCCGCCATGGTCGCCTGCGGTATCCAAACGATTTATTACGCCTTCGACAACGCAGACGCCGCGCCCTTCGGCATGTCCAGCGACCCGACCTACACCGCCTTGGGCATGGAGCCCAAACCCACGCCAGTGCCGATCACCCGCATCGACACCGGGGTAACAGCGGCGCAGCTGTATGGCGACGCGCCAACCCAGGTCAGCTGAGCTGCTGACCGACCCACCAACCACCAGCCCCATGGCTTGTGCGCCCTCGGCAGGCGCCGCCAGCGCATCCGCACGACACGGTCTGTGGCTGGCGGTGGTGGTGCTGACCGCGCTCAACCTGCGCCCGTTTCTGTCGGCGATCGGCCCGCTGACGAACGACATCGCTGCTGCCACCGGGCTCGATTTGCGCGGCATCGCGTGGCTCACCCTGCTGCCCATGCTGCTGATGGGCTTGGGCGCATTTTTTGGCCCAGCGCTGCAACAGCGCCTGGGCGCGCGCCGCGTCGTGCTGGGCGCGCTGGCGCTGCTGGCCACCGGCTCGGCACTGCGCGCCTGGGCACCGGGCGGCACCGCGCTGATTGCCACCGCTGGTTTGTGTGGTCTCGGCGTGGCCTTTGTGCAGGCGGTGTTTCCGGGTGTCATCAAACGCCTGTTTCCAGGCCATGTGGCGCCGGTCATGGGCCTGTATTCGGCCGCGCTGATGGGTGGCGGCGCACTCGGTGCGTTGCTCACCCCGCTGGCGGCACAGGGTGGCCACTGGCGCGGTGCGCTGGCCTGGTGGGCGGTGCCGGTGCTGGCAGCGCTGCTGCTGGCCTGGCGCGCGCTGCCCCGCGCCGCAAAAACAGACACCGCTCACCGTGGCCCCAGCCCCGCGCGCTGGATGCTGCGCCGCCCGCGCACCTGGCTGCTGATGCTTTGTTTTGGTCTGGTCAACGGCGGCTACGCTTCGGTGGTGGCGTGGCTGGCGCCGTATTACCAGTCGCTCGGCTGGAGCGCAGCGGCCAGCGGCTCGCTGGTGGCGCTGTTGTCGGTGGCGCAGGCCGCCATGGCCTTGCTGCTGCCGTTCTTGGCCGCCCGCCGGCGCGATCGCCGCCCCTGGTTGTGGCTCTCGCTGGCGCTGCAAGCGGCTGGTTTTGCCGCGCTGGTGTTGTGGCCCGATCTCGCGCCGCGGACCTGGGTGCTGCTGCTGGGCGCGGGCCTGGGCGGCTCGTTTGCGCTCACCATGGTGGTGGTGCTGGACCACCTGCCCGACCCAGCGCAGGCCGGCTCGCTGAGCGCGCTGATGCAGGGCGGCGGCTTCATGCTGGCTGCAGCCGCCCCCTGGGTGATGGCCACGCTGCACGGCGTCAGCGGCAGCTTTGATACCGGCTGGCTGGTGCACCTGGGCTGCGTGGCGCTGGTTGCGGTGCTCACCGTGCGCTTCGCGCCGCAGCATTACGCCATGGTGATGCGCGCACCGGCATTGGCTTGAGGCCCATCACGCGCGCCGCAGCACCTCCGCCTCGGGCCGCTTGAGCAGCGCCTTGAGCCAAGGCGGCTCGAAATGGCGCTGCACCGTGATGGCGTAAAAACTTTCCTGCAGGTCAGGCACCACCGCGTACTCCACCAGCGCGCCGCTTTGCAGCTCGTCTTGCACCACCACCGTGGGCAGCAGCGCGACACCGCCCGAATCGCGCGCCAAGAGGCGCAGCAACGCCATGTCGTCCACCTCGGCGCGCAGCGTGTAGCGAATACCGAATTGGTCGCACAGCAGATCAAAGCCGGCGCGGATGTCGCTGCCTTGCCCCGGCAACAGCAGCGGCACCGACGCCAGATCTTCGGGAAAGCGGAACGCCCGGCGGCTCTTGCGCGGCGGTCCCACCAGGCTGATGGGCTGGCGCGCAATGCGCCGGCAGCGCCAAGGGTCGTCGGCGCTGCTGCGTACCCGCTGGTTCGACAGCACGATGTCCAGCGTATGCACCCGCAGGCGCGAGAGCAACTCGGTCAGGCTGCCCGATTGCAGAACAAGCTCGACATCGGCGCGCGCCAGCAAGGGGCTGAGGAAGTTCTCCTGGAAATTGCGCGACAACGTGGCCACCGCGCCGATGCGCACCACCTCGCGCTCCAGCCGGCGCCCGTCGCGCAGCAGCGCCATCAGCTCATTGCCCGAGGTGAAGATGGATTCGGCGTAGCCCAGCGCGAGCTGCCCGGCCTCGGTGAGCACCAGGCTGCGGCCCTGGCGCTCAAACAGGGCTTGGCCGAGCTGCTGCTCCAGCTGCTTGATCTGGGTCGAAAGCGCCGACTGCGACACATGCAGCCGCGCCGCCGCGCGGGTCAGGTTGCCCTCTTTGGCGACCGCCCAGAAGTAGTGCAGGTGGTGGTAGTTCAGGCGTTGCATGGTGCTTATCGTTCTTTAAAAAAGAATGCTTTGTCAACAACAATGAATTTTACAGAATTGACGAACCTGGGCAAAGTCGTGCTGTCCCGTCTTTCTTGAGCACCCTGCCTTCGGTTTTCGCACCCAGCCAGCGGCGCTCACCACAAAACCCACCCCACATGACACCAGCCCTTTTGCCCACCCTCCCGCTCGGCCAAGCCATGCTGCTGCTCGCCCCCATCGTCACCCTCGCTCTGGCTGCGCTGGCTGCTGCCCGCAGCACCGCCCCCGCCTGGCGCCTGGCGCGCGGCGCCAGCTCGGCCACGCTGCTGCTCAGCCTGTGCAGCGCGCTGATGCTGCTGGTGGCGCAGCCCGGTCAGGCCTGGGGTTTGCGGCTTGATGCGGTGGGCGCCACCGTGTTGCTGCTGGTGGGCTTTGTGGGCTGGTGCATCGTGCGCTACTCGCAAACCTACCTCGCCGCCGAGCCGGGCGAGGCGCGCTATGTGTCCTGGCTGCTGGCCACGCTGGCGGCGGTGTTGGTGGTGGTCACCAGCAACCACCTGCTGCTCACCGCCCTGGCCTGGATGGCGACCAGCTTCACGCTGCACCGGCTGCTCACCTTCTTCGCACAACGGCCCGCAGCGCAGGTGGCGGCACACAAGAAATTCGTCGTCGCCCGCGTGGCAGATGGCTGCATGTTCGCCGCCGCCGGTCTGCTCTACGCCGCCTTCGACACCCTGCGCATCGACCAGCTGCTGCAAGCAGCCACGCAAGCGCCCAGCCTGCCGGTGGTGGCGCAGATCGCCACCCTGCTGGTGGTGGTGGCGGTGCTGCTCAAGACGGCGCAGCTGCCGTTTCACGGCTGGTTGATCCAGGTGATGGAAGCGCCCACGCCGGTCTCTGCCCTGCTGCACGCCGGGGTGGTGAACCTGGGCGGTTTTGTGCTGATCCGGCTGGCGCCGCTGGTGGCCGAGCTGCCACTGGCAATGGGCCTGCTGGTGGTTGCCGGCGCCACCACAGCGGTGATTAGCGCGCTGGTGATGACCACCCGCATCAGCATCAAGGTGATGCTGGCCTGGTCGACCACCGCGCAAATGGGTTTCATGGTGATGCAGTGTGGCCTGGGGCTGTGGGAAATGGAGCTGCTGCACCTGGTGGCGCACTCGTTCTACAAAGCCCATTGCTTCCTCGGCGCCGGCGGCGCGGTGCGCCAGAACCAGGTACGCCAGCTCGCGCCCGCCGCGGCACCACCGAGCGCCGGCCAGCTGTTGCTGGGTGCGCTGGCCGCGCTGGCCATGACCACCGCCGCCGCGCTCGCTGTGCAAGCCACCGGGGTAGACGGCAGCGCAACACCGGCCCTCTGGGTCATGGGCGCCATCCTCACGCTGGCGCTGGTGCCGCTGTTGCAATTCACTGGCCAGGGCGCGGTCGGTTTGCTCAAGCTGGCCGCCAGCGCCTTGCTGCTCTCAACCATTTACTTCGGGCTGCACGCCTGGCTCACAACCTGGGCCAGCCCCGTTGCACAGGCGCCCGGCATGGCGGGCGCGGTGCTGGTGGCGCTCGCCTTTGCCGGCCTGTTCCTGCTGCAAAGTGCGCTCGCCATGAAGCCCCAGGGTGCGCTGGCCGCGCGGCTGTACCCGGCGTTTTACGGCGGTTTGTTTCTGGATGAGAAGTTCAGCCGCTGGGTGTTTCGCCTCTGGCCCTTGCGGGCAATCGAAGCGCAGCGATCCGACCCCACCACAGCGCTGTCGAGCATCCGCAGCTGATACCCCCATTTTTTTCCAAGTCCCCCCATGAACGCTCCTGTCGACCTCCCCTTGCACAACACCCTCGCCGTGGCAGACGCTGTCAATCAGGCCTGCGACCGCATCGCGCCCACCTGGCCACTCGACCAGTTCATCGCGGTCAACCCCTACTGGGGCTGGCTCAACGCCTGCGCACCGCAGGCCGCTGCCGCGCTGGGCGCGCTGGCCGGCACGCGGCTCACCCTGTCGCGCGCCGCATTCGCCGAACACTGGGCCACTGGCCAACTCAAGACCGAGCACCTGCAAACCGCAATCGACCGCCGTGGCAGCCCACTCAGCACCGGCGAGCTCATCGCGGCGATGCAAACGCCCGAGCCGGCGCTGCGCGCCCTGCCATTGCTGACCGAGCGCATGCAGACGCTGCTGCCCGCTGCGCCGCTGCCCTGGCGCGATCTGGTCACGCACCAGATCAGCCAGCACTGCGCCGCCTTCTTCGACGCCGGCCAAGCGCGCTGGGGCATGGACCGACGCGCCGGTCTGCTCGCCACCTGGCAGCGCCAAATCGCTGCCGACCACGGTCTGCCCTGGCACCAGAGCCAGCGCGTCGTGGCAGCGCGCATCGCCGCACTCCCCGGCGACCCGCTGCTCTTGATCACCGATGCGTTGCGGGCCCTGGACATCCCAGAGGCCAGCCGCACCCACTACCTGAGCGCCCTGCTGCTGAGCATCAACGGCTGGGCCGCCTGGTGCGCGTTTGAGCGCTGGCAGGCGCGGCTGGGCGGCGCAGACGACGACCAGATCGTGCACCTGCTGGCGATTCGGCTGGCCTGGGAGGTGCTGCTGCGCGACGACGCCACCGCCGCCGGCGCACCCATGCTCACCGGCGGCGGCTGGGCCGAGCAGTGGGCCGCTGTCGACGCGGAGATCGCTCGCCACCACAACGAGCAAACGGTTGACTGGCTGCTGCAAGACGCGCTGGAAATCGCCTACCAGCAGCCGCTGTGCGAAGGTCTGCTGACAGCCTTGCAACAAACCGCGCCAGCGCCGAGCACGCCCGATGTGCAAGCCGTGTTCTGCATCGACGTGCGCTCCGAGGTGTTCCGCCGCAACCTATTGCTCCGGCCCGCTGAAGTTTGAAGAAATTGAGCTTTCACCACGGGCGGTAGGTGTTGAAATCACCGATGACTTCACAGGGCCGGATCGATAGAAGCCGCCGCGCCCGGCATCGCCACCCGTGGCTTCGCCGGCTTCTTCGGCTTGCCGATTGCCTACAGCCCGGTGGGCAGCGCGCTGACCCGCCCACAACTGCCGGGCCTGCTTGCGTCCGCCATCACGGTCAGCGAAACGCCTGCCGACGGCAAGGGACTGGGCCAGGCGCTGGCCGAGCGGCGTCAAGGCGCGCTCGCCTGGGGCCAGCGCTGGGCCGATCTGCGCACGGCTGCCGCCTCGGGCTTCAGCTTTGTGGAAACCTGCGGCCTGGCCTATGGCCCCAAGCTGTTGCAAGACACGCTGGCGGGCACCGCCAAACCCGCCGCCTGGGAAAACGCGGGCCTGAATCTCGGTGCCAACACCAGCGAATCGGACCACCGCCCGCGTCTGCCCCAGACCAGCACCGACCCGGTCGCTGCCGCCGGCATGGCCAAGGGCATCCTGGGCGCCATGGGCATGACGCAAGACCTCGCGCCGCTGGTGATGCTGGCTGGCCACGGCAGCCAGACCGCCAACAACCCACATGCAGCGGGCCTGGACTGCGGCGCCTGCGGTGGCCAGACCGGTGAGGTCAACGCCCGCGCCCTGGCCGATCTGCTCAACACCCCGGCGGTCCGGGCCGAGGCGGCCAAGCTGGGTCTGGTCATTCCCGCCACCACCCACTTTCTGCCCGCGCTGCACAACACCACCACCGACGAGGTGCGGCTGTTTGACACCGACGCGGTGCCGCCCAGCTTGCACGGCGCGCTGGCGAAGCTGCGCAGCGCGCTGCAAGCTGGCAGCCAGCGGGCCCGCGCCGAGCGCGCGCCAGCGCTGGGCTTGTCTCACCTGGTCAACGATGCGCCAGCGCTGGAGCGCTCGCTGCAACAGCGCGCCAACGACTGGGCGCAGGTACGGCCCGAGTGGGGCCTGGCCAACTGCGCCGCCTTTGTCGTCGCGCCGCGCGCCCGCACCAAAGGCATGAACCTGGCCGGCCGCAGCTTCCTGCACGACTACGACTGGCGCCAAGACGAGGGCTTTGGCGTGCTCACGCTGATCATGACCGCGCCCATGGTGGTCACCAACTGGATCAACCTGCAGTACCACGCCAGCGTGCTCGACAACCAGCGTTACGGCAGCGGCAACAAGCTGCTGCACAACGTGGTGGGTGGGCGCCTGGGCGTGTTTGAGGGCAACGGCGGCGACCTGCGCATTGGCCTGCCGATGCAGTCGTTACACGACGGAAAGAAGCTGCGCCACACCCCATTGCGCCTCTCAGTTTTCATCGAGGCGCCGCAGGGTGCGATCGATGCCGTTATCGAGCAGCACGCTGTTGTGCGCGATCTGGTCGGCAACGGCTGGCTGCACCTGTTTCGCCTCGACGGCGACCACCCGTCGGTGCAGCGGCGCACCGCGCAGGGCTGGCATGTGGTGGTGGGCCCACCCGGCGCTTGAGTTTGCGCTGTCGCCCATGCTGTGGCGGCGCAGCCTGGTCAGGTTCAAAATAGGCGGAGCGTTGCGGCAAACGGCGCCTTTGCACACCCCAGAACCAGGAAACAACCCATGGAACACCGCGCCACTTTCACCCGCATGGAGGACAGCACCGCCGCCGATTGGAAAGCCATCGGCGGCGAATTCAGGCAGTTCGCGTCCAAATTGCCCGACCGCGTCATCAGCCACCTGCGCCTCTTAGAAAACGACTACGGCGGCTTTCCGGTGGACCGTTACACGCATTGCCTGCAAACCGCCACGCGTGCGCTAAAAGACGGCCGCGACGAGGAGTACGTGGTGTGTGCGCTGCTGCACGACATTGGCGACACCCTGGGTAGCTACAACCATGCCGACATCGGCGCCACCATCCTCCAGCCCTTCGTGAGCGAAGAAAACCACTGGATGGTGAAGCACCACGCAATCTTTCAGGGCTACTACTTCTTCGAGCACATCGGGCTGAACCGCGATCTGCGCGACAACTTCAAAAGCCATCCCGCTTATGAGCGCACCGCTGAGTTTTGTGCCGTCTACGACAACCCGGCGTTCGACCCCCAGGGCGAGGCGCTGCCGCTCAGCGAGTTCGAGCCCATGCTGCAGCGCGTGATGGCGCAGCCCAGGCAGTCGCTCTACAAAGCCGCCACCGTCCTCAAAACCCCGGAGCACACTGCATGAACGCCCACACATCCGTCGAGCACGCCGCTCTGAACATCCCAACGCTGCAAGGCCATGTCAGCGATGCCGAGTGGCAGTTGCGCTGCGATCTCGCTGCGGCCTACCGGCTGGTGGCGCTGTACGGCTGGAGCGACCTGGTGTTCACCCACATCAGTGCCCGAATCCCTGGCCCCGAGCACCATTTCCTGATCAATCCCTACGGCCTGATGTTCGATGAGATCACCGCCAGCAGCCTGGTGAAGGTCGATCAGGCGGGCAACAAACTCACCGACTCGCCGTTCGCGGTGAACCCGGCTGGTTTCACCATCCACAGCTGCATCCACGCAGCCCGAGACGACGCAGCCTGTGTGCTGCACACCCACAGCCGCGCGGGGGTGGCCGTCAGCGCGCAGAAATGCGGCGTGTTGCCGATCAGCCAGCAGTCCACCTTTGTGTTGGCTTCACTGGGCTACCACGGTTACGAAGGCGTGGCCTTGCGCGACGAAGAGCAGCCGCGCCTGCAAGCCGATCTGGGCAGCAACAACCACCTGATGCTGCGCAACCACGGCCTGCTCACCGTGGGCAAATCGATTGCCGATGCCTTCCTCTCGATGTACATCTTCGAGAGCGTGTGCCGCATCCAGATCGACGCCCAGGGCGGCGGTGAGCTGGTGATGATCGACCCGAAAATCCTGGCAGGTATGGCGCAGGTGATGAAAACCGCCACCGCCGGCCAGGGCGCCAACATCGCCTGGCCCGCGCTGCTGCGCAAACTGGAGCGAACCGACACCAGCTACCGCAGCTGAAACTGCTCGGGGCTTGCGATCAAAGTCTTTGCTCAGGGCGCCAGCCCAAGCGAGCGCTGCAACAGCCAGCCCAGTGGCGTTGGCCAGCGGCGCGTGCCCAGCACCGCTGGACCCCGGTTGACGCCCTGGATCTGGTGCTGGCGGGGCAATTCGCAACCGACAACCCAAAGATGCGCTGGCGCAGCTGCGCGGCCTGCGCCTGCCGGGCCACTGCGACAACATGTTTGAGAAGATCCGCGCGATCCGCGCGATCTGCGCACGCTGCCCCTTGCCGTGGCGCGGCGGCTGGATTGAAGTGTCTTGTGCGCTGCGCCGACACGGCCTGCTGGCCCGCTTCGGGCCTGTCCTGCCCGAGCCCGCGCCGACCGCCGCCTTCGGCACCAACCGCTCTCGCGAATAACCAAACCCAAGCCGGCCAGCTTTTGGCAGCAACTGAGCACGCAGGTGCGCGCCACCATCCCGACCCGCACCGAACGCGCCCAGATCCGCTGGCTGCGGCCGGTGGCACACCACCTGACCAACCCTGGGCTCTGGCAAGCCCGCCCCGAAGCGCTGGCGCGGCGTCTGGCCATCGGCATGTTCTGGGCTTTCGTGGTGCCCTTTGCGCACATCGCCTTCGCCGCAGCTCACTGTGTCTGGTGGCGCGCCAACATGCCCATCGCTGCCGCTGCGACCCTGATCCCCAACCCGGTCACCATCGGCGGCTGGCTGTACCTGGCCTATCAGGTCGGCTCCATTTTCATCGGTAGCACGAATGGCGCACCGGGTTCCGCTGACCTCACCGCAGGCGGCTTCATTGACACCCTCCAGGCGCTGGGTTAGCCGACCGCGCTGGGCATGTCAATTTTCGCCACAGTCGGGGCGGTGGGCGGCTACCTCGCCATGCGCCTGGGCTCATGGGCCTGCCTTCACTGGCGGGTGGCTCGACATGCCCAGGCGCACTGCAGGTGACGCAGCGCAAACGGTTTGTCGGCCCCCGGCGTTGCTGCTGACGCGGCCTGAGGGGGCAGACAACGCAAACTCGCAAGCGCTCCCTCTTCGCCAGCCTTCACAGACTGAAGTCGTAGCCGATCGTCAGCGGCGCGTGGTCAGAAAACTTCTCATCCTTGTAGATTGAGGCTGTCCTGGCCAGGGACGCGAGGCTGGCCGTTGCCAGGTGGTAGTCCAGCCGCCACCCCACGTTGTTGGCGTAGGCCTGACCGCGGTTGCTCCACCAGGTGTAGGCCATCTCGGTGGCTTCGGGGTGGAGCTGGCGGTACACGTCGGCCATACCGCCCTCATCCAGAAAGCGGGTCATCCAGGCGCGCTCCTCGGGTGTGAAGCCGCTGTTCTTCTGGTTGCTGCGCCAGTTCTTCAGGTCGATGTTGTGGTGCGCGATGTTGATGTCGCCACACAGAATGAACCCGCGCTCTTTTTTCAGCGCTTGCAGACAGGGGTAGGCAAGATCCAGAAAACGAAACTTGGCCGCCTGGCGTTCTTCGCCCGAGGAGCCACTGGGGAAGTAGGCGCTGATGAGCGAGAACTTGCGCTGCGGCGTGTCAAAGCGCAGCTCGACCCAGCGGCCCTCGGCATCGAATTCGCCGCCATCAAATCCTGCGATCACCTCGCTGGGTTCGTGTCGGGTGTAGACGCCCACGCCTGAGTACCCTTTCTTCTGGGCGAAGTGGAAGTGGCCACGCAAACCGGCCAGCACCTCGAAGCGCCCGCACACATCGGGCGCCTGGGCTTTCACTTCTTGCACACAAATACAATCGGGGCGGTGACTTGCCAGCCAGGCCTCCAACCCTTTGCTGGTCGCAGATCGGATACCGTTGAGGTTGAGGCTGGTGAGTTTGAACAAGGGAGTTCCCATGGTGTTGAATGCGGGCGCAACAGACGCCAAGGGTGGCGCGGTGGCGCAGGATTTTGTGCGGTTTTGTGTCGACGCCGGTGTGTTGCGCTTTGGCGAATTCAAGACCAAGGCCGGGCGGCTCTCGCCCTACTTTTTCAACGCCGGGCTGTTTGACGACGGCGCCAAACTGGGACGCCTGGCGCAATTTTATGCACAGACCCTGGTCGCCAGCGGCGCCGAGTTCGACATGGTGTTTGGCCCCGCCTACAAGGGCATTCCACTGGGTGCGGCGGTGGTGATCGAGCTGGCGCGGCTGGGCCGCAACGTGCCGTTTGCCTACAACCGCAAGGAAGCGAAAGACCACGGTGAAGGCGGCTCACTGGTGGGCGCTCCACTCCGGGGCCGGGTGTTGATCGTGGACGATGTGATGTCGGCCGGCACCGCGGTGCGGGAGGCGATCGCGATGATTCGAGCCGCCGGCGCCACGGCGCATGCGGTGGCGATTGCGCTGGACCGCCAGGAAAAAGCCACCGAGGCAGGGCCTGATGGCCTAACGCACGACGTGGACCACAGCGCGGTGCAATACGTGCGGCGCGAACTGGGCCTGCAGGTTTGCGCCATTGCCACGCTGGACGATCTGCTCCAGTACCTGAACCGCCAGGCAAGCGGTGAACTCCAAACCCAGCGAGACCGGGTGTTGGCCTACCGCCAGCGCTACGGCGTGAACTGAGGAGCAGCCCATGCGGCGTCGCCACCTTCGCCTGCCACAGCGTGGCGCATCAACCGCGCTGGCCTCGCTGCTGGCCTTCGCGCTGGCTGGCACCGCGCTGGCGCAGCCGGCCGGGCCCAGCATCTTCACCTGCATCGACGGCAAGGGCCGACGCATCACCTCGGACCGTCCGATCGTGGAATGCCTGGACCGCGAGCAACGCGAACTGAGCCGAACCGGCGTCACCAAACGCGTGCTGCCGCCAAGCTACACCGCCGAAGAACGCGCCAAGCTGGAAGCAGAGCGCCGGGTGGAAGAAGACATACAGGCGCGCATTGCCGAGGAAAAACGGCGCGATCGTGCACTGCTGATCCGCTACCCCAACCAGTCTGCACACGACAAGGAGCGCAACGAGGCGCTGACTCAGATTGACGAGGTGGTCGCTGCGGTGGTTCGGCGTGAGCAATCACTGGTCAGACAGCGCAAAGAGATTGCCGCCGAGCTGGAGTTCTACCAGGGCGACGTGGGCCAAGCGCCAGGTTGGCTCAAACGCAAGCTAGAAGACAACGAAAGCCAGGTACTGATTCAAAAGCGTTTCCTGGTCGACCAAGCGCAAGAGAAGTCGCGCGTCAGAGGTCGGTTCGACGAAGAGCTGAGCAAATTGCGCCAGCTCTGGCGCACGCTGGGCAGCGCCAGAACGCAAGACTGAGCGCTTCGTCTTCTGCTGCGATTTGGCGCTGCGGTTCAGTCACAACGGCTCAGCCGCCGTGGTTACGTCACTGCAGTTTCTGGCGCAACAGATCGTTCGCCTGTTGCGGGTTGGCTCTGCCTTTGCTGGCCTTCATCACCAGCCCCACCAGCGCGTTGAACGCCTTGTCTTTGCCAGCACGGAACTGCTCGACCATGGGTGCGTTGGTGGCGAGTACATCGTCGATGAGGGCGTCCAGCGCGCCGCTGTCGCTCACCTGCTTGAGGCCTTTGGACTCGATGATGGCGTCAAGGTTTGAATCAATGCCTGACCACAACGCATCCATCACCTGCTTGGCCGCGTTGTTTGACACCGTGCCGTCAGCAATGCGTTGCAACAGCGCGGCCAGGGTGGCGGCGCTTACCGGTGACTCGGCAATGTCTTTTTCTTGCGCGTTCAACCGCCGCGAGAGCTCGCCCATGATCCAGTTGCTGGCCATCTTGGGCTGGCCGCTGGCTTTCGCCACCGTCTCAAAATACGCCGCCATCGCCGGGCTTTGCGTCATGGTGGCCGCGTCGTACTCGGGCAGGCCGTAGTCGCGCACCAGGCGCTCGGCCATCTGGCGCGGCAACTCGGGCATGGTGGCGCGCACCTCTTGCACCCATTCGTTTGAGACCACCAGCGGCGGCAGATCGGGGTCGGGAAAGTAGCGGTAATCGGCCGCGTCTTCCTTGGTGCGCATGGCGCGCGTCTCGCCGGTGTCGGGGTTGAACAGCACGGTGGCTTGCTGGATCGGGTGGCCGTCTTCAATCTGGTCGATCTGCCAGCGGATCTCAAAGTCGATCGCCTGCTGCATGAACTTGAATGAGTTCAGGTTCTTGATTTCGCGCCGCGTGCCCAGCGGGGCACCGGGCTTGCGCACCGACACGTTG
>Ga0105054_10004391_pt1 | contig 21102 bp, 12 predicted proteins | sample BON02_FD_78091 | JGI IMG/M metagenome (GOLD analysis project Ga0105054, IMG submission 78091) | Freshwater microbial communities from Lake Bonney liftoff mats and glacier meltwater in Antarctica - BON-02 (megahit assembly) | ecosystem: Environmental > Aquatic > Freshwater > Ice > Glacier...
ACGACCGCCTCTGCCGGTAATATTCTTTTCGACAAGATCAGCATGAACTTTCTTCGCAATTTGCTCCACGCTTAGATGGGGGAAAGCCTTCACGTGTTTGATCGCCAACTCTCGGGCAATGAGATTCCACTCCTTTTGACTAGGGGATATTAGATGTTTTTCTTCTGTAGGATACGTCTCAAAGGCTGAGATTTTAATTTCGACTTTTTTCAACTCTACTTTTAGTTCTTTCTTCATTCGGCGCTGAGCTTCAAGCCTGAGTGGGTCATTACCATGATGAGTTTTCTGCACTTCATCGATTTGTCTTTCTAAATCCAGTTTTCTACATATCAACGACCAATAGACCTGGCCCTCCTCAGAGGCAGCCCATGCCTGATGACCCGGTGCAGCCCCGTACATGAATAAGTGGCGATTTCGCTTGTCAACAAGGCTGTTGAGGTAATCCAGTGCCAGTGGTGGATTCAAGAAGTCCCACTCTTCAAAAGCTTTGATCATGTATCTGACTATTTCCGGGATATACCAATATTGCTCAACCCGTTGGTTTTCCTCATCCACGCAATATTGCTGGGTTTCCACACCTTCTAAAGCGGGTGACTTCAATGTTTTGCCAGAATCGTCTTTGGTGGCTCTAGCGAGCATATTCAAAAAAATGGTGCGCTGTGCTGGTGAAAGAGGCCGGTTGGTAGAGCCAGTCAATATTAACTTCAGGGCATCTCCTAACGGGGCCCATAAGGGTTGGGATGACATGATGTGATTTTCTCCATTGGCCGGTTGTTCAGATTTAAATTTCGCGTCCTATATCATTAGAGCTTGCCCCGCTGGTAAGTACAGGAAGCGTACCAAAGCCTCTGTTCGCTCCACGCCCATTCCACGAGGGATTCAGCTGCTTAATTATGTCATCTTCCAAGCCAGCTGATTTATCAAGTAAAAACCTGCCAACCTTTTGCGGATTATGGTCAGCGAAGCCATAAATTTGAACCTGCTGGCCCTGCTTAAGAGACTTCAGAATTAATGCTCTCACTCGTATATTGGTACGCTGCGTACTACCGCCTTTTGCGTATCCATAGAGACGTTGTCCTAGCGACCTTGATGTCTTGCCGACGTATTTAATATTACCGTCGGCCACAAATGCGTACAGCGCCGGTGATGCGGTCGACATTTCCGTAAGAGACGCATCTATCGATTCGCGTAGAAGTTCCCATCGACCGATGTGTTTAAACCCAATTGCCAGTAAATCAGTCAGCATAATTTGTCACTTCCAACATTTTGCAGATATTGAATGTATCAACTGCTAGCGCGCAACCATACCTTGTTATTCAGCCATTATTCACCTTCAACGACAACTGCTCATCTTCCATCCCATATCGATTCACCATGACACGCGCATTGTTTTGGGCCAACAGCTCACCTGACACAGAGCGCAACCCAAATGGGAAAAATGCTGGATTGTTTTGTAACAATCCCAACGCCAGCTTCCCGTTAGGCTGGCAGTACAACGTTGACTCATACAACAGTGCCATTATTCGCAAATCGGGTATCGCAATCTCACCTCCGCTCTCATAACAACCCTTACTCTCGGAATCTTTGAGCGCACCCCAAGCAACAAACGAGCGAACGGTATAGCGCGCATTACGAGCAACAGTTTCCCGGTCACCATACTGTTCTTTGAGGCGCTGAAAGATCTGCGCTTGAGTGACCTTGTCCTGCAGATTAAATAATCGACCTGTTTGCTTGGCAACGTAATGCCAGAAAGGATAAGACGCGGAAATGACGGCCCAATGCAGAGGCGTCCACTGCGATTCGTTTATCACTTTAGCCAAGGACAGCGCATCGTCACGAAATGCCACCAAATGCTGCGCCGGTGAAAACCAGGATGCCAGCAAGCCAATGGCCATACGGTAGGTGACGCCTTCGCGCTGTCCGATCCCTCCGCTTTGTTTTTGGGTCGATAAATAATGGTCCAGTTCAGCCCGTATGTCTTTTTCGTTCATGCCAGACAGCAGCATATGAACCGATTTATCCATCCATGTTTTCTGGATAGTTTGTTTGATACCCAATTTTGTAAGTACATCTGACATCAATTTGTTCGCCTTTTGATCGTGACCAGCGGCACGATTACCTCTTCAAGTGAAACGCCACCATGCCCAACCACTATCTGCCCTTCAGAGATAAAGGCATCTTTGCCAATGGTTACCAGGGGATAATAATCCTTAGGCAAGCCGCTAGACGGCCATTCCCAGGCAAAATCAAATTCCTGGTGAACCTGATTTCTCAACTCTGCAGTTGGATAGGTCCTGACCCGTTCCCCGCGAGTTTCTGCTATGACACCTTCGCGTGGTCGACCTTTGCCGACGCTCTCGATGTTGCCATGGTCGGCTGTCAGCCAGATTTCAAAGCCGTGATCCAACAGCAGATTAATCAACGCGGACAAATACCCCGTTTCAGCCCACTGCTTTACCTGATTGTGCATACCGGCGGCGCCCAGCTCCATGCCGTGCATGATGCGATCAACTTTGTCCACTACCAGCCCGACCACCTTCAGTGCGCTCAGATCCAGCTCGCGTTCCAGTGCTTCCGCAGGGTTGCCATCACCCAAGCCCTTCATATAGGCGACTTTGGATTTTGGCAAGCCATGGTTTTCCCAGAACAAATTCCATAGTTTTTCTTCGGCATGTGTTCCGTTGATAGAAGCCGGGAAATACATCGGTGGATTACCTGCAAATATTGCCTGCCGAGACAGTGACGTCAGGGTCGGTACCCACGCAAATGTAGCTGATTCTGATAACACGCCGCCTTCTATTTCATCGCGTATGCAGTCCCGCAACGTCACCCATTGATCGAGTGCCAAACCATCCATGACTAGCAGCGCTACCTTGTCTTGGCCAGACTCAAGGCTACGCGCCATGCTGCGTGGGACATGATGCAGCATGGCTGGTGTTGATGGCGGCAGATTAATCAGGCCCGGATAGTGTCGAAACAACCATGCCGAAAACAAACTGTTTAGCTGAGTTCCCAAACTATCGTACAAAGCTTTGTGTGCATGATTGCCAAGCGAATGTATCAATGCGGACAACTCTGCCCACTTCATTGATTGTTCCAGCCAGTCGGTGAATCGCAACTCAGTCAAGTAAGCCTGATCCTGGCTCTGCTGTAGATTGTTCTGCTGCTGACCGGCCTCCGATAGATTGCGCTGCTGAATCTCATCGACAAACGCGCTGATATTCTCAATCAATCGGACCGATCGACGGTCGGCATCGGCTGATGCGTCACGACTGATGCCACTCAACATCCATCCATCACCCGAGGAAATCGTATCGTCAAACACAACTTTGCTGAGTTTTCTTTCAACAAACAGATTGTCGATGTAAACGCGGATATCCGGGTGATCAAACGGCAAATAGTCTGGACCCGAAACCACAAAGCCTTCAACGGGAGGAAACTCTTTAATCTCACGCTTTACGGCCTGACGAGCCAGATAGACCGGCCAACGCTCTTGCAGAAACTGATAGAAAGTCCCGGGCTCTGCCAAAATGTCAGCCAGCGCCCATGCTTTGAAGGCAGCCCTATGCTGCAGGACCTCAACGATACGCTGCTGCAAACTTGCGGGGAGATTTGTGTTCGTATAATGCAAACGAATCAACGCTTTCAACAGGTCAACCGGCGTATGAACAAGCTCTGGGACGATGCCAAACACGTGCAGCAGCAAAAAGTCACGGGTGGCATTGTCGCCCAGACGCGTGAGCTTGGTTTTTTGTTGAGCGATAAACACATCATCCAGATACTGTGCATCCAAACCTTGAATAACGGGGTAACTCAGCTCAGGAAATATCTCTCCCAGGTTAAATGACAACTGGCGACCAGCATTTAACAAATCATAAGGCAGTGAACCAAGCTCAGTGTCTCGCAGCCGCAGGATAACCACCAGATCTGTATGCTCTCCACGATTCCAGAGAGCGCGATATTTGGATTCATAAGCACATCGAAAAGCAATGGCGTCGTTGAACTCAATCAAATCAAAGCCGCGCTCGCGCAGGGCGACTGCCATGTGCTCTTCTGTTAACAAACCGTCCGGATCGGCAACCAGCGTCAGTTTGCAGACTTGGGGCACAAACTCGTCGAGGATACTGTCTCTCCAGCCGCTCACGCGTGCACTCCCTCGTCGGTTAAGGCCAGCGTTTGAGAACTATCGGCAATATGTAATACCTGCAGCAAGCGGATATCAGGCACCATCTGTTGCGCCGCGGATAACTCGTCTCGCCACTGCGCTTCTTCTTCAATACATTTGTCGAATCGGAACTGTCTGACCTCAGGCAAACCAACGCGCGCGATCGCCTCTTTGCGTTTGGAAAACGACAATTCACCGCGTTCTCGTTCACGCTTAACGGCTTGTAGATGCGCCTGCGTCAACGACTCAAATACATCGTGTCCAGCATCCTCAGCTACTTGCTTGGTTTTGGCAAAAGCGACTTCTGACTGCATGAGGTTCAGCGCCGACAGCACATGAACTTCCTGCGACATCAGTTCGTCCCAGATGTGCCGAGCGGTAACCGGAAACACCTTGCCATCGCTACGACAGAAAACGGAGTAGTAGCGGCGCTTCACCACAGGAATGCGTAACAGATTCGATTGACGATGCTGCCCTGCATACAAACGAACCTCAACCAGCCCCCACAATCCTGTGACCGACTCAGGCAAACGTGGCATTTTCACTACATGCACAGGTTGACCCGCTACCACCTGAGGGATATTCAACGCCAAACCGCGTATGCGACTGCTCTCAAGATTCAGTAATAAAGACTCAGATTTTGCATCCATCTGGTGTGCGTTAAATACACAATTGGATTGTGCTTCACCATCGGGCCAACTCAGCATCCAGCCTTTGGGTGTTTTCCTAACTGCCCCCCCGTTTACTCGTAGATAATTAACTGTCATCTGTTCGATCCACGCTGACAAGGGGTGAACCCTGAGTGACTCCGCCAAGGCTGGGTCAATTTGCTCTGACAAACCGGTGAGGGGGCTGTTCTGCTCGGTGGCCATGACTTCCTGGTTGAGTTTGTCCAACATCTTGTCGACTTCATATTCAACCGCACGTTTTTCCATAACGACTTGAGCCATCATTCTTTCGTAAATTTCGCCACCAACGGCTGAGTTCAGTACGTCGTGGGTTTTGTCGATGCCGGTATCTTTCCGAATCACTTGCAGCTTGTGTTCAATCACTTCCAACACGCGCGATTCAATGGAGTTCTCGAAAATAAAATTAAATGCGCGCACTATTTTTGGTTGCCCAATTCGGTCAACCCGGCCGATACGCTGTTCAAGGCGCATCGGGTTCCAAGGCATATCGTAATTGACGACTACGTGGGCGAATTGCAGGTTCAAACCCTCCCCGCCCGCATCCGTTGAAATCATGACTCGCGCATCATCGGCAAATCGACGCTGCGCCGTTTTGCGCTCATCCATCGTCAGGGCCCCATTGATCTGAGTACAGAGTAAACCTCTGGACTCAAGCATCCCATAGATCATGGCTTGTGTGCCGATGAATTCTGTGAATATCAGCACCTTGAGCTGATCATCACTCTCCTGTGCTTGTAAATCGTAGATCAACTCAATCAAACGCAACGCCTTTGCGTCGGGACCGGAAGACTCAGCGCGCTGCGCCAACGAGAGCAAAAACTCGACCTGCTCTATTTCATTCAGACGACCGGGCTCGTTAACATCCATCAATTCATCCAGCAATTCTTGTCCAGTTAATTCTTCCAAGTCCTCAATGATTATTTCAACACCCGAGCGCGATTCATCTTTTAACCCCTGCAATGTAACCAAGCGACGCTCAAGGGTGGTGCGAATGGCCCGCGTGCTGGAGCTAACAATACGCTGAAATAGAATCATCAATAAAGCGACGATAGGTGAGCGGTTATTTACAGCTAAGTTGTAACCAAAGCGGGCGTAATCGGTCACCTCGTTGTAGAGATGTAGTTGTTCCGGAAATTTCTCAAGATCAACGGTCAGTGTTTGAGTTGTGCGGGGTCTGAACAAAGGCTCGCCTTTGGCATCAATTGCCTGGCGTTTTTCAGTGCGAATGACAAAAGGCGCCACACGATTGCGACTGACGCTGTCTACATCGGGGAAGCTAACAGGGTCCAACAGCCCCATCAAGCGCGCAAACGCATCTGATTTTCCCTGATGCGGCGTCGCCGACAACAACAGAAGATAGGGAGCCGCTTCTGCCAGTCCACGCCCGAAGTTATAGCGAGCTACAAATTCATTTGTACCGCCCAAGCGATGCGCTTCGTCTACGATAATTAGGTCCCACTGCGCCGAGATCAGACGATCAAATCGCGCATGGTTATACCTCTGAACAGCTTCGGCGCTCCAGCCTCGGCGTTTTAACAGCGGTTTAAACGCATCGGTTGTAACAATCGCCTGTGGGAACTCCATCCAGGAGTTCTGTTGATAGTCAGAGAACATGCCCGGCGTCAAACGCTCAAAGGCATCTAAATCGTTAGCGTTGACCAAACTAAATCTCTCATTAAAGTGCGTATGCATCTCCGCTTGCCACTGCATGGCCAAGCTCTTTGGCGCCACCACCAATGTGCGTATAACTAAACCACGCAGTTTCAGTTCACGCATGATCAAACCCGCCTCGATGGTCTTGCCGAGACCCACTTCATCCGCCAGCAGATAGCGCACACGGTCGCTCGAGATCGCGCGAGACAAGGCGTGGATCTGATGTGGTAGTGGAATGACGTTGGACTCCATAGGGGCCAACAAGACATCACCATCGGTGGTGTTAGTCGAACCTTCCAGCACCTCGGCTACCTTGGAAGCAGCCGCCACGTACGAAATGCGTCCGGTCTCAATATCCGGCTGAAAGTCGGCACTCAGTGATCTTAACGCTGAGAGAGGAACACGCACGACCGCGTCTTGGTTAGGCAGCCATACGCGGCATACCGTGTGCCCCCATAGGGTATTTTCTTCGATGACTTTGCAGGGGCTATTGTGTACGGTGCTGAATTGCCATTCGCTCATGATATTTTCAATTCAGCCTTTCCACCGATATTGGCAAATTCAATCGTTCCATCGAGATGTCTCCACAGCATTAACCGAAGACCAACTCCTTTTTTCGTCAGATGCGCCCTGAACGCTAAGGCGCCATCACACCTCTCTCTTTGCTTTGAGTTTCCCTCAGCACTTTCTCTAAATTCGATAACTGGATTTTTGGGAGTTCCAAGAACAATGCGCGCACATGCCTCAACTGTGACCATCGCAAAATCGCTTCGCGAGTCAGCACCCCATGCGAACAGAGACACAACAAAGCCTTCTCCAATAATGAAGTTACTTATTGCATCATCGGCCACCCCCGATGAGATTAAATTTTTAACACACGCGTCCACGCACGAACGAACAGCCTCGTCGCTCGAAGCTCCATCCCATATGGTCAATAGATCCAGAGAATCGGTCAGTTGTTCGTAGCTAAAACCTATTGGGAGGCTTTGGGCAATAGAAATCGGAAACGCACTCGTTCGCTCGGAATCCGCTGAGACTAAATCAAAGTGATGAACGTCCGCCTTAATTGAGATGATCGTTGGAGGCGGATTCTCAGTCACATTCCTAGATGCCACCATTAGACAGGATTCGAGACCATCGTTGGTTCGTTCCATATCTTTTATGCCAGCAATCAAAAGATCATCCATGAACGCCGATTTACAGTTCGCACTTAACCGATCAAGAATTACTGCTGGCACGATCTCAAAGGAATGATCATCTATTAGAACTGCTTTTATTCCATAATAATCTTCAAGGGCAGGTGCTCTCTCTAAAATCGAATTTGCGACCTTTGAAACCGTATTGGCATCAGCGAAAGCGCATTCGAATTTATCTATTAGTTCTGCCAACTTGTGCCTGTGGGGGAATTCGCCATCATCATTCAGTGCAACTCTTACTGAATCAGACAAAAGAACACAAGTGTCAGCCCTATCTAGAAATCCGCGCCATCCAACTATGGCCTCGATAAACTCCTCAAGTTGGTCGAGAGAAGTGCAGGGATTCGGCAGACACAACAAAAACGGATCAACAACTACCTCTTGAGCCAACATCAACTTATTCCTTATTTTTCTTCGTTCTTCTTTTGGCTAATGCAGCATTGAGAATATCTTCTGCTTGTTTTTGCGATTGATCGAAAAATCCTTCCGGCCAATCCGAGATGGCTCCATACTCATTAATCACTACTTCTCTGAATGATGAGGATTGTGAAGGTTTCTCCACGAAGTAAATCTTGGCTTGACTGTTTAATTCCATGTCGGACGAAGCCGCGGCAATCCTGAAACGAAGGCGATCAATAAAATACTCGCTATGAGTTTCCACAATGCACTGTTTTTTACATAGAGCCATCGAAAGGAAGAAATCTCCTAACAAAGTTTGTACTTTTGGGTGCAAATGCAATTCAGGTTGTTCAAACACAAGAGTCGAATCAGTATCAGCCAATAAACACATTACTAAAATGGGCAACACTTGACTGACACCGACACCAACATGTGTCAAATCATGGGTCGTGCCAGAATTTTTGAGCCCAACTTTTAGTTCATGACCTAGCTTCCCTCTATCTAGGCTAATTATAGATTCGGCCACCCCCAAATATTGAAGCCAATCTGTAACAGCAACCTCAAGAGTCCTAGTCACGGAACTGGGGACTAACGATGAAGCACGAAAATTATCAGAAGGGATATACCGAATTTGCTTATTCTTGTGTAAATCCAAAACTGCTGCTGTGTGCTCACCTCTTAATCCCACATCATAAGGATCTGCTGCCGGCGCTAATGGATATAAAGGCTTAGGGGTATCTCGCAATGGTCCAAGATACTTCACCGAGTTAGTCCAGAATGACTCCATATAACGAAAGGCGTGCACAAATTGACTTGGCACCGGAAATTGGATAAGTATAAAAGTCTCTATCTTCTCTGGAGTCTCCGAAACCATTGCATCAAGCACACGGTCATAAAGGTCGTCGCAGTCATTGAGCACTTGCTCGATCTTAAATCGGTCAGCCTTAGAAACGCCCCGAATGCCTTCTTCCCATTCATCAATAGTTAGCGAAACCCCAAATTCATCAAAAAGCGACTCCTGACGGGCAACTCCACTCAAGAAGACATCGAAGTTAATTATCTTTTCAAGAATAAGCATCAGTACATCTATCACTGCAGCTGACATTCGAACCTGCCGCCACGTACGGCGCCGCATAAATGCACGTTCCCCAAAGTTAGATTGAAGCGCAGATACAATCTCATTAGCAGCTTCCTTAACGGGATCAATAGAGTACGTAATCCTTTCAGGCAAGAAATGTTTAAAAACCGCTCCCGCGGGTCTCGCTGAGACATACCGAGAGTGAATTTCCGACAAACTCCCTTCATCGCCATCTACTTTGAAACCTAGACTAGTGCGAAGTTTTTCATCAATATCACCTTCAACATTTAAAGGCTCCTGCTCATCCAGAAACTTCTGTCTAACTGAAATTTCCCCATACTGGTCAACACCCTCCTCACCAACTGAAAGACACGATGTGCGACTCGCAAATAGTCTAGGCTGGATTTGTAAATAATCCTTTTCCGCATCTGAACCGCTAGCATCGAAAGAAATTTCGCACGTTATCTCTTTTAAGGTTACCAGCCCGATGCCGAGTGAACGTTGGCTGAAGTCTGTACGGTGCTGAGGACGAGCAACCCATTGAATTGTGATCTGATCAGCGTCACTGCCACTTGACTTCAAATCATCGAACTGACCAAGACTAGTGAGCGAGCCGTTTAGTACTACTGATCGTGAACTAACCTTATTGGATAACGTTTGTGCCACCAACAAAATTGACTGGATAAATGTGCTTTTACCACTGCTATTTGCTCCAGCAAAAATCGTAAGCGGACCAAGATCAAGCTCTGTTTCCTCTCGAATCGATTTGAAGTTGAAGACTTTCCATTTAGTAATCATGATCTATTCCCCTCCGTGTTACCGCTTGGTCGTACCACATAAGCAGTTTCGGATCTTCTTCAAGAACATTGCTCGCTATCTTTTCAGCCACGGCGACAATGACTGCATAATCGCGCTCCTGCCAAGCTTTCCTGAATCCGGCGCGGACGGCCTCCAGACGGAAGACTTTGAGTTTCTTCTTAGCCTCTTTGTATTCCTGAAACTCCTTGAGTAGCGCTTTTTCACGCAGTTTCTCGAGATCACCAATTTTGTTGGGGTCGGGAACATACCAGCGGTCACGCGCTTTAGTGACCAGAGTAGTATCATTTTTCGGTAGACTGCGCAGCTCTTTCCAATTGCTGGAGAGATAGGAGTGGACCTGTTCGGGCACTAGGCCTTTTCCGTCATAGCAGAGGAAGTTCTGGTTCAAAAGCTCGCGTAAGTCGAGCTGGGCTTCGTTCTTGCTCCAACCACCGAGCTGCTGCATGAATTGCGGGTTTATATCGGCAAAGGTCTGCGGCTTTTCCTTGATGAGCTGGCGGAGCCACTGAATAGCCGATGCCTCGTCGGAAACGAACATAGTCATCTGTTTGAGTTCACCCGACGTCATTTTCTTGCGATCGTATTCAGCCACCTGATCTGGCAGGAAATACATGCCGTCACGCTCATCGAAGCGCTGCACCAAACCCATCTGGAACTCCTGACTTGAGATAGGCACAGGGTAACCCTTTCGAACGTAGTAGGCGACCATCTGATCAAACAAGATACGCGGATCACGCTCATGGACGAACTGCAGCAATGCTCCTTGTTGCTTGGTGACCGGCAGATAGCTCAAGTGAGTGCGGACGAAATCCCACACGCCCTCTTCAGTTTGCGCTTCTATATTGAAGCGCTTCTCAAAACCGGCATTAGGTTTGTAGGCAGAGATGACTAGATCTTGTTTGACGGCAGTTGGCGTAGTGACAGCTTTAAAGCTCCCCTGCTTTTTATCGAGAGCGGATACATTTGCTACAATAAACCCGGCTTCGGTTAATGCCATCTGAATGCTGTTCCAAACCGACGCCTTAGTATTTGAAAATTCGACAGTCATCCACCTTCCTGGCTTGAGAATCCGATAAGCTTCTAGAAAACACTCTGTCATAAGCTTTCGATACTCTGAGGCGCCTTTATTTTGTGTAGAGTTTTCAATTGCCTCGGTTTGATTATTTGTGTGAACCGCTAACCATGATTCCCAGATAGAATTGAGTTCAGAATAATTAATATTCGCTCCAAAAGGTGGATCGAGAAACAGGTAATCTACAATGTTGTCAGCTACCTGTGTTTTAGTTAATGAATTTGTTTCTATAACATTTTTTACCTTAGCATTAGTTGAGTTAAAGGCCCGAATAAGAGTTTTCATCCGGTCCTTTATCTGTTCAAGTATGGATGTTTCGATAGGAATCGATGGGATGTAAAGAGTCCCTTTCAGATATCCTGCATTCCATCCCCCTCCCCCATGGAAATAGTTGTTCACATGTATCCTATTCATTTGTGTGGATCTACATGCAATACCAGTGAGCAAAAATTTAATTATTGGATTACTACTTTTTGAATTTAAAGAGGAAATTGCGGAAAGGTTTCTTTTGGTGTAAAACTGATGAACATACTTCACACCATGAGACATGAGAGGCTGCCGAGTATTCGAGCCATCAGGCAGTTCATTCGTTGGAAACCAAAGTAACAAAGATTGATTATCAATTTTTTTTATCAGATCGAGGTCATCTTTTTCTGGGTTTTTATAAAATGTTTTGCTTGAATTAGGTAATCTGTAAACAATTAGTACTGGAGTTTGTTTCGCAGTGCGAAGTGTATCCCCAATTCGCTTATCGAAATTTTCTTGCCAGGCGCGCTCTATCGTAGTTTTTTTTATTTGTGCCGTGCAATGAGGACAGGAAAATGGGTCTTCAACTCTTTTTTCTTCATGATTAACAGCCACATCCCAAAATACAAGTTCTCTCGCGCATTCTGGGCAAATAAATATATCGGACCAAACAGTATAGTTTATCTTTCCTTTAGTCTTACCATCCGTGTGGAGCGTGTCATACATCCACCCCCATTCTTTTTCGACCTCCTTGAGAATCTGAGTGGCCTCTTTTTCAAACGCTGCGACGTCTAATGGCGTATTGTAGTTGTAAGCAATGAATGTAGCTGCTGGCGAAAGGTCACTGAGAACGGCTTTACGGACACCGAGTCTTGAAAACGGCAGCCAAACTTTATTTCCGTCCACATCCGTCTCTTCCTGCAAAATAGTTCCGTCCGGCTTCACCTGATAGCCGAGTGACATGACCACCTCTCTGTCGCTACACATCTGCGCGGCCACACCCGTCATACCGGTCCCACAGAAGCCGTCGAACACAATATCACCTGGTTGCGTGTAATGGAGGATGTAACGCATGATGGCCTTATGCGGCACTTTGGTGTGGTAGGAGTGCGCGTTATAAATTGGGTCGTTCTTACCTTCGCTCACATCCGCCGCGAAGGGTTCACGGTGATAATGATAGCCTTCAGGCTGCTCAGGCTTCTGGATTTCCCATTCGGCGATAAAGTCAGCAATCCAAGGATTCGGGCAGGCGGTGTAATACGGCGCATCGCTTAGATTCAGAATATCCTCGTCACTCCCGATGGGGAAACCTTCGATCTTGCGGAAATCAGAATCTTGAAGTTTCTTACGCAGCTCCTCAGTAAAGTAGACGCGACGCACTTCATCGGTTTCAAATGTCATTCCAAGACAAATCACTGGCTCAAGGCTCTTAACAGATTGCTCATCATCAGCCAAGAGATTGTGTTGCTCTTCCATTCTGTTTTTCCTTATAAATTCGGTCGAATTTTACTGGCATAAGTGATTTTGTCGATTCTGAAATGCTCGAGAAAGCTCTTAAAAACTCCTCTGCTTAGCGGATCACGTCGAGGAAGGGTAAATGCTCGATTGTCTGGCCCTATCCACTTTTCATGAGAGCCTTTACCCCCAGCTGCATTCAATACGTATTCAAAATAACGTAACGCTCGCTCAATTTCTTTTCGAGTGGGCACATTGATGACATATGGCAATGAATCGAGTCGGCCAGCAATTTGCCCATGCCCCACAAAAAACAAGGGAATATCAGATTGACGCAAGTCATATGGAAGACTCTCCGCCAGCAAACTATCGAGAGGAAGTACCTTTTTTTCCTGAATTGTCGCTTCGCCACTAACCATCTGTGTTGTCAGTCGCCTCCAGCTCGCTTTCTGGTGACCTGCGCGCCAGTTGTTGTAACCAGCCGGAGAGAGATCCAAAATAGCTTCAATGGCGCAGTTCAATTTTTCGTTATCTTGCGCGCCAAACTGCTGCGCTTTTTTTAGATATGCACGTGACCATCTCCAGGAAGCCCAATTAGCTAACGCTTCTTCCAACCAGTCATCAGTACCAGAAAGCCTTTGGTAAACATCTTCTTTGTATTTGATTTGCCTAGGGTACAATGCATTGAGTTCCAACCAGGATAGACTGGCTTCTACCCGGGCATGAAAATATTCATGGTTATAGATTAACCCGAATGCCAGCTGTGCACACAAATCGAAATTACAACGCGCTTTCTGCTGTCTGCATTCGTCAAATATCGCGAGTGCAAAATCGTCCAGCTTTGCTGCATCAAAGTAAATTCCCCAAGTGTCTTCGCTCCATATATGGTATGGCTGATACCAGGCTATCGCTTCAAATCCGGACTGATTGAGATCGCCCTTGACGGTTGAGATGCGGTCTGTGTAGTTTGCGTCATCCAGTTGGAGATCCCTAAGCTCATCGTACCAGTCATTGCCGCTATCACCATCTAATTGGATATTTCGCAGCCGATTGCTTGTGCCAACAATTGATGGACGACTGGATGTGATCCTTCTTGGTTTTTGAAAAGCGCTAAGCAAACGCTTTTGGAGCGCCCACCTCACTTCGGGATAGGCAGGCAGACCATCGTATGGCACCCAAGTCATTATGAGAACTTTTCTCCACTCAGCATTTTTTGTAGCACACACTTCAAATTGGCCTGCCCGCGGAAGCGACCAATCGGACTCTCTTGCGCATCGCATAGATTCTGCAGATATACTGCTTACACTGGTTTTTCTACCCAATTGGAAATAAATTCCCTTAGGAAATAGAGGCGTCAGAGGTTCAGCAGTTACCGTTGGTTGTTGATGGAGTCTTCTATGCTCTTCAAGTCCAAAGTCATACTTCTTGAGCTTTGGATACTTAGCGTGCGATTCCTGCTTTTCTTTGCGTTTCTTTTCCGTTTCTTCGTCAAATATGGAGAGTTCTTGCTGATATTTTTCGAATACCTCTTTCGCTTGGTTGCGCAAGGCTTCGTATTTAATTAGCGAATTAGTAGATGGTTTATCTGCTCCGACAAGAACCAATACTTTCTCTTCTTCAGGGAGAAGCAAAGAGCCATGCCAGTATATTCGCATGGTATTTGAGTCGCCCGCCTCTGGAAAGAGATGGACTAAATTGTGATCGCCGCTAAATGCTAATGTAAGATTCGACTCTAGATGATGCCCTAAGAGTAGGCACATACATTTAGCCATTTTCATCGAGGAGTAGATATAGACATCCAAAAATCCTTCGGCCATAAACCTGACTAGCTTTGTATCAGATAAATGAATTTCCAATGCTAAAATATCTAAGCGCTCTGACCATGTCACATCGGGCGGAACCCACGAATATGTCGTTGGCTTTTTTATTGTCACTAAATAGCACCCCTGCACAACAGAGTACTTTGCCGACTTGACGGGTACATGTCGAGTACTTGTGGGGTGCGTTGATCCTTGATCATAGATTACTCCATGACTATCCGCACTTTCGCCGGGTCCTTGCCCTTGGTGAGCTGGTCAACAAACTCATCAAAGCGCTTTTTCATCTCTGCAGGAGTAGCAGGGCCGTCAGTAATCTGTAGGGCTTTTTGCATTGCCTCGACGTTGACGGTGACCTTGATCAGGCCAGAGAGCACTTCCTTCAAAGCGTGGACAAAATTGCTGTCCAATGGCGTCGGCAATTCTTTCATTGCAAGGAATGCCTCCAACGACTCGCGGTCTTCAGTCTTCAGCAGGTCCATATTAGTTTGAGTGATCGGATCTTCGAGGTTACTGAGGATGGTAGTGGTCCACGCCGTCACCATAGTGTCAAGCTGGGCGTCCATTTGTTCAATCGATAGCGCCCCAGCAGCCGCACCAGTTTCCACCGATGGCCGGAACCCACAATGCGGGCAGATGGGGGACGCGTCGAGGTTTTGCTCCGTAAGAGCGAAACAGCTCTTCAGTCCAGCTAGGCGGTTCTGGTAGTCAGTAATCTGTTGCCGGGGCATCAGGTCGATACCAGCCAGTTTGAGCAGTGTTTGTAGACGCTGATCGTTGAGCAGCCCAGCCTTTCGCCTATCGTCACTCAGACCCAAACGGGTTTTAGTGTGCAGGCCAATATAGGTGACGGTGAAGTCCTTTTTCAGCTTCTGCAGCTTGGCGCCTATTCCGGAGAGAACACTTTGGGACGGGCTGCCTTTGTCGGAAAAATCTGCGTGCTTTAGCGCGTCCAGCACATCTTGCCGGGTGGCTCTCATTTTATCCACCCAATCATGGTCGGCAGGCAGCACAGCTTCTGCGGTGGAAAGCCAGGATGCTAGTGGGCCGTGGTCCATGACAAATGTGCGTAAAGCGTCCAGTTCATCTAGTGCGTCCACCGCTTTCACTTGACCCAATACCTCGGGAGCACTGTAGCGGAAGTTTTTCAGTTTACCCGGGGAAGAATAGGCCTGAAGCGATTCAAAGAAACTCTTGGCCTCATTCAGCGCGTCGATGTGTCTAACTAAGTCGGTACTCGCGACCAGATCCAGCCCCCAGAAAGAAAACCCTTCACGCAGAGTCTGCTGAGACATAACAATGCGTTTGACCATCTTGCCTACTGCCTGCTGCAGGTCCTGTACCGGCTCGTCCTTACCCTGGGTAACGAGCTGGGCTAAACCCGGCGTTAGGCCCAGCAGCTCGAATAGTGCCTTGAGTGCAGGCAGATTCCATTCTTTGGGTTGCTCTAGGTGTTTGAAACGAACCAGTTCATCCATACCGCTTGCGGCAAACTGCTGCAACGATGTAGCGTCGAATTTCTTGCCCGGGATAGAGAGCACGATCTCGCCGGAGTAAACCAGCGCAGCCAACAGCACTGTGACCCACTCCGGCTCTAATCGCGCACCCTCTGGATTCATGTACTCCAGGCCTAGCTCATCCTTGATGATCTCACTGCGGTTGACCACTTGACCGTGTCCCTTGGCATTGACGGCATCAAGAATTAACTTAGTGTACTTGGACTTGGAAGGATCCAGCTTCTCACCGTCGAGCATTTCCAATGCATCTAGAACAGCTGTGGCCTGCTTAGTGCGGCTCTGACCAGCGATAGCCCTTAGTGTGTCTTGCGCAGCCTGAGTGCGATTGTTGCCGGTTATCAGCACTGAGAAAAACGGATAGTCGGGGGCCTTATCCTCAAAACTCGTGGACAAGCAAACACCAGCAATGGTGTTGACTAAATCGCGAAAATTAATGGTTTCGTGCGGAGACACGCCGGACAAATCTCGGATGGATTTGCCTTTGGCCCATTCTGTCATGGACTTGGGGCGCCCTTGGTGGGTGATCTCGAAGGCATCTGTCATGTGCTTTTGCAGCCATTGCACCAGTTTCTTGAGGAAGCTGTTGGCCTTTGATTCATAGGTTGCCTTAGCATGACCAGAAGAGGTAGACGCCAGATCTAGAGCTGCAGCATAATTTTTTAGCGCAGCCTGAAACTCCTCGTCCATCTCTTTTAGACGAAAAAAGACCTCATCACCAAGCTTGTCGTCTTTGAAGCGCGGCGGATCATTAGGTTGGATAAAGTAGAGATAGAAATCCCTCTGCGGCACGGCGGTGGATCGCTCGTTGGGAGCACCGAAAAAGAGGTAGCCCGTGCGAGCCGCCTTGCGCTCCTGCCACACCAGTTCATGCTGCCAAATCTTATAGCCCGTTACATAGGTAGCGTCCTGACACTCCATGACCCGTTTGAGCGCTTCATAATAGAAACGGTCGAGCTGAGCTGTTCCTAAACTCTCGGCGCGTTTATCAATCAAGGCGTCGAAGTCATCGGTTTTAGAGAGATTGAGGAACCACTGGCGGTTTTCTTTATTTTCGTCAATAAATTGGCCATTAACTGTTCTGAAAATCTCTCTCAGAACAGTTTCAACATGAGTCTGCAGATCTTTATCAGGCTCATCACTGCCCATTTCAGCAATCAGTGGATCGAACAGACATAAGCGATCGCGCAGCTCTTCCGGTGAGGCACCCATTGGAGTATAGATATCGCCAGTAGTAAGGCGATGCACCGATAGCGCATGAATCAAACGCAACGCCATAGGTTTGTACTGTTTGCGACTGATACCGTTTTCGATGCGAGACTCCAACACTTGGCTGCAGTCAATAACCGCACGAATTTCGGGAATGGCGCGAAATGAGGCGTTCTGCTTGAGTGTGTTCCAGTAACTGTCAAAGGCGATCAGACCGGGCTCGTCCTGCGGTACGTCCTTGCTCAAGATGCCTTTCATGGCGATAGACAGCGTCTTAAGCACCTCGCGTTTTTCCACCACGGTGACGCGCTCAAACGTGTCGATGTAATCAGGGTGCACCGGAAACAGTCGGACGAATTCGTCCATGCGCTCGTTCAGCCCGTCATAGTATTTGGCAAAAGGGGTCAAATAATCGCGGATTTTTGCCTGCTGCTCGGCGGTCTTTTTAAGCAAGCGCTCGGCTACGACGAATTTCACATCGTTGCGCGCTATCAGAATTTGTTCGAATCGATCCTTGACCCGGCGAATACTGTCCGCGACAAATGCAAAGCGTGGGCTATCGAAAATCGCCTCCTGAACACCGGCCATGAACCGGAAGCGAAGGTCTTTGCAGACCTCTCCGACTTCTCGCAGGAAGTTGAGATCCAGAATCAGCTCTTGGTCCTTACGAGTACGCAGGTAATCCAACAGCTCATCTACGACCAGCAGCAGGCCTTGCTCAGGGTAAACCTTCCCGAACTCTTCCATCATGTCTTCGAACGCGCGTTTGTGACTGCTTATGGTTCCCGATTCCGGGAACGCATACTCCACACCCATTTTTTCGAGATTCTCTTCTAGTTCGGCCACTAGGATGTCGCGCAGAGACATGGTAGTAGCGCCAATCTCGGTGCGGATGACTTTGAAACGACCAGCAATTTGAACAGACGCATCGCGAACTTTAGAGTTTGTTATCCCCTTCAATAGCGAAGAATCCTCAGCCAGGCTCGAAATGACCGACATCAGGTGCGACTTACCAGTACCGTAGTTACCGACTACCAACAACCCCTTGTTATCGTTAGGTTCGTTAAACTGGAGTTGCGGGATGATGAGCTGGGTAAAACGCTCGGCCATCTCATCGGAAAGGACGTAGGTTTTGACCAATAGTTGCGCCGCACTGGCTTTGTCTGCATCTCGAAGCTGAACTACGGTTTCGATTGGGTCAAACTGGATTAATTCTCCGTACTTCATGCTGTCTCCATTGTTACTATCACGGCATCCACTGCTTCATATACTTTGTATTCTGGATGGCCGAGTTCCGCATATATTAATTTTTGATGCCCATAATACCCATTCCAAGAGGCCACAACACTATGGTTTCTCGACAATTTCTCAAGTAAGCGCAATGGGTCTTGATGCAGACTTGTGTCGAACAATATCTCTAGGTTATCCAGCAGAACGGGTATGCCAGGTTTCTCTGCAATTTGAGTTGATATTACAGAGCCTAGAAGGTCGAACAAACGGGTTACGCGCTGTCTCGGGGTTAAGTCCAGCATAAGCTCGGACAAGGCCAGATTGACGTTAACCACGTTGACGTCCAGATGCGCAGCGACATGGGTTAACCAATGACTTTTGCCGCTACCGGACGGTCCCACTAGCAGTACTAGCCGGTGATACAATTGACCGGTGGTCGCAATAGCCTGCAAGATAGAATCCGAGGTGACATTGCTCATTCATCTTCCCTGCTTGATTGCGCGCTAATTGCCATGGTTTCAAACCCTGTAGTTATTCTCTCAATCATCCTTAACTTCCTTATACAGAGAGGAGGTGATGCTAAACGTTGTGTGCTTTGCTAACAACCACCATAGCGAGTATTTTGGACTGCTAGCAACCAAGTTGGTCGCTTGAGCGTGAGGTGATGCTGGAACTCTTTAATTGACAGTGAGCCAGAGGCAGAGTGAGCCCTACGTGGGCTAGCTATGTTATTTTGGGAGCCGATCAGTTAGGCACAACGCTGTATCATTGAATTTAACCAGAGGCCTGCAAAATCAAAACTTCTAGCCGACTCCCCCCAGCCTTACTTAGGGCTTACTTCGAGACAGAATACTTAGTCTTCTCAGCTGAACCGTTCATGTTTACGATCGGCCAGCGAAGCGCCGAACTGATTATATTGCACCAACAGCATCACTCTGCGTCTAGTGCATTTATCACCGCATGGAACCCCTTCAGCGACCAAACCAGCCCTGAGCAAAATATGCAACGACAAGCGCAGTTGCTGAGGGAAGTACACAATATTGGCCTGAGCTGGGTTCAGGGCGAAGGTAAGCACCCATCAGGAGAATGGGAGGGTGAACAAAGCTTGCTGCTGCTTGGCATCAGTCTTGATGATGCCAAAGCTCTAGGACTGGAATGGGAGCAGAATGCTATCGTTTGGTCGGACGCAGACGGCATTCCGCAGTTAATTTTGCTTAAATAATGGATAAAAGCGCATGGGACACTCGACTATGAACTTTGAAAAATTGTCCAATTTAGAACTGCTGCAACTACACTCGTCGATCCTAAACGAGTTTAAACACCGCAAAGTTATTCGAACCAAGAATAATCCGGTAGGAGATTACACAGAATGACTTCTTTCAAGCGGCTTGGGCTTAGAATTAGCAAATAACTCAGTAGCTGGGTATGACGGTACTGACAAGAGCGGAGTCAAAATTCAGATTAAAGGCAGACGAATTACCCCTGATAACAATTCGAGGCAATTGGGCGCTATTCGAAACTTAGATCAAAAAGACTTTAATCAATTGGCAGGCGTAATCTTCGATGAAAATTATCGAATATTGACAGCGGTTGTAATCCCTCATGATGTTGTAGGGGAATACGCCAGATACCGAGCGCATACTAATGCGCACATTCTGCATCTGCGAGGCCCAATATAAGCTGATTCTCGGGTTTTAGATATAATGGCTTTACTGCAAAGCTCGCTAGGCGCTCGGTAAAAGATCGGCAAGGCTTTCTAGCATCATGGTGAGTCGTTGTAGGATGCGAGGCGGCCGTGGTGGTAGGTAGATCGAGGACTTAGGGTTCGGGGTAGAACCCTAAGGAGCTATCATCCGTAGCATGTGTATTTAGTACAGGTGACGAACGCGTGACTGGTTTGTTGCGGATGGCATGATTAGTGAATGACATTTTCCGAATGTCGAGTTGCTTTAGCTGCTAGATAAAAATTCGATTTAGAAAGGACAAATACCCCTTACGCTTTCTTATGCAGCGGTATCACGTCCGCCCCAGCCTTGAGCTTGTCCAAATAATCAGCCCATTGCTGCATCATCTTCCGGCGTTCGGGCAGATGCGCTGTGCGGTTGTAGGCACGCCCGTTCGGGTCGCGCACGGCATGGGCAAGCTGGTGTTCGATGTAGTCAGGGCGCACCTGTAGCACTTCATCCAGAATAGTGCGCGCCATTGCCCGGAAGCCGTGGCCGCTCATTTCATCCTTGGCAAAGCCCATGCGCCGCAGTGCAGCCAGAATCGCATTGTCGCTCATCGGCCTGCCATTGGTGCGCGCCCCCGGAAACACATAGCGCCCGCCGCCAGTGAGTGAATGAAGTTCGCGCAGAATTTCTATCGATTGAATGGATAGGGGGACAAGGTGCGGTTCGCGCATTTTCATCCGTTCGGCGGGTATGTTCCATTCCGCCTTGTCGAGGTCAATTTCCACCCATTCCGCTTTGCGCAGTTCGCCGGGGCGCACGAATACCAGTGGGGCGATGCGCAGGGCACTCTTGGTCACGAAGTAACCTTGATAGCCGTCTATGGCGCG
>Ga0105054_10004392_pt1 | contig 21099 bp, 17 predicted proteins | sample BON02_FD_78091 | JGI IMG/M metagenome (GOLD analysis project Ga0105054, IMG submission 78091) | Freshwater microbial communities from Lake Bonney liftoff mats and glacier meltwater in Antarctica - BON-02 (megahit assembly) | ecosystem: Environmental > Aquatic > Freshwater > Ice > Glacier...
AACCTGCCGACAATGCTGCACTAGCCGCTAATGCGATCGTTGTTTTTTTAGTAGTAATAGACATAATAATTTCCTATAGTGTTATAAAATATTGCGAAAAATGAAACCCAAGCGGTCAATCAGCACCAAGCTTGTTGTCATAGACTAGCACTAAACTATTTTGTTACAAACTTAATGAAAATATATTCAAATAACATTGATGAAAAGGCCTTAATCGCTGATCTATTAACGGTGACGACGTCACTAGCCAAGAAATCACATGAGCATTGCCATAAAGAAGCTGAGTAACCTAATTCAACGTAACAGCTTTTTTAATGTCTATTTTCATTCAAAAACAATAAGGTAAGTTTTGGAAGACGCAATACGCATAACATTTTTTCTGACAATATTGCTGCTGTTCCCATCGCTGTTATTGCACTTGAAATTATTTTAAGTGGCTGTGTCTTGTTTAATCACAATAATATTTAAATGCTTAAAAACGTGATACTTTGCTTAGATTATTGAGCGTAACGCCTGATATGCATCGAGTGCATCATTCGGTTATTTCAACAGAAACCAATAGCAATTATGGTTTTTCGTTCAATGTGTGGGATCGTCTTTTTGGCACATATACCGCTCAATCTAAAGCCGGACATGCCAATATGACAATCGGCCTAGCAGGTTATCAGCAGATTGACGATATTGTGCTACACAGATTATTGGTTATGCCTTTGAATTTAGACAATGATGTATAAATATCCGGACACCACTATTTTGGTCTTTTGTAAAGCGCCTATTGCTGGGCAGGTAAAAACACGACTAATGCCACAACTGACTGCGCAAGCTGCGGTTGATATTCATAGTGAGCTTACACAACGGGTTTTAACGTTATTATTACAATCTCAACTCTGCCCAATTCAACTCTGGTGTAGTCCCGATCGTAATCACTCTTTTTTCCAATTTTGTCTAAATGATTATCACGTTTCTTTGCAGGTTCAACAGGGCAAAGATCTGGGTGAACGGATGCTTTACGCTATAAACCATGCCTTACAACAATCATCACGCGTCTTGTTAATTGGCTGTGATTGTCCTTCATTGACGATAAGTGACTTTGATTTTGCTATTAATGCCTTGCAAAATACGCAAGATATTGTGCTTGCACCCGCGGAAGATGGCGGCTATGTGATGATTGGTATGAAACGAGCTTACCCAGAATTGTTTATTAATAAAACATGGGGTCATGCAAGTGTATTAAAGACGACCCGACAACAAATCAAAAGGATGAACTTAAATTGTATAGAAACAGTAATGCAGTGGGATGTTGATACATTTGAAGATTTACAACGTTATCGGCAAAGCAAAATAATGTAACAAAACTCACTATCAAATGTCTTACTGTTACCGCAGTCAATTAGTAACAATTATCATGAAACAACCCTTCACTACCGTAGATGAAATTCTCTTTGAAAATAAGACAGAAAATGGACATGGCGCCCAATTTTTTCCTTTATCAGGTTAAGGTTGTTTCTGTTTAGTTTGCATGAATTGTCTACCATGGACAAAGCATTGAGTTTTAAATGGGCTAATCTTCGATTGCTGATTGTTTTTATGGTGCTTATCATTAGTGGAACAATTGTCATTAGTGCCATTAATAACGTGGGTAAAGATGTAGAGCGTAATGTTGATGATTTGATTAAAAATCAACTGCCAAAAATAGAGTTGTTTTACCAAATTCAAAATCACTTTAAAGCATTAGAGCTCATATTGTATCGTTATTATGAAACAACGGATTCTGAGCGTTATCAAGGTGACTGGCAATTAGAACAACAAAATAGTGAATTGTTAATTAGTCAGTTAGATAGTGAATCAACTGCCGATGTCGAGCACTATATGGCGAGTCTAAACAAAATAGCATCAGCTTTAGATTTCGAAATGCGTCAATCCAACCGTGATTGGGATTTAATTAGAGAGCATCTTGCTGCCTCTAGAGATATGAGTCAAAAATTTGATGTGGTAGTGCAGCAAGCCGCTACAAGGTTGCGCGATCAATTCAAACAACAAAAAGAACATACTAAAACTATAATTTCTAGAATGATACTTTTTCAAATACTATTTAGTAGCTTTGTTTTCATCATTTTACTTGTTGTTGCTATCTTGTTAAAAAAGCGAGATATACAAAATAAAATTCATCGAGAATTAGCATTATTCCCTGAACAAAATCCACATCCAATTTTCCGATTAAATAAACAGGGTCAACCCTTATATCTCAATCCATCTGCAATTAGGCTGGCTGAGTCGTTGGGGCTACAGCATTCACCGCTTAGATTATTGCCTGCTAATTATTTGCAGGAAGCAAAACCAATCCTGAATAGTACCTCTTGCTATGTAACTCACGACTACGCCTTAGGTGATAGATTATTTTCTGCAAGCTTTCATCACCGTGAAGGCGTTGATTCATTTTATGCTTATTTGGTCGATGTGACTGAGCGTGCAAAAGCCGAAAAGGAGTTGTTCCATCAAGCAAACCAAGACGTATTAACTGGATTGCCTAACCGTAGACGCATGGTGGAGTCACTCAATAAAAAAACAGCACAATCGCTTAAAGCATTCAGTTTGCTCTCGATTAAAGCCGGACGGTTATACTTAATTAATGCATCACTTGGCTATGAGGTTAGCGATCGACTTTTAGTAGCGGCATCAAAGCGATTAGAGCAGTTTGTCAATGACCAGATTAGCGCAGATCTTGAATTATTTTCATTTGAAACGGGTGGTTGGGTCATCATAGTAAACAATAATAGTCAGCCAGAACTAGCCGTCCAGTTGAGCAATCAAATTACTCGTTTATTTTCATCTTCACTATGTATTGACGATAGCGAGTTAAATTTAACTTGCACGGTCGGTGTTACCTTATTTCCCCAAGGAGGAAGTTCAACTAAAGAGTTATTAAAAAACGTTGATGCTGCATTACGTCAAGCATTTCGTGAAGCTGTCAATGTACGGCTATATAGTGATGATTTAACGCAACAAGCCCATCGCTGGTTGTTACTTGAACAAGGATTAAAACACGCTTTGGATAGAGACGAATTCAGTCTCAACTTTCAACCCAAAGTTAATGCTGTAACAGGTTTGGCGCTAGCCAGTGAGGTTCTGTTACGTTGGCAGCATCAAGGAAATTGGATCTCACCTGCTGAGTTTATTCCCGTCAGTGAAGAGAGTGGCCTAATTATCGCCATCGGCGAATGGGTATTAAAGCAGTCTTGCCAACAATGGGTTGCATGGGCCGAACAAGGTTTACAACCACATCCTATTGCTATCAATGTGTCCGCCCAACAATTTATGCAGAATGATTTTGTCGAAATGGTTGCTAAGACACTAGATAGTACTAACATGCCAGCCTCAAAACTAGAACTGGAAATTACCGAAGAAGTAGCGAGTGAGTATCCTGAAAAAGTCATTACGACAATGTCACAATTAAAAGCATTAGGTATTCAGATAGCGATTGATGATTTTGGTATTGGCTATTCTAGTCTGAGCTATTTAAGTCGATTTCCAATTGACACCTTAAAAATAGATCGATCGTTTGTGATCAAAATGGAAAATAGTGAAAGTGATGCCGCAATTGTCAGAATGATTATGTCCTTGGCACAACAGTTAAATCTGAAAGTTGTTGCAGAAGGTGTTGAAACCGAGCAACAGCAACGCATATTAGTTGAGCTTGGTTGTGATTACATCCAAGGCTTTTACTTTTATCGGCCTATGGATAAACAACAATATCAAACTTTTTTAACAGAACAGGGAATTAATATGACCGTATCCAACATAGATCAATGTAATAGATCTTTGATTTAATGAACAACGCTTTGGAACAAAAAAAATATAGCGTACTAATATTATGTACTGGAAATTCAGCACGAAGTATTATGGTTGAAGCATTATTGAACACTATTGGAAGCCAATATTTCCAAGCATATAGTGCTGGAAGCCATCCGACAGGGAAGGTAAATTCTTTCGCGTTAGAGCAAATTAAACATTTACCACTAACGTTTGAACCAGCAAGTAAAAGTTGGGACGTGTTCGCCTCTGAAGATTCTCCTCACCTCGATTTTGTTATTACTGTTTGTGGCAATGCCGCTCAGGAAATTTGTCCAAATTTTGTAGGCAAGCCAATTCATATCCATTGGGGAGTAGATGACCCCGCAGCCGTGGCTGATATGGATGATAAACAAAAGGCTTTCGAAAAATGTTTTAACTTATTTTTGAACAATATTTTCAGCTTAGTAGACATGCTTGCATGCACAGATCATTCCCCATCAACCATTGAAGAGGTTGCCTTAAGTTTGAAGAAAGCCGAGGACTTGTATCAAAAAAGGCCCCAACTGATCTAATCAAATTTAGCAATTTATCACAAAAATTCCTTATTGCACATGACAAGCTATTAACGTATATTTCGCGAGATGAATCATTTCCGTCAAATGAAAAAATCAACTTTATTGATATGGATAGTACTGCTTGCCATAGCGATATTCTGTGCTCAGGGTATGAAACTACATGTCCATAGCTTTGGTCATGATCATAAGCAGCAATTGAGCAGCATTTCCCCCGAAGTAGTCACTGAACATTCGCATCTGAGTGATATTCATTTAACTACAGATCTGTCTCATGCCGAGCACCATGATGAAGTGGTTTCGGAGCAGAATGCTAGCCCACAGGCTTTGCTGAAACAAATTTCCAATGATGGCTCAATGCTGGCTATATTCGTTATTGCATTTATTTTGATTCTTTATGGCGCCTATGTAATTACTTGGTATCGCCGTTTTGACATAAATATTGCAATTTCATTACGTTACATCCTCTCCCCACCTTTGCGCGCACCCCCACTCTAAACTTCTTTTTCCGATGAGTTTGCGTTGCATAGATCACTTTTTGGTCTGTGTTAACAATATTCCATGTCTTATTTTTAAGACTTCTGTGTGCGTGGTTGTTTTAATGACCTCGCCTGGAGTGGGTAATGTTAAAGATTATAAATACAATGCGCCGAGATTATAGTTGGCCATTATTGTTAGTAGCTATATTGTTTTGTGTTGTACCAATGCCCGTTATGGCACAACAGAAGGATAAGTGGACGTTGGAAGATAGCATCCGACGTGTTGTAAAAATTGCACCAGAAACACAAGGTGCACAAGCGGCAGTGAATGCCAAACAAGGGGCCTTACAACAAGCGGGAGCATGGCCAAACCCGCAAATCGAAGTACGTATTGATGACAAAATTGGTAAAGACAAGGGAACAGGAGGTAGTGACTTCACTCAATTTTCATTCAATCAACCACTACCACTAAATGGTCGCCTTGGCTATCAGCAAGCCGTTGCTGGAGAGGAACTTAACGCGGCACGTTCTGAACGCAGTTATCAACAAGTACAATTGGAAACACAAGTGGCGCAGCGTTATCACATACTGCAACTTGCCACAGAACGGTTGCACTTATCAGAGCAGCGGCTGCAATTTGCGCAAGGTTGGCAGAGCATCGGGCAACGACGTGCAGAAGCGGGCGAGCTTTCTAACTTAGAACTTCTCCGGCTGGATCTTATTCGTGAATCAGCACAACAAACGCTAGATAAATCAGAAGGTGCATACAACGAGGCTTTAAGTCGATTTAGTGTCTATTTGAATTTATCTGCAGATACGATTCCTCAACTATTGCCGCTTGAGCCTTTCGGCTCCATACCCGCGTTGCAAACATTTCAAGCCGCGTTGTCAGAACATGCCTTATTAATGGCAGCACGACACCAACTTGAGGCTAGACGAGTGGGTGTGGACTTGGCACGAGCAGAGCAGCTACCCGATCCGACCTTACGTTTGTTCTATGAACAAGATGTGCTCAACGGACGTCAACAGGATGTGACAGGCATTGGCTTGGGTATCACCGTACCGCTTTGGGATCGCAAAAGCGGACGCATTGATGAGGCTCAGGCTAAATCGATTCAAACTCTATCTGAACTTCAGGTACTGGAGCGTGATTTAGGCAGTCGATTACAACAAAGTTATCTTCATCTAAATCATCTCGTTGAACAGGGCGAACACTATCGCATTCGAGTATTAGAACCTGCTCAAAAAGTTTTCGACTTAACGGGCAAAGCTTACCAAAGCGGCGAACTAGAAATTCTTTCCCTTATTGATGCAAACAATACGTATTTTGACGCCCGTGAACGTTATATAGAACTCCTGCAAGAAGCATGGTTAGAAGCGGCAGAAGTACGCCTTGCTGCAGGACAGATTCTTGTAACAAACCAACAGGAAACAGATTATGAATAAAAATATCCTCATTTTATCTTTTTTATTATTACCTATATTAGGGATTTCGGCAGAGTTACAACTTACGCCAGCTCAACTGAAGAATATCCATTTAACCACTGCTAAAGTGACTGAACGCCAAGGCATTACACAACTGAAATTAAACGGTATTCTGACCGTTGATCAGCGTAAGTCATTCCGAGTTGCCCCCGTCGTAGAAGGCATGGTGACATCGTTACATGTCGTTGAACATGATGCCGTGAGTAAGGGGCAAGTTCTCGCCACATTAACTAGTAATAGTTTGGGGCAGGCGCAAGCCGATTATCTTGAAGCGTCGGCCCGTTTTGAACTAGCAAAATCCGAACGTGCCCGCATCGAAGGCTTATGGAAAGAAGGCATTGTTGCTGAAAGCCGTTGGTTGACAATAGACAGTGAATACAAAAGTTCACGCGCCATGCTGGAAGCACGGCGTCGTTTACTGTCGTTAACTGGACTTTCAAAGACACAGATTGCACAGTTGCTCAGTCAACCAAATAGATTGGCTACATTTGAATTAATCAGTCCTATCGGCGGACTTGTTACGGGAGTAGAAATCGAATCAGGTCAGTTACTCAGTGCTGGGCAGTTAGCCTTTCACGTTGATGATCTGAGCAGCCTTTGGGCTATGGTAAAAATCCCAGTGGCGAGTCTGTCTCAAATCAAGCTTGGTATTGAAGCTGAAGTTAACATCCAAGCGAACTCTGAAAAGAGCTATTTAGGCAAACTTGAATCGCTAGGTAGTGAAGTCGATCCTCAAAGTCAAACGCTTACTGGTCGTATCATATTGGCTAATCCAGACGGACAATTGAGACCGGGCATGTACGCTGAAGTGAGTCTAGCAAGTGTGGCAAGCCAAGGGTTGATGGTACCTGCTGAAGCTGTATTTCGCGTCGGTAATCAAAACTATGTGTTCAAAGAATTAGAACCAGGACGATTTGAATTGGTGGCTGTAGAAACTGGCACTAAGGCAGGTGATTGGATCCCGATCATCAGTGGTATCGCAACAAATGTAACGATAGTAAATAGCGGTGTGGCAGAGCTAAAGTCTCATTGGCAATACCAAGGGGAGGAATAGTTGATGATTGCCTCTCTGATCCGTTTTTCTCTTATCCAGCGACTGATGATCTTACTTATAGCCGCGGCGCTTGTTGTGGCTGGGGTGTGGGCTTTCAAAACGCTTCCGATTGATGCTTTTCCTGATATCGCCTCGCCACAAGTACAGATCATCGTGAAGGCACCTGGACTATCACCTACTGAAGTAGAAAGTCGTATTACCTATCCCATAGAGCTGGAAATGCAAGGTCTTCCACGACAAACTGTATTGCGCTCTACGACAAAATACGCATTAAGCATCATTACTATCGATTTTGAAGATGGTACTGATATTTATTGGGCACGCCAACAAGTCACTGAAAAGCTCAATCTAGTGTGGAGTGATCTACCTGACGGTGTAGAAGGGGGCCTTGGTCCAATCACTACACCTTTAGGTGAAGGTTACATGTATCGCGTTGAGGGTGAAGGCTATAGCAACCAAGAACTACGTCGTATTCAAGATTGGGTGATTCGTCCACGTCTTCGTACAGTCGAAGGCGTGGCTGAGGTGAATTCACTAGGTGGCGAAGTTAAAGTATTTGAAGTTGTTGCTGATCCAAATAGTTTAATGGCCCATGGATTGAACTTAGACGATTTGGAAACAGCGCTGCAAAACAACAATCGCAATGCCGGTGGTGACCGAATTAATCGTAATAATGAAGTATTGTTGGTACGCACCTCCGGTCAGCTACAAGGTTTGGAGGATATTCGAAGTATTACTGTCGCTAGTCGTAATGGGATCCCTGTTCACATTAGTGATGTCGCTGAAGTACGCATCAATTCCTTAACACGCTATGGCGCGGTCACTGCCGATGGACAAGGTGAAATAGTGACAGGACTTGCATTGTTACGTAAAGGTGCCAATAGTCGCACGACCGTTGAAGGTGTCAAACGTGAATTGGAGGCATTGAAGTCCGCGTTGCCTGAAAACGTAAATATAGTGCCTTTTTACGATCGTACAGACTTAGTAACGGAAGCAGTATGGACGGTAGAAAAGGCATTGGGTGAGGCTGTAGTCTTAGTATTATTAGTCTTGATCTTTATGCTGGGTAACTTGCGTGCAGCGCTGACGGTTGCTTTGATCTTGCCATTGTCAGTGTTATTTACGTTCATTATGATGCGGTTGTTTGGTGTTAGTGCCAATCTTATGTCCTTAGGGGGACTCGCGATTGCTATCGGTATTCTGGTTGATGCTGCTGTGGTGGTGGTTGAAAATATTCATACCCAACTGAGTCACGCGCCTAAGGGCGTTAGTCGAGTCAATCTGGTATATCGAGCAGTACAGGAAGTGGCTACGCCGGTGATTGCCGGCGTTTTAATAATCATTGTTGTGTTCTTACCTTTGTTTAGTTTGTCTGGACTGGAAGGGAAAATGTTTACGCCGTTGGCTGTAACGATTTCTTTTGCACTCATTGGCTCGTTAATTTTGTCATTAACCGTTATTCCAGTATTAGCTAGTTTGTTGATGCGGGGGGGAGCCGAGAAAGATGGCTATGTATTAACGGTACTGAAAAAAGTCTATTTGCCACTCATGCGCTGGGCGTTGAAATATCGTAAAACAGCAGTCGGCAGTGCTTTAGTCGCACTGGTCATTGCTGTTGCACTATTTCCACTGATTGGTAAGGAATTTATGCCCGTAATGGATGAGGGAACTACCGTTGTGATCATTGAGAAACTGCCTAGTATTTCGTTAGAGCGGTCGTTGGAGCTGGATGAACCTTATCAAAAGGCGATGATGGAAATACCAGAGGTCATTGGTGTGGTATCACGCACCGGTGCCGATGAATTACGTCTCGATCCTATGGGCCTGTATCAGACTGACAATTTTCTGATCACGAAACCTCGTGATGAGTGGACGATAAGTCTGGATGAGTTTCATCAAAAGCTGCGAGAAAAACTCGATGGTTTTGTTGGTATTGACTACGCTTTCACGCAACCTATCGATATGCGTGTATCCGAAATGTTGACCGGGGTACGTGCCGCTATGGCGATAAAGCTATACGGTGACGATTTGCAGCTATTAGAAGAAAAATCTAAGCAAATTGAGGCATTGGTGAAAGATGTTCCGGGCGCTGTAGATGTCTTTCGAGGACAACTATCGGGTCAGGTTTATCTGGAAATTGAGATCCTACCACAGGCTATTTCTCGTTTTGGCGTTAACGTTGAAGATATAAACCGTTTGGTTGAAGTCGCGGTGGGTGGTCGTGTCGTTACTGAAATAATAGAAGGTAATCAACGTGTTGGTGTTCTGTTACGTTACCCCGAAACAGCACGTACGTCACCAGCAGCCATCGGTGCTCTTTGGGTAGAAACGCCAAAGGGAGAAAAAATCCCACTGAGTAGTTTAGCCAACATACATGAAGTAGATGGGCCTGTAGCAATAGCACGTGAGTCCACTAAGCGGCAAGTGGTCATACAGGCCAATGTTGCTGGACGTGATGTGGTGGGATTTGTTGACGAAATTCGGACACTTATTGATCGTGAAGTACAACTACCTGCTGGCTATTTTATTACCTATGGTGGCCAGTTCGAAAATCAACAACGTGCTGCTGCACGTCTTAGTTTAGTGGTGCCTATTTCCATCGTGCTTATTTTTATCATGCTATTTACTACGTTTCGTTCATTACGTCAGGCGGGCTTGATTATTCTTAATATTCCTTTTGCGATGATTGGCGGCGTCGTCAGTTTGTATTTGTCAGGCTTATATATGTCTGTGCCTGCTTCGGTGGGATTTATTACATTATTTGGCGTTGCCGTTCTCAACGGCGTAGTAATGGTGAGTTACTTTAATCAGTTGCGGGACATTGGGCGAAGTGTTTTAGAAGCCGTTCAAGAAGGCGCTGAACGACGATTGCGACCCGTTTTGATGACGGCAATGATTGCTAGTTTGGGACTAGTACCTTTATTAACTGCCACAGGTCCTGGCTCTGAGTTGCAAAGACCGCTGGCTGTTGTGGTTATTGGTGGCTTAATTACATCTACATTGCTGACATTGATCTTATTGCCAACGCTATACGCATGGTTGGAAGGAAAGTCTGAACGTCCAAGCAAACTCATTAAGGAGGAAAATCAATGAAAAATTTGACGCTCATTATTCACACTAATGTCCAGCAGGATTTGGCGGATCATTTACGAGGTATGGCACAAATATCAGGCTTTAGTTTTAGTCATATTGAAGGTCATGGGGTGCAAGTTGAAAGCGATCCCTTTCTCTCCGCGCGAGACAAAGTAGTGGGCTATACACCAAGGGTACGCGTGGATATTTTACTTGAAGACCATCAGGTAGATCTCGTCCTCACTTCCATTCGAAACACAACCAAAGGAATTGAAAAACAGGGTATTTTCTGGGTAAGCCCTGTAGAGCAAAGTGGTCTGCTATAACTAAATGAACAAAAGCCAGCTTCCAGAGCAATTGTAAATAGTGAACAACATGTTCATGGTTGCTTAGGAAGCTTGGCAATTAAGCCAACATAACATCAAGGACAATAAAACATGTTATCTACAACAAATTTTTATGCTCGTATTTTTTACTTGGTCGCAGGCCTAGTATTGCTCAGCCTATTTTCACAATTGGCCTATGCTCACGGTATGTCAGAAGCTGAAAAACTCTCTATCCTCGAAGGAGGCAATCTACGTTACATGTGGATCGGCGCCACACATATGTTATCTGGCTACGATCACCTAGCATTCGTTTTCGGTATTATCTTCTTTCTGAAATCGTTTCGTGATATTGCGAAATACGTTACTGCATTTACGCTGGGTCACAGTGTGACCTTGATCTACGCCACATTAAACGGGATCCAGCTTAATTACTTTATTATTGATGCCATTATCGGCCTGAGTGTGAGCTATATCGCCTTTGCTAATATTGATGGCTTCCGTAAATATCTGAATATTAATCCGCCGAATATGATGTTGATGATTATCAGTTTAGGACTCATTCATGGCTTTGGCTTGTCTACTCGCCTACAGGAACTACCTTTAAGTGAAGATCAGCTTTTGCTTAATATTATTTCATTTAATGTTGGTATCGAGCTCGGACAATTGAGCGCTCTGGCTGTGATGTTAATTTTGATCGCTGCTTGGCGAAAAAGTCATGCCTTTCACAATTTCAGCCTAGTTGCAAACTATAGCCTCATTATATGGGGAGGGTTACTTTTCCTTATGCAGATGCACGGTTATGAACATAGCAATAACATCGAAGCAGTAGTGGAGACAGAGAGTTATCAGAAGCCGGATAGTAGCAAGTTTGACGTAACAACAACGAGTGCTGACCAACAATCACAATCTCAGTGGAAAGACTCAATCAGCATTAGTATTCCCGCCAGAAGTGATAAAGAATACAAGTTACACATGACGAAAGAAGCGACATTTGACTATGCATGGCAAACCGATGGTACAGAACTATTTTTTGATTTTCATGGTGAACCTACTGGCGATACGACAGGCTATTTTAAAAGCTTCAAAAAAAGTACAGCCAGCCAATCTGAAGGCTCTTTAACCACCTCGTTTGATGGTACTCATGGTTGGTACTGGAAAAACACTAGCAACCTTCCCGTTACCATTACGCTAAAAATAAAAGGCGATTATCAACGTTTAGATACAAAAATAAATGTCCAACCAGAACCACTACAAACCTCAACTTCAACAACTCACGATAGCATTGATTAACAGGAGACGCTTATGCAACATACAAAATTATTACTGCTAGGCTTTTTTATCATTATGACTGCTGGTTGTTCTGATCATGAGCATTCGCATGATCAGAACAATCATACACCAAGCAAACATGATTCAATTAACTAAAATATTAGGAAATAACTTATGAAAACTTTAGCAACAACACTAGTTTTAACGTCTTTGATTTTTGGTGCACCTATTATGGCTGCTACTGGACATGATCATGGGCACAGCCATGATCAAACATCGGTCAATCAAGCAACGGCTGAAAAAAATGCCGATAAAGTGATTGCATCACTCGTTAAAAAAGATAAAATTGATAACAGCTGGTCATCTATAAAGGCAAGTTCTATTGAGAAAAAAGAGCTTGAAGGTAGACTCGAATGGATTGTGATTTTCAATAATATAAAAGTTACCAATATAGACAAACAAAAACTTTATGTGTTTCTGACGATAGGTGGGGAATATATTGCTGTAAATTATACCGGTAAGTAAAAATTGTGCCCGTAAAATCATGATCAGATCATACTCACTATACAACTCCGTCTATGATGGCTATGTTGTTTTATAAGATTTCCTATTTAATACTTAATCAACAGCTTTGATGAGAGGAAATTTGGTTTCACTGCGAGGTAGCAAATGGCTTATTACTTATTAATTGTGTCATTACAACGCTGTTAGTGGTATTGCTTTCTGAAATCGCTAAGCGAAGTTCACTCATGGGCGCCATTCTAGCATCAGTACCTTTAGTGTCCGTTTTAGCAATGTAGTGCAACCGTTCGATGGCCAACGTGATCTGTGCTGAAAATGCCTGTAGCAGCCGAACTTGCTCAGGTATACGGTGAACTTTGGATAGTCCGAATTGTACATCGGCGCGTCCAGAACTTGCCTTTGCAATGTGCGCTTGCCGGCGCAGGTCCGCGGCCGAAGCAAACCGTGACCGCGACTACTTATAAAAGATAGATGAGGACCGAGTTCGCTTCGGCCAACGTTCCGCAGCAGCGCTGCGACGACAGTAACAAGACAACAAATCAGGACGACTCCGGCATAACTGCCCCCAGCCTCTCGTAGGCGCCGTTTTAGTTTAACTTGCTATGTCAGTTTGTAAATCAGGAATCATTGCTTGCTCCGTCCTGCGACCTAGATTTCAATTTGCGTGCCAAGTTCAATGACGCGGTTCGGCGGAATCCGATAGTAGTCGGCTGCATCGCGTGCATTGCGGGACATTGTCGCAAACAATCCATCGCGCCATAGAGCCATGTCACCATGCGCCGACGGGATAACAGTCTGACGTGCAATAAAAAACGACGTTTCCATCATTTCAATCGGTAATCCAGGCGCTGATCGAAGCGCTGCGGGTATATCACGTTCATCTTTGAATCCGTAATTGACGTTCACCTGGTAACAGGCGTGGCCAAGGTTTTCGACCGTCACACGTTCGATTCCAGGTACAGTCGGGATATCGCGGTTGTAGACTGTTAGGAAGATGGTACGTTCGTGTAACACCTTATTGTGGAGTAGGTTGTGCAAGAGTGCATGCGGTACCCCATCTCCTTCGGCGCGAAAAAATACGGCGGTGCCCGGTACCCGCGTTGGCGGTCCAGCAAACAGCGACTCCATGAATTGAGGCAGTGGAATTGCGCCCCGCTTAAGGTTTTGGAATACAATCGCGCGGCCCGCCCGCCAAGTTAGGAAAATGACCATCATTGCCGCGCCGATTACCAGTGGCAACCAGCCGCCGCTTGCGATCTTCAGCGCGTTGGACGAGAACAGTGCGATGTCGATTGCCAAGAAGAAGCCGGTGGCTGCCCAACACAAAGCAAGGTTGTACTTCCATTTGTATCGAATAACGAAGAACGTCAGAATCGTCGTCGTCAACATCGTACCGGCCACGGCAATACCGTATGCTGCTGCCAAGCTGGTCGACGAGCCAAACGCGACCACTGCCGCGACAACTGCGACTAGTTGCACCCAATTTACCAAAGGCATATACACCTGGCCAATTTCCCTATCGGAGGTATGTACGACGTGCATGCGCGGCAGAAATCCCAACGCTATCGCGGATTGGGTTACGGAATATGTAGCCGAAATGGTGGCCTGTGAAGCGATAACAGTTGCGATGGTCGCCATCGCAACCAACGGATAGATACTCCAAGCGCCGAGCTGGTTGTAGAAGGGGTTGCTGACGGCCTCCGGATTCGATAACAGCATTGCGCCTTGACCCAAATAGCTGAGCGATAGTGCGGGAAAAGCGGCGAGGAACCATGCCAAACGGATCGGCTTTTTACCGAAGTGCCCCATGTCTGCATACAATGCTTCCGCACCGGTGAAGGCGAGGATAATTGCTCCTAGCGACACGAAAGCCAACCAGCCGTTGGCGATCATAAACCGGATCGCATACAAGGGGTTGAGTGCGTCAAGATAACCGGATTTTCGATGATATTGACGACCCCCATTGCGCCGAGGATGGCAAACCAGAGAAACACTATTGGCCCGAAAAATTTCCCTATACCGGCGGTACCTTTGTATTGGACTGTGTAAAGCGCTACCAGTACCGCGATGGTGAGCGGGATCACGTATGGCTTGAAGGCAGGCGTTGCTACTTCCAGGCCTTCAATCGCTGACAGGACTGATATGGCGGGGGTGATGATGCCGTCACCGTAGAAGAGAGCGGCGCCAGCCAAGCCTACGAGCAGTAGCGGCTTATACCAAGAGGAGCCCTTGGTCACCGAGGATAGCGCAAGCGCCATCAAGGCAACAATCCCGCCTTCCCCACCGTTATCGGCTCGTAGGATAAGAGCGACATATTTGAGAGAAACAATGATTGTCAAACCCCAAATGATGAGGGAAATAACACCGAACAGATTTTGCTCGTTGACCGCGATGCCATGCGCGGGAGCGAACACCTCTTTCAGGGCGTACAAAGGACTAGTGCCGATGTCGCCATAGACAATGCCTAATGCTGCAAGACTGAGCGCCCCCAGTGTGCTGTTTTGTGATGTTGATTTCATTTTTGCCACTAACTGTTGACCAGGATCAGACAATATCGGCTTTGATATAAAAAACCGTAAAGATCTGAATTTCAGTATATGTCAGGTTGGACTATACCCTAATCTGATATCAGGATACCCCGACAAAGCATCGGGCAAAGACACCCCGCGGCCAGTGCTGGATGGATTGCTTATATTGTTCGCCCGTGAAAGTGATACGGTCGTGGTGCACAGCATGGCCGCCTGACACGCAACCTTGACGACCTGAGGCGCATGGTGCAGACGTTGACCAAGCGTGGCACTCGCATCGAGTTCATCAAGGAGTCTCTAAGTTTCACCGGCGAAGACTCGCCGATGGCGAACCTACTCCTATCAGTTATGGGAGTGTTCGCCGGATTCGAGCGGGCGCTGATCAGGGAGCGGCAGAGAGAACATCACACTGGCCAAGCAACGCGGCGCATACCGTGGCTGCAAGAAAGCGCTGGTGGACAACCAGATTGTCGAGTTGCGTCGCCGGCGAGCAGAAGACGGCGCTCGCGCGTGAGTTCGGAACCAACCGCGAGACACTGTACCAATACCTGAAAGTGGCGCCCACAGCTGCTTAACCCGGTTTTTCGTTCGACTACACCTCAACCCCAAAAACCGCCAAGACCATACCTTGCAGCGGTACTCGTCCAGAATGACGGTTAAATAAATAACGTTCGAGATCATTGGTATACGGGCCATATCGGTAACCCAAACTTGCGAGTAGTTATGGTCTATTTAAGTGTCATGCATACTCCGACTGCTGCCAACCAAACCTGCATCTATTATAGTGAATTACGTAATCATTTACAGTAATGCGAATGATAAGTATTATTATTAGCATTAAAAGTTGACACTACTTGAGACATATATAATGCAAAGAAAACTCCTTTCATCCTTACTTTTAGCTGCAACCATCATCCCTCTAGCGGAAGTTCAAGGAGCAGACTCCGTAACCGAGTTAGAAACAATGGTTATCACCGCCAGTCGTCAAGGAATGGCGGCCAACGAGCTTACTCATGCGGTTACAGTTATTGATCGCAAGGAGTTAGATAGGCAGTTCCAGACTTCCCGCAATCTTGGTGAAGTGCTAGCCAAAACAGTCCCAGGCATGGCGCCGGCCAGTCAAACTTTAACCAACTTCAACCAGAGTTTGCGGGGTCGAAATCTGCTGGTATTGATTGATGGTATACCTCAGAACACCAACCGGAACATTAGTCGTGATCTGATGAATATTGACGTTGAAAACATCGAGCGTATCGAGGTATTGCGAGGTGGTAGCGCCGTGTATGGTAGTGGTGCTGCAGGCGGCGTGGTTAATATTATTACTCGCCGTAACGAGGATGGCGCTACCACCTCGCTGGGAATTCAAAGTTCTTTGACTGATATAGGCAGAGACGGGTTTGGTTATCGAGGTGCGCAATCTTTAGGAGGTAGCGGAGAGACCTTCGACTACGGTCTCAACTTAGCATGGGAGAGTCAAAGTGCATTCTTCGATGCAGATGGTGATCGTATCGCTCCTGAACCGAGCCAGGGTGACCTGTCTGACACCGATAGCCTGAGCGTCGCTGGTAAATTACGCTGGTTTCTTGATAGTGGTACTTTGACTTTATCAGCCAATCACTTGGATGCGGATCAAGATAGTGATTATGCATCCGATCCATCAGTTGCAGCTCTGCCTGATGGTAGTGTCAAGGCTCGTGCGATACCAGGGCTGCAACTGAAGGAGCAAAATCGAACTCGCAATAGTCAGATTAATCTAGCTTGGTCAGCAGAGCAGACGCCACTTGGCAGTATGGAAGCCCAAGCCTATTATCGAAATTATCATGCACGTTTCGCCCCCTTTGATGGTCGCCCTTTCAGCACATTGAAGGTGTTATCTCAAACACAGCTTGATAGTGAAACTTGGGGAGGTCGTCTGACTCTCAACACCGAACTTAATGAAAAAAATTTACTACGCTGGGGGCTCGACCTAAGCCGAGAAAAATCAGAAGGACCTGTTACAACCTATGACGGTACCACTTTCGACAGCAGTGGTGGCCTAGTGTTTATCGATACTGGTGACCGTACCTTTATGCCCCCCATCACCCAAGATAATATTGGTGCTTTTGCTCAGATCGAGCATGATTTTAACGATCGACTACGAGGTGAGTTGGGCATACGCTATGATTATGTAACCGCGTCCTTCGATAATTTCACCACCTTGGGACAAGGCAATGCTATCAAAGGCGGCGAAGTGAGCTATGACGATCTATTGTTCAATACTGGACTGGTCTACGGTCTTAGTGACGTCACAGAGGTTTACGGCAGCTTCTCTCAAGGATTTGAGTTGCCGGACATCGGTCTGCGGCTGCGATCAGCCCCAGCTGGGTTCAATATCTCAGACTCACAGCTGGAGCCTTTGAAGAATGATAACTACGAACTTGGTATTCGTGGCGACTGGGATCACACTCAGGCCAGCGCAGCAATTTTCTATAGCACATCAGATCTCGGACAGACCAGTATCCAGAACATGACGCTGTTTTTGCCCAGATCCAAGGAGAGAATTTACGGACTGGAGCTGACTTTAGATCATCAGATTAACACCATTTGGAAGTTAGGCGGCCTAATGTCTTGGATGGAAGGTGAACGCTTTGACGAGGCAGAGCAGCGCTGGGAAGCGTTGAACGGCTACAGGATTCCACCGTTACAACTGCGCGCTCACATCGAATATACACCCGATAATCAGTGGTTTCATCGCCTACAGGCAAACTACAGTGGTGCACGAGATGATGCCTTTAAAGATCAGGTGGGTTTTGGCAGCCGTGAAGTGAAGTCTTATACCACTGTCGACTACTTGGCCAATTATCAGATCGATCGACGCAACAAATTAAGCTTAGGGATCGAAAATTTGTTGAACAAAGATTATTTCACTGTTTATAGTCAGCTACTACGCAATGATAACAATACCAGCCATATCCCAGCATCTGGACGAACGCTGAAGGTTAATTATACCTACAAATGGTAAGGGAAATAATTCTAGTCGCCAGAGAGCACTGGCGGCTACGATCACTGAAAAATGCTCTTCAGATAACAAAATGACAATAGTCTATGAAAATCTGGTTTAAGCGCCTTCACCTTATCTTCGCGCTAATCGCAGGCTTGTTTCTGATTAATATCAGTCTCAGCTCCAGCCTATTGGTGTTCGGCAAAGATATTCAGCAACTGTGGCACCCAAAGCAATGGACAATCAGCCAATCGGCGCAGCCAGTTGACCTCACCCGTACACTTACCGGCATTCTCGCCCAAGCTGAAAATAACAATCGTAGTATCACTCAGATAACTATCAGCAATCGTTCTGAATGGCCGTGGGAAATACAATTAACCAATGGCGAACAATGGAATGTTGATCCAAATAACGGCGACATTATTCATCGTTATCAGCAGGGCGAGGATTTTTACAATTGGTGCCAGCGCTGGCATCGTTGGTTATGGATTGACAATAAAACATTTAAGCCTTGGGCTCGCCATCTTATTTCTGGCGTCTCGTTAGTGCTTATTTTGGAAGTTATTTTAGGTTACTTGTTGTGGTCAATACCCCGCCGTGGCATGTTGAAACGCCTCAGGTTACGCCCTGGTCGTGACTGGCGCACGCGCTTTCATCAATACCATTTACTAATCGGCGTGCTGTTTGGCGTGCCGCTGCTGTTAGTAGCCTTTACTGGCTTGAGTTTTAACTGGCCTACCCAATCAATTTTTGAAACAGTCACATCCAGCACTATGGCCATTCGCGCTAATAACAAAGCCGCAACAGTTGGTGGTCTGGATCAACTGGAAGTCAGTCTGCATAAAGCCCAACAGGCCTTGCCCAACGCCAGCATCCGTCGCATCTATTTTCCAAAAAATGCAATGGACCCTCTGCAAGTTCGAATGCAATATGCCGGTGAAGAAGCACCCTTCAGTTACATCTGGATCGATGCTGGCAACGCAGAAATATTAACACTATATGACTCAGCTGAAGCACCTGTTGCCAATGACTGGTGGGATTTTAAATATGCCTTTCATGTTGGTCTATGGTTGGGATCTATAACTCAATGGTTATGGCTATTGATTGCCTTGTTGCCGGCCGCTTTCACACTGAGCGGCGGTTATTTATATTACAAACGTTGTGTGCAAAAGCGGCAATAACACTATACGAGATTAACCAACTGCAAACAGGTTAGGCGTAATGGAGAAATATCAACCACAGGAGAGACTGCGAACAGAGTCAATGTCTATTGCAACAAGGATTTGAACGATTATGGTTATTAGTTGCTCAACTGCTTGATCTTGAACGTTTGCAAAGTGATTATGAAAGTCGTAATGAAACAGTTTTATTTAACTAAATCGTGCAAAATGGTGTGTAATCACAAGTAACACAACAACAGAAAATGGCTACTTTACAACGATTAATGATTATTTCTGGTCTGCAAAAATTGTATGTTTTTCTTACGGTGAATGGCGAATACATTGCAGCTAATTACACTGGCGAGTAAAAAATGCTGTCTGTAAAATTATGCTGAATTCATAGCCATTATAGAACTTGGTCTATGATGATGGCTATGTTGGTTTATAACATTTGTCTTATTTAATTGCTAATCAACAGCTTTGACGAGAGAACATTTGGTTTCACAGTGAGGTAGCGAATGGCTTATTACATATTAAAGATCGTCATTACAACGTTGTTAGTGGTATTGATTTCTGAAATCGCTAAGCGAAGTTCACTCATGGGCGCCATTCTAGCATCAGTACCTTTAGTATCTGTTTTAGCAATGATATGGCTTTATATCGACACCAAAGAAATATCTAAAATTAGTGAGTTATCATTAAGTGTCTTTTGGCTTGTAATACCCTCACTCGCTTTATTTGTAACCTTACCTTTATTACTTAAACAAGGCATTAGCTTTTATTGGAGTATGTCACTCTCTATTGGCGTTACTATTTTGAGTTATTGGTTGATGATTTCAGTATTAAATTACTTCGGGGTTAAGTTGTAATGTTTATGACTAGTACTTTACGTTTAGTCGGCTCGGAATGACCAATCGAGCTTACTTCAAAAAGAATAGGCAATAAGATATTCGACGCTCAGTTTTACATCAATACCAAACATGATCTGGCTGTTTAGCTACGAGTAGGGAGCATGTATCACTGAAAGTAGGGCGGAGTAAAATTGGGTCGAGTAGCGATCTTTGTAAAGATGCAAATGCTGCATCTGGAAAATATGATTTATGAGAGGGTTCTAAAAGAAGCGATATAGGCTAACTATTTGGCTATAACAAAACCGGGTATCACACAATAGACCCCCGGTTTTGTTATGACACAAACTTTAAAAGTCCAAGCTGCCTTCTAGAATGAACGATCGCCCCGGTGTAGCAAGTCTGCCGATTGGACTGACATCTGCGCCTCGGAAATAATACTCTTCATCAAGTAAGTTATTGACAGCTAGTGCAATTTCAAGATTGTTAGCACCGCCAACATTAAAATCTCGACTCAAGCGAGTATTGACCAATGTATAAGCTGGCAACTCACCCGCGCTACCATTGGCGGTTTCTACTTTGGTATTTTCCGCATCACTATAACTCTCACTGACATGTACGCCTGTCAGACTTGTTTGCCATGGCCCCACTTTGTAATCCATATGAGCACTAATGTGATGCTCTGGTGCGTTAGGCAAATCATTACCCTTGTTATCTCCAGATAATTGCTCGGTATCTAGATAGGTATAGCCCATACCAACAGCCAGGTGTGTTGTCGCTTGCCAATCCGCTGTCAGCTCAATACCCTCATGGCGTGTTTTACCCAAGTTCTCGAAAACACTATCTGTCCGATTAAATTGAATCTGATCTTCGTAATCAATTCTAAACAACGTACTGCTAACACTGACATCAGTAGTTACGTCGGCACGTGCGCCAATTTCATAATTCCATGCTAGTTCGTTAGCGACATCACCTTCACGAACAATCTGAGCTGTCTGAACAGGCACAAGTG
>Ga0105054_10004393_pt1 | contig 21099 bp, 26 predicted proteins | sample BON02_FD_78091 | JGI IMG/M metagenome (GOLD analysis project Ga0105054, IMG submission 78091) | Freshwater microbial communities from Lake Bonney liftoff mats and glacier meltwater in Antarctica - BON-02 (megahit assembly) | ecosystem: Environmental > Aquatic > Freshwater > Ice > Glacier...
AACCGCCGCGAGGCAGACCAGGGCGGGGATGAGCAGGAGGCTGGCGGGCATCACGGCGCCTCCAACTCGGCGATATCGCCGCGCAGGCGGGCGATCTCGCGCAGGTGGTAGCCGGCGGATGGGTGGTCGATGACGAGCTGGTCCAGGTTGTGTTGGTGGCGGCAGAGCATGGCGCGGTGGCCGCGCAGTATCCCGTTGCGCAAATGCGCGGTGAGCAGCGGCGGCGGCATGGGCTCGGCGGCGCGGGCGTTGATGATGTCGGGCATGGGTAGCCTCCTCGATTGTGTCGGGAGGCGCCCGCCGGAGCGTGGCCTCGGCGGCGCCAGTGATGGCGGCGGGTCAGCGCTTGCGGGACGCGCGGGGCGGCTTGGGCTGGGCGACGGGCTGCGCCTTGCGGATGGCGACGAGCTTGGGGATGGCGACGAGCTTGGGAGGGTTGGCCCAGGCGGCGACTTCGGCGCAGAGGTCCGCCACGTCGGAGTGGATCGTGGTCGGCCCGTCGGAGACGTGATGCGAGATGCGGCGCAGCACGAATCCGTTGGCGACGCGCTCAATCTTAATGTTGTTGGTGCCGTTAATCATGGTCATTGCTCCTCGGCCGCGTCGGGGAGGGCGTTGAAGACCTCCACCGCGGCGGCAGCTGTTCTTGATATCAAGTGGAAGGCGCGCCACTGGTCGGCCCAGGCCTGGGCGGCGCGACCCTGGCGGCCGCTGCGCCAGCGGGCCGTCCGGCCGTCGATCGCGGCCTGGGCAATGACCGAGATGTCGGCGGCGAAGGCCGCGGCCTCGGTATGGGCGGCGGCGAGCTTCAGGCGCGTGACATGCATCCGGTCGGCGATCTCGACGAGGTAGGCGCGCTGCTCGGGCTGGAGGGTGAAGGGCATCGGTGTCTCCCTGCCGTCGCGGGATGCGGCGGTGGGAAATCATGTGCACAAATGCACAACAAGGCAAGAGCAAAAATGCACATGCGCGAATGACAGTGCTAGCCGGTTGAGCCAAAACACAGTTTCGTGACGATTGGCGGTGCAATCTGGCGCCGGGCTAATCCGCCATCGCAATGGATGGTTTAAAGTTTGACGCGCCCTAAACCGTCAGGCAACGTTCACGAAAGATTGCGATTTAAAGGTGTCTCATGATCGGCCCCGGCAGTATTCCCAGCGTCAACGAGGCTTTCAATCAGTTGCGCCACGACCACCTTGTTCTTGTGGCTGAGTCGCCGCCACGCGCGGAGCAGGTCGGCCTCCTCGGCATCTTGCGTCGAATCAACGCGAAGCAGGACGCCGCCGAGCGCCGGGCCGCTATCCGCTTGGTTGTCGGCGCCGAAGCGGGCGACCGCCGCGTCGATCTTGGCAAGCGTGGTGGAGTTGGGCGTGCTCATGTAGTGGGGATTGTTTAAAAACCGGGTCAGCGTCGTGTGAGACACCCCCGCCGCCTTCGCAAGCGCGGTCGCGTCCAGGCCGGTTGTTTTCAGCGCGGTCTGTAGCTGTTTCCTGATCTTTTCGCGATGGCTCATGGCGCTCGCAGCTTCGCACGGCGGCGCATAAACGTCCGGGTGCAAGAATGCACTTGTCACGAGTGCAATATTGCACATAACATCCTCGCCATGCTCCAGTTGATGACCGCAGAAGAGATCGAAGGCCTGGCCGCTAAGGCTGGGTTGTCCATGGCCGAGGTGTGCCGGAGGGCGAAGATCGCGCCGACCACCTTTACGCGGTGGAAGGCAGGAAAGACCGAGCCCACGCTGGGGGTCTACCGGCGGTTGTGTGCGGCGGTCGAGCGCCCGGCCGCGCTGCAGCCGGAGCGGGCAGCGTGATGGCGTCGGCAGTGCTGCTGTCATGCGCCGCAGCATCTACGGGACTACCCGTAGAGGTCACCAATAACAAACAAGGGGGTTACACGCGATGAGCGGGCCAATGCTCGATCCGGTGAAGGTGAACGCGCTGAAAACCGCGACGCAGCAATTGATCGGGGCGCTCGGCGGTCTGGCCGCGGCCGAGACGGTGTGCCGGGTGTCCGTGCCGGTGCTGTCGACATACCAGTCCAGAAATCATCCGACCGTCACGATGCCGATCGACGTGGTGCTGCAACTGGAGGCGGTGGCCGGCGAGCCGATCGTCACCGGGGCGCTGGCGCGGCTGCAGGGCTGCGTCCTGGGCCGGGGCGAGGGCCTGCCGGGGCAGGACGTGGGCCGGGCGGTCGCGGACATGGCGCGGCACGCCGGGGAGGTCTCGGCCGGGTTTATCGAGGCCAACGCGGACGGGCTGCTGGATGTGGTGGAGCGGGCGCGGCTGGTGGAGCAGGGCGAGCGCATTCAGCAGGCGGTGGGCGCGATGCTGTCGGCGCTGGTGCAACCGCCCCAGGCGCCGGGCAGCGGCGTGGGCGTTGTGGTGGCAATGGAGCGCCGGGCGTGAGCGCGCCGCTGTCGCTGGAGGCGCTGACGGCGCTGGTGCACGAGACGATCTCGGCACAGTCGCGCGCGGCGGTGGATGCGGCGCGGGCGGAGGGGTTTACGCTCGGCACGCAGGAGGGCTGGCTGCGGGCGGTGCGGGAGATGCGCGTGCGGCTCAACCAGCTCGGCGTCGATATGGCGGCGGCGGCGTGCGGCGGCGATCTGGTGCTCGGTAATGCCGATGGGGCCGGGTCGCTGGGCAGTTTGGACAGGATGCAGGCGGCGGTGTCACACGCCGAGCCGGAAGCGGCTCCTGCGGTGGGATCTCGCCTCCCCGCCGCGGTGCCTGCAAGCGCCGGGGTGGCTGCCCCCTCAGCCGCCCCGGCGCGGGATGACGCGGCGCCTGCCGCTGGGGTGCTGCTGTGCCAGCGCCGGGGTGGTCGGCCAGCGGAGGCGCAGGTCTGGCGCACGCCGGCGCGGGCCGAGGTGCTGCGGCGTGAGTGGCCGCTGGGCACGCCCGCGGCGGCGATCCGGCCGATGCTGGCGGCGCTGCCGGGCGCGAAGCTGCCGTACGGTGTCGATATCTCGATTTGGGCGTCCCAGCTGGGGCGGCAGCGGCCGGAGGGGTTTCGCGGCAGGCGGACGATCCGCGCGGCGCCGGCTGAGGCGGAGGCTGCGGCGCCTGCCGACGATGTGGCGGCGATAACGGCGCCGGCCCCAGCAGGGCCCGCGGCGGCCGCGGTGATCCAGGTGGCGGCACATCCGCAGCCGCCGGCCCCCGTGGCGGCGCCGGTGGAGGCGGATTTTCGCGTGATCCGGGCGTGGTGCGAGGCGCGCGGGATGCGGTTTGACGGCGCCAACATCGACGCGATCAACCGGGTGCGGATGGCGGGGTTCCCGCCGCTGCCGCCGTTTGTGCAGGTGGGGGCCTGATGCGCGGATTGGAGCGCGTGGCGCGGGATCGGCGGCACCTGGTGGCGGCGCAGGTGCGGTGCAGCACCGGATTTACCACGGGCCACGCCGTCGACGGAATAGGGCGGCTGCGCGCGGCGGGGGTGTGGGCGGGGCCTGCGATCCGCGCGGCGATGCTGCCGCCGGTGGTGGTGCTGCCATCTCCCGAGCCGGGGGCGCGGCGCAGCAATGCCGCGGCGCTGCTGGCGGTGCTGGAGGTGTGGCCTGAGGGCGAGCCGCTCGGCACGCTCACCGAAATGGCGCACCGGGCCGGGTTCGGGCGCGACGCGAGTAGCAGCTCGGCGTACCACGCGAGCAACGCGCTGGATCTGCTGATCGCGGACCGGGCGTTGGTGATGACAGTCGGCACGCGGCAGGCATGGCACGGCGAGCGGGCGCTGCTGCTGCGCGCCTCCGGCCGGCTGCTGGCCACGGTGCGGGCGCCAAGCTTCTGGGCGAAGCGGATGCGGGAGATGGCCAGTGCCTAAAGAGACATGGACCAGCGAACAAATACTCCGTCTGCGCTCGCTGTGGGCCGAGGGGCATTCGGCGGCGGAGATCGGTCGGCGACTGGGCTACAGCAAAAACGCGGTGGTCGGCAAGACGCACCGCGAGGGGTTGCCGTCACGGCCGTCGCCGATCCGGCCAGATGGTGCCGCGAAGAAGGCCAGGCCGGCGCGGCTCGGCGCGGTGACGAAATGGGGTGGCCTTGGGCGCGAGGAGCCGAGCACGCTGGTGACGCTCGGGGTCGCGGCCCAGACGGCGGTGGTGGTGCCCGAGGCGCCGCGCCTGTCTGGGCGGTCGCACGAGTGCTCCTATCCGATCGGTGAGCCGCGCACGCCGGGGTTCCGCTATTGCGATGCGCCAGCGCCGGCTGGGCGCAGCTACTGCGAGGCGCACCACCGGGTGGCGCATGTGCAGGGGCCGGTACGCGAGCCGCCGGTGTATGCGGCGTGGTTGCGCTGATGGTCGCCGGGGCGCGCGACGCGTCGCAGGCGCAGGGGTGCGTGGACGTACTTCGGGTGCTGGCGGAGCTATCGCCGGTGGACCAGGGCGTGGTGCTGGCGACGCTGTGCGGCGAGCTGGCGCGGCTGCAACCCCGGCCGGCGGAGGTGCTGGCGATGATGCTTGAAGTGGCGCGCGCGCGGGCGGGGGTGGCATGAGCGCGTCGCCGCCCGTCGGCCCGGTCAATCGCTGGCGCTGTATCGCCGGGGTGTATGGCCGGCTGGTGGCGCAGGGGGTGATGGCGCGCGACGAGGCGCTGGCGTCGCTGCTGGCGGCGGGGGCGGAGCGGATGCCGCGCATGGCGGCGTGCGGGCGGGACATGCGGCTGGCCTGGGCCCTGGACGATGCCGTGGCCGCGTGGCGCATGGGGCGCGACCGGACGCGGTTCGCGTTGCGGCGGGCGTTGGCGCCGATGCTCGCCGAGCGGGCGCCCTCGGCGCGGCTGCTGGCGGTGGCGCGGTCGATCAATCTCGACGCGGGTGGGGCGCTGCTGGAGCGCGAGGTGTTGGACGAGGTGCGGCGCGAGGTTTACTGGGCGGCGCGCCGCCAGCAGCCGCAACAGGCGAGGCGGCGGGCATGACGGACGCGATACTTGACGTATGGGATGCGGGCGGCCCTATGCCGGGCCAGCGGCCTCCGCCGCCGCCTGACGACAGCGGGCTGCCGGCGCCGACCGATCCCTGGGAGAGCGCGCCGTTCGTGCCGCTGGGCAAGTCGCTCGCGGTGTATTGGTTTTTCGACGCCTCGGGCGAGATCGTGTCGTTGACGGCGCGGGCGCTGGGGCAGTGGCAGGACGTGCTGAGCCTGTGCGGCGGTGCCGAGGGCTGGCTGGGGGCGTGGTTCCCCGCGTTCGACAAGGAGGGCATCCCCACCGGCGGGTTCAATGTGCGGCAGGTGGCGGCCGCGATCATGCGTCGGTGCCAGGAGATGCCGAGTTTTGACGCCAGCGAGCCGCGCCGGCGCTACGGGCTGTGGCCGGTGACGGCGGAGGACGGCAGCCCGGGCGCCGCGCTGCACCTGGGCAAGACGGTGATCTGGTGCGGCGAGCCGCTGCGGGCGGGGTTCGCGCGGGCGGGGGCGTTGTGGCCGGCGATGGCGCCGCGCTCTGCCCCGGCCGACCCGGCGAGCGCCGAGGTGGGGCAGGCGCTGGAGGCGATGCTCGGGCGCTGGGCCTGGGCGCACCCCGATTCGGCGGCGGTGATGCTCGGTCTGGTGGTCAACGGGATGCTGGGCGGTCTCGCCTCGTGGCGCGCGCACGGGTTCGTGGTGGGCGAGGCGGGCACGGGCAAGACCACCCTGCTGCGCTTCCTGGCCAGCCTGTGCCCGTTGACGGTGTTCCGTAATGATTTCACCGAGGCCGGCGTGCGGCAGATGCTCAGCGAGACCTCGGCCAGCGTGATCCTCGACGAGGCCGAGGGTGACGAGCATGGCGATTCGAAACTCAAGCGGGTGATCGAAATGCTGCGGCGCTCCAGTTCGGGCGCGGGCGTGCAGGGTGTGCGCGGGTCGCCGGAGCAGGTGTCGCGCGCGTTCTCGGTGACGGCGAGCGCGATCATGGGGGCGATTTTGCCGCCGGCCCTGCCCTCGCAGGATGCCAGCCGGTTCACGGTTTTGCAGCTGCGCAAGCTGGCCGCCGAGGGGGATGCGCGGGAGATCGAGGCGTTCGCCAAGCAGCACGGTCCCGGGCTGTGGGGGCGGGCGGTGGCGTCGGCCGGGCGGATCGTCACCCTGTTCCGGCGGCTGAGCGTGCGGCTGGTGGAGGAGGGGTGTTCGCGGCGTGCTGCGGACCAGCTCGGCATCATCGCGGCGTGCCACTGGGCGATGACGACGGAGCCGCACTACGACCCGAGCGAGGCGTCGCCAGACACCTATGCCGAGGCGCTGGCTCCGGTGCGCTGGCTGATCGTGCCGGAGGCGGAGGGCGAGGTGGATAGCGGGGGCAACCAGGCGCTGCAGCGGCTGCTGGCGATGCCGCTCGATATGGTGGGCGACAAGATGTTGCTCGGCCAGGCGCTGGAGCGATACCGGGAGCTGGGTCGCAAGCTCGCCGAGATGAATGTTGATTGGCCTGACCGCACGTTGACCCAGACCGATCACGACAAGTTGGGGCGGCTGTTGGAGGCGCACGGGGTGCGCTGGGCGCGATTGCCGCTCAAGCCTGCGGCGGCGGCCCCCGCGCCCCCTGTGGGGTTATACGTGGCGGCTGGCTCGCATCCGCGGCTGCTGCGCGGGTTCGATGGCACGCCGTGGGCTGGGCAGCGATGGGCCTCGGCGCTGGCGCAGTTGCCGGGCGCGGCGGGCGGGCGCGAGGCGCCGGCGGTGCATATCGGCGGTTCGAAAATGCGCACGTGCTGGGTGAGCCGGGAGACGCTGGACCGGCTGACGGGCGACGACTGACGCGCCGGTGTGACGGTGTGACATGCCGTGTGACTTTTTAGCGTTGATATTGCTCAAAGTCACACGGTCACACCGGCACACCGGGTTTCCCTTATGTGTGTGTGTGCGCGCGCGCATGTATGAGGATTGATGGTGTTCCGGTGTGACTGTGTGACATTGAAGGAAATCAGTATGTTAGACGGACACCAGCAGGAACACGGGAACACCGGGCCGAATATGCCGAATGCCATTGACGGCGGCGAGGCATCGGGCGTAATGGTCGGGCGTTCCGCTCCCGGTGCGAGTCGCCCGGAGTGCGTGAGCTATCCAGACATCGACGGTCTATTCAAACCCGCAACGGAAAAGCGCGGGGGCGCGCGGGCCGGATCAGGGCCGAAGCCGCGGCCGCCTTCGGTGGCGGTGGTGGCGCCGTCCGCGGGTGGGCCGCGGTGGTATTGCGTCGAGGCGCACGCGCGGGCCGAGGCATTCGCGGTAGGCCAGATGATCGCCCAGGGGTTCCAGGCGTTCGTGCCGCTGCACCTCGTGCAGGCGCGGACCAGGCCGGGCGAGGCTCGGCAGATGCGGCAGGCGCCGGCTTTCCCGGGGTATGTGCTGTGCGAGTTCGACGCGCGTGTTGATCCGTGGCGGCGTCTGGCTTCGGCGCGTGGCGTCAAGCGGCTGATGGGGTGGGATGCCGAGCGGCCAGCGCCGCTGCCTATCGGCGAGGCGGCCTGGATCATCGCCCAGTTCGGGCCGGCCGGCGTGCAGCTGATCCCGTCGCCTGTCCCGCCGGCTGGGGCAGAGCCGTTGGCCCTGGGCCAGTGGGTGCGGATCGTCGCGGGGCCGTTCCGTGGGTACGAGGGCCGGGTGCGGTCGAGCGATGGCCGCGAGGTGGCGCTGGTGGTCGCGGGTGTCGTGATGCGGATGGTGCAGGCGGCGGTTGAGGTGTCCGCGTGAAATCGCGGGTCCTCCCTGGCCCAAACTCTATGCGGGCAGGCAGTGCGCGCAAGATCGCTAGTCCGTTCACTTTCAAACGCTGAACATGATGAACCTCTTGAACATGCCGAATAGCGAAACTGAACACGGCCTGACCCAGCGTGAGGCTGCCGCTCGCCTCAAGGTTTCGGTCGGCACCATCAACCGCCGGGTCCGGGACGGGGACCTGGCCCTTCTGCCCAACGGCAGGATCGACGCCGCCGGCCTTTCTGACACGTCGAACATCGCTGCCGAAATCGCACATGGCGCCCCCCGCAACTCGATCGGCCGCACCGCATCCCAGGCACGAGCCGAGCGCGATCAGGTCCTCGCCCGCATGGCCGGCCTCGACTACGCCGAGCGCGTTGGCCAGCTCGCCGCCACGGCCGATGTCGAAGCGGAGCAGACCACCATTGCCCGCCGCTTCCGTGATGGCCTGCTGTCCATACCAGCTCACCTGGCCCCCTCGCTAATCAACCTCCCCGATCCGCGCCAGATCGAGACCGCGCTCCGGCGCGCCTTCACCCAGTTCCTCGACGGCCAGGCTGCCGCCCTTCATGACGAGCCCGCTCCCCCCTGACATCGCGCGCGACCTTGCCCCTGCATTCGCCATCGTGCGGGCTGCATGGACCCGCGGCCTCGCCCCCGACCCCGAGCGCACCGTCGACCAGTGGGCCGATGCTGAGCGAATTGTCGCAGCCGAATCAGGCAGCCCATGGCCCGGCAAATGGACTACAGCCCGTGTCCCCTACATGCGCGAGCCAATGCAGAAGATGTCGCTCAGCGACCCCTGCCGCCGTGTCACGCTGAAGAAATCGGCGCAGACCAGTGGCTCGGAAGCCGGCCTGAATCTGCTCGGCCAGATCATGGCTGAAACACCCTGCCCCGTGCTGGTCATGCTCCCCAGCAACGACGAAGGCGGCGACTACAACCGGCTCAAGCTTCAGCCGATGATCGACGCCACCCCTGCAGTGGCCGCCCGCGTCCGCGGCATCGTCAGCCGCTCGGCGACCAGCTCGACGACCACCTTCAAAATGTTCGCCGGCGGCTACTTGCAGATCCTGGGCGCAAACTCCTCGAAAAACCTCCAGATGCGCACCGCCCGCGTGTTGCTGAACGAGGAAATCAGCGAATTCCCCTGGGACGTCGACGGCCGCGGCGACCCGCTGGTGCTCGCCGAAGAACGCCTGCAGATGTACACCGGCCGCGAAAAGATCGTGGACGTCTCCACCCCCGGCCTCGAAGGCAAGTGCCGCGTCTCCAGCCTCTACGCGCGCAGCTCCGGCGGCCGGTTCATGGTCCCATGCCCGCATTGCAACGCCCGCCAGGTGCTAGAATTCAACAGCCTGCGCTGGGACATCGAGAAGGGCATCGCCGAATACGTCTGCACCGCCAATGGCTGCATCATCGAAGGCCACCACAAGCCCGGCATGATCGCTGACGGCACGTGGTCGCATGACCGTCCCGAGCTGCTCGACATCCACGCCGGCTACCACATCAACGCGCTCTACAGCCCGGTGCTCACCTGGCTCGACGTCGCCAAGTCCTTTGAGGATGCTCGCGCCGCCGGCAACCTGAAGGTCTTCACCCAGCAGAAGCTGGGCCTGGAATTCAAGGAACAGGGCGAGGCCCCCGACCACGCCCGCCTGCACGCCACCCGCGAGCGCGACCGCGAGCTTCGCCGCCTGCCCCCGGAAGTCCTCTGGCTCACCGGCGCCGCCGACGTCCAGGGCGACCGCATTGAGTGGGACGTCTACGCCTGGGGCCCCGGCCTCACCTGCTGGCTGGTCGACACCGGCATCATCATCGGCCAGCCCACCGACGACGCCACATGGCGCCAGCTCACCGAGGTCGCGGAGCGCCGCTACACCGACACCCGCGGCCGCACCTGGCCGATAGACGCCTTCGGGTGCGACTCCGGCTACATGAGCCAAGCCGTCTATCGCTGGACGATGAACGACCCCGCCCCCACCGGCCGCCGATTTGCCCTCGATGGCCAGGGCAAGCCGGCCCTGCCGGCCCTCGGCACCGGCAAGAAAATCGATGTCGACTATGCCGGCCGCAAACTTGGCGCGGTCATCCTTTGGCCGGTCGGAACCCACAGCCTGAAACTGGCCCACTACGCCGCGATCCGCCGCACCCTGGCCGGCCCATTGCCCGACGGCACCATGCCGCGCGGCCTGCTGCACCTGCCCGGCTTGGTTGATGAGGAATACTGCCGCCAGCTCACCGCCGAATTTCTCTACCAGCCGGCCAAGGGCCGCCCTGAATGGCGCGTGATCACGGGCACCCGCAACGAACGGCTGGACACGGCAGTCTATGCCCGCGCCTTGGCCCACCACCTGACCGACAGCCTCACCCCGGCCGACTGGCAGAACCTCGCCGCCAGCCGCGCGCTCGACCCCGCCGCCAGCCAGGCCGACCTCGCCGCCTACTGGTCGGAGCGGTTCGGCACGGATGAACGGCCGGCTCCGCGCCGCCCGGCTTCCCCAACGCCCGCCGTCGCCGCCGCGGCAATGCACCAGGGCCGCACCGTCGCCGGCACCGGCCGCCGCCTCGCCTGATCCACACGCAAGGAATTTCCCGTGGCCACCTACACCGAGCAACTCGCGCAGGTTGAGACGGCGATCGCCCGGGCCGAGCTGGGCCAGGAGGTGGCTGGCGCCGATGGCCGCCGCATCCGCCGCGGCGATTTGGCCACGCTGTACGCCGAACGCCGCCGCCTCACCGCGCTCGCCGCCCGCGAAGCCGTCAGCCGCACCGGTCCATCGATCAGCCGCGGCGCCGCCGGATGAACCTGGTGGACCGCGCCATCGCCTATGTGTCGCCGCGTTTGGGCGCCCAGCGCGCTCGCGACCGGCTGCACCTCACCGCCGCCTCCGGCTACGACGCCGCCCGGCGTGAGCTGTCGGCCATGCGCAACTTCTCCGCCCGTGGCCAGACCGCCGACGCCGACACGCTGCCGAACCTCGGCGAAATCCGCGCCCGCTCGCGCGCCATGTTGATGAACGCTCCGCTCGCCGCCGGTGCGGTCAATACTGTCGTCACCAACGTCGTCGGCACCGGCCTGCGCTTCTCGCCCCAGGCACGCGGCACCGACCTCGCCGCCCTGGCCGGAGTCACGCCCGCGCAGGTTCTCGCATTTGAGCAGGGGGCCGAGCGCGAATGGCGCCTGTTTCAACGCGCGGAGCATTGCGACGCCGCTGGCCAAACGGGCTTTGCCGCGATGCAGGAGTTGGCCTTCCGCGCGGTGCTCGCCAGCGGCGACTGCCTTGCCTTGATGGTGCAGGCGCCGCGCGGCGCGCCGTTTGATTTCGCACTGCAGCTCGTCGAAGCCGACCGCCTGAGCAACCCGCAATTCAAGGCTGACAGCGAGACGCTGGCGGGTGGAGTGGAGTTCAACGCCGCCGGCCGCCCGGTCGCCTACCACGTCGCCGAGATGGAGCGCACCACATCGGTGCAGCGAAGCTGGCGCCGCCTGCCGGCCACTGCGCCGGACGGCTCGCCCCGCGTGCTGCACCTGCTGCACCGCCAGCGCATCGGCCAGTCTCGCGGCGTGCCCTACCTGGCGCCGGTCATGGCCACCTTGAAGCAGATCGACCGATACACCGAAGCCGAAGTGACCGCGGCCGTCCTGAACGCCTGCATCGCCATCATCGGCGAGTCGCCCACCGGCGACAGCCCGTTGAAGGCCGAGGCCGTGGCGGCCGGCGCCGGCACCTCCAGCGCCCCGGGCTTTCGCCGCGCCGAGATTAACTACGAACCCGGCATGACTCTGGAAGGCTTCTTGCCCGGCGAGTCGCTGAAAAGTTTCAGCCCCGACCGCCCTAGCAGCGGCTTCGACGCCTTTGTCCAGGCCGTGCTGCGCCAGGTGGGCGTGGCGTTGGAACTGCCGTTCGAGTTGCTGGTGAAGCATTTCACTGCCAGCTATTCGGCCGCCCGCGCCGCTCTGCTCCAGGCTTGGGGCTTCTTCCGGATGCGCCGCGCCTGGCTGGCGGACGCGCTGTGCCAGCCGGTCTACGAGCTGGTCATCGCCAATGCCATCGTGCGCGGCCGCATCACGGCCCCGGGCTTCCTCGTCGACCCCGCGATCCGCGCCGCCTGGTGCGGTGCGCGCTGGACCGGCCCCAGCCCCGGCCAGCTCGACCCGCTGAAGGAAGTGAACGCGGCCGAGAAGCGCCTCGCCCTGCGCCTGTCCACCCGCACCCGCGAAACCGCCGAAATCACCGGCGATGACTGGGAGCAGACCATCGCTGAGTATGGCGAGGAACTGGACGTCATGGCCGCGCGCGGAGTGCCGCAAAGCGACGAGCCACCCGCTGCGCCACCGCTGCTCGGCCACAGCGGCGGCCCGCCGATCGCCGAGGAAGAAGACCCCGCCGACGGCAGCGACACCGACCTGGAGGCCGCATGACCAGCCGCATCATCGCCCGCCTCACCGGCCATCCCTGGCTGATCCAGTCCGAGGCGTTGGACACCATGCTGCAACTCGCCGCCCGCGATATGCCAGACGAGGCGACCATCGACGCCTGGAAGCGCGGGCCGTCGCGTGAGGCGCTGGCATCCCGCCAGGGCGACAGCCTCGGCAACGCCCCCACCGCCCGCGTGCGCAATGGCGTGGCCATCGTGCCCATCGCCGGCCCGATCTTCCGCTATGCCAACCTGTTCACCAATTTCAGCGGCGCCACCGCCTTGTCGGATTTCGCGGCCAACATGGCCGCCGCCGTGGCCGACAGCCGGGTGAAGTCAATCGTGCTGGAAATCGACAGCCCTGGCGGCGAGGTGACCGGCTTGGCCGAAGCCGCGCGCATGATCGCCGAGGCCGCCATCACCAAGCCGGTCGCGGCGTTCATCGAAGGCGCGGCCATGTCGGCGGCCTACTGGCTGGCCAGCGCCGCCGGCGAGATCACCATTGCCAGCACCGGCGCGGTCGGCTCGCTCGGCGCCGTCGTCGCTATGCAGGACAGCCGCGACGCCCAGGCGAAATCCGGTGTGCGTCGCTACCAGTTCGTCTCCAGCCAGACGCCGAACAAACTGCTCGACCCCACCACCGACGCGGGTGCCGCGCGGGTGCAGGCGTTCGCCGACCGTCTCGCCGGTGAGTTCCTGGCCGACGCCGCCGGCAATCGCGGCATGTCCGTCGCGGACCTGCTCGCCGCCACCGACGGCGGTGGCCTGCTGGTCGGCGCCGATGCGGTGGCCGCCGGCCTCGCCGATCACGTGGGCGGCTTTGAGGAAACACTGGCCCGCCTGGCTGCCGGCGGTGGCCGCCTGCGCACGTCCATTCCATCCCGCCCCACCGGACCCGCCCCGCGGGCCACATCTCAGGAGCCCGCCATGAGCAACCCCGCTCAGACCGAAGCCCCGGCCTCCACGCCGGAGACCACCGCCGAAGCCAGCGCGCCGCCCCCGGCCCCGATCGCCGAGGCAGCGGCCCCGCCCGCCACGCCCCCCGCCGATCCCGTCGCCGTCGAGCGCACCCGCTGCGCCGCCATCCAGTCCGCCGCCGGCCCCGGCTTCGGCGCGCTGGCCACCCTCGCCGTCTCCAGCGGCTGGCCGGTGGAGCAGTTCACCGCCGCCCAGGCGGCCAGCCAGTCCGCCGTGGATGCCGCCCGCACCCAGGCGACCGCCGGCGCCTTCCGCGACTCCCTGCCGGCCCCCATCGCCGGGGGCGGCGCGGCGGGCGATCTGCCGGCCGACCCGGGCGAGCGTGCGAGGTTGGAGTTCGCCGCTGATCCCAAGTTGCGGGCCGAGTTCGCCACCGAGGGCCGCTACGTCGCGTACGTCCAGGCCGTGGCCGCCGGCAAGGTCCGCACCATCGGCAAGCGCGCCTGACCTGCTCACCCCACCCAGCCTCCGGCCGGCCTGAAGGCCGCCGCGCACAGGACCCGCACCCATGACCCAGCTTGCCACCGCCGTTGCCCGAACCTACGTGCAGGGCGATATCGAAGATCTTCAGGTCGCGGCCGCCGTCGCCATCTACGAGGGCAGCGCCATCGGCCTTGTCTCCGGCTACGCCCGCCAGCTCGCGGCCGGCGACAAGTTCCAGGGCTTCGCTTTGTGCGATGTTGCCGTGCAGACCAGCGCTGGCGATCAGCGCGTGCGCGTCCGCACCAAGGGCCGCATCGTGCTGACCGTCGCCTCGGTGGCAGTCACCGACATCGGCAAGCCGGTGTTCGCCAGCGACGGCAACGCCTTCACGCTCACCCAGTCCACCAACAGCCATATCGGCCGCGTGGCCGACGTGTATGGCGCCAACCTGGCGCTGGTTGAATACGACGCCCACCGCGCCGGCCTCGGTGCCGGCGGCATCGCCGAACTGACGGACAGCTCCGGCGGCACCGCCAGCGATACCCTGGCCGCTATCACCGGCTCGTACGTCGAAGCGACCATCGAAAATACGGTGGCGAGCATGGCAGCCAAGATCAACGCCATCATCCGCCAACTCGGCTGATCCGGCCTCACTCCACCTCATGGCGCCAGGCCGGCCGTTGAGCCCCCGCGCGCGAAGGAACCCTGAACAATGACTCTCGGCACAGGCATCGGCGCGAACTACAGCTCGCGCGCCATCATCGGTCGCTTTTACGAGCGGCTCTCCGAAACCCAGCCCCCGGCGTGGGTGGAGAGCCTCGCCTTTCGGGTGGACAGCGACCAGCCCAGCGAGACCTACAACTGGCTCGGCATGTCGCCAGTCATGCGCGAATGGGTCGGCGGCCGGGCTGCGCAGGGTTTCCGCACCAACGGCTTGACGGTCACCAACCGGCTGTTCGAGGCCACGGTCAACGTCTCGCTGGACGACATCCGCCGCGACAAGACTGGCCAGTTTCTCGCCCGCATCGATGAGCTGCCCGGCCGCGCCCAGCAGCACCGCGCCCGCCTGCTCACCGATCTGATCCTGACCGGCGAAGCCGCTGTGTGCTACGACGGGCAGTTCTTCTTTGACACCGACCACGCCGAGGGCAGTAGCGGCACCCAGTCAAACGACCTCGCCTTCGACATTTCCGACAACGGCACCGGCGGCACTGCTACCGCGCCGGCAGCGAGCACCATCCAGGCGGCGGTCCTTCAGGCCGTTCAGGCCATCATGGGCTTCAAGGATGACAAGGGCGAGCCCGTCAACGAGGGGGCGATGAACTTTGAGGTTCACGTGCCGGTCACGTTCATGGGTGAAACGATGAAGGCGCTGGATATGCCGCTGATTGGCGGCGGCGACAGCAACGTCCTGGTGAACAATCGGAAATTCAACCTGATCTCGGTCATCAACCCGCGTCTGACCTGGACCACGAAGCTGGCGGTCTACAACACCGACGGCACCACGAAGCCGTTCATCGAGCAGGTCGAATACGATCCCATCATGGTGGCAATCGCCGAGGACTCCGAGCACGAGAAGCTCAAGCGCGAGCACATCTACAGCGTCGAGCGCATGGGCAACGTGGCGTTCGGCATGTGGCAGAAGGCCTGCCTCGTCACGCTGGCGGCCTGAGCGCCCTCGTGAGCGTCTTCGACGAAGCGATGGAAGATCTGCACAACGACGCGGATCTCTCCATCGCCGCCGAGTTCCGCCGCCCGCCCTTCGCGTGGGTGGCGGTGCGGGCGATCCTGTCTCAGTCCACCGACGCAATCGGCGGGCTGGGCGGCCTCGGCGCGCGAGCCGGGCAAGTTCAGGCCGACATCCTGGCCGCCGCCATCACCGATACGCCCACCAAGGGCGACCAGCTCCGCATCGGCGCCACCGCCTACACCGTTGAGGCGGCCGAGCGCGACGCCCTGGCGCTGTCATGGCGCCTGACGCTCAGCGACGCGACGCAGCCCTGATGCCCATATCCCTCCGCGAAACCGCGCTGGCCGCCGTTGCCGCCCGGCTGACCTCACAAATCTCCGCCGCCATAGTCGAGCGCGCCCGACGCTCCGAGGTCGACACCGATAACGAAACGCTGCCGCGCCTGGTGCTCACCGGCGGCGACCTCGATGCCGACGCCACGCTGGAAGCGCTGATGGTGCACTACACCCTGTCCTTCGTGGTCGAGGGCTACGCCCGCGCCGCCACCGACCTCGCCGCGGAACAGGCGCAATCAGCCCTGTATGCTCAAGTGGTGGCCGCCCTGGCGGGGTGGGAGCCGGCGGTGGCCGGCATCGGCGACATGCAGGAGGCCGGGGCCGAGTTCGCCCTGCTCTCCGCCGACGCCGCCGCCCGCCCGGCCGGCCAGTTCGCCGCCCGCTTCTCTCTCCGCCTCATCGCCGCGACCGGCAACCCGTACGCCGCTTAGGAGCGCCCCATGCCCGTAACGACACTCATCCGCTTTCGTCAGGCCGCCGTGGCGGTCAAGGCCGAAGTCACTCCTGGCACCGACAGTATCGCCGGCACGCCCGCCACGGGTGACTGGGTGGCCGGCTCCGGCACGCTGGCGCTCAACCCCATCGTCATTTCGGACCCCAGCTTCACCGGCAGCATGGACGCCGCGGTGGACAGCGTTGGCGGCTTCAAGCCGACGCTTACCCTGCAGGTGCCGTTTCGGGGCTCCGGCACTGCTGGCACCGAGCCTGGGGTGGCCAAGCTGCTCAAGGCCTGCACCATGGCGGTCACCACCACCGCCGCCGCTGTCGGCGTCCCCACCGCCGCCGCCGCCGGCACCACCACCACCGTCACCGCCGCCACGCCATTCGGCACCACGGCCGACGCGTACAACGGCATGCCGCTGATCGTGGCTGGCGACCAGTCCTTCACAACCGGAATCGTTGACTACACGGCAGCTCGGGTCATCAGCATGGGCGAAACCCGCACCGCGCTGACCACCGACAGCGACCTGCAGATCCCGATCAACAATATCTATCGCCCGACCTCCGACGAGGCCGTCTTTACGACCACGAGCATCTACCTGTTTCATGACGGAATCCGCTACAGGCTGACGGGCTGCCAGGGCACCTGGTCGTTGGAGATGACGGCCGGTGGCAGCGGCATGTTTACGTTCACGCTCACCGGTCAGCTTTCCGCCGCGCCCGATAGCACCGTCCTGCCCGCCGGGGCCGCCGCCGCCCTCTCCGCCCTTCCCACGGCGCCGGTGTGGATGAACGGCCGCAGCCAGATCAACCTTGGAACCGCGCGGGTGCGGACCTTCCGCTTGGATTTCGGCGTGCAATCGGTGCTGCCCGACAACCCCGAGTCGATCTACGGCTTCGATCCTGGCGTGCCGATCGGCCGCCGCCCCGCTGGCAGCATCGACCCGCTGGCCGACACCGCCACCCATGTGGCCATGTTCAGCGCGATGTCCGCGAATACCGCCGTGCCATATTTCGCCATTCTCGGCAGCACCGCCGGCAACCGCATGCTGGTGATGGTCGCCGCCATGCGCATGCAGGGCATGGACCTGGCCGAGCGCGATGGGCTCGGCGCCCACAACATCCCATTCCAGGCGGACGGCCCGGACGCCGGCTGTTCGCTCTGCTTCTTCTGAGGAAACACGATGCCGGATGACATGATCTCCACCGCCGAGCCGGTGTTCAGCGCGCTGGACACCGACACCATCACGCCGGACGGTTCGCCGCGCAGCTACACGTTGCGGGTGCCGAGCTACCGCCAGGCCAACGCCGTGCGCCGCCTGTTGCGCCAGATTGCCGGCACGGACTTTGTGCAGGCCGTGCTGCTCGACACGCTGCGCGAGGTGATGCGCCAGATCGCACCGCCGAACCTGGCCGAGGTGCTGGCGCAGATCGACGAGGCCGAGGCAACGCCGGAGGACCGGCGCGCCCAGGCCCGCCTGCAGGTGATCGAGGCGGCGGCCATGCCGGTGCCCGCGTATGCGGAAATGGTCGACCGCCGCGACCGGTACGTCGAGCAAATGCCAGTTGTACGCCTGCGCCACATGCTGGTGGACTGGCGCGGCCCCGGCCTGCCGCCCTTCGCCACCGTCGGCGGGCTGGCGCCGGAGGATATCGATGACATCATTCCCGCCCCGGAGTTCGCCGCCCTGGCCCGCCGCGCCGAGTCGCTGCTGGTGGTCGGTCGGGCCATGGTGGGAAACTCCGTGGCGCCTACCACGTCGCCCGCGATCCCGCCAATTTCGCCGGAGGGCTGAGGCTCGAAGGCGGCTCGGCGTGGCTGCTCGGCGGCGAGGAATGGACCCGGAACCCGCGCCTGGTCATACCGCCCGCCTGGCACGGTTTCGTGCGCCTGTGGTCGAATTGCCGTGGCGAGACGGGCTTTGCGCATTGGCCCGACCCCGGCGGCGTCAACGATCAGGCGGCCTGGGTGGTGGACGCGTTCGCGGCGTTGTCAGCGATCGACGCGGAATGGCGGGCTGAGAGAAAGACCGGATGACCTATATTCGCGCCACCGTCACCGGCAACCTCGTCAAGGCCATGGACACCGAAATCCGCAAGGTCGCGGGCGCGCTGCGGCGGGCGGTGGAAACCACGGGCAAGCAGGTGCAGGGCGAGCTCCGCGCCCAGGCCCGCGGCGCCGGCTTCAAGGATCGTGGGCGGTCCATCGCCAATGCGTGGCGGCTGGCCGTGTATCCCCGCCCCGGCATGGGCACGCGGAGCCTCAAGCCAGCTGCGCTGGTCAGCAGCCGCATGTCAAAGGTGGTGGAGGCATTTGACAAGGGCGCCGAGATCACCGCCAAGAACGGCAAATACATGGCATTCCCCACGGGCTACAACGCGCGCGGCGGCAGGCGTGGCGCCGGCACCCGGGGCGGTGTGCGTGTCACCACTGACCAGATGATCGCGGCGGGCAAGCGCGGCGAGGCCTTCGTGCTGAAACTGGACGGCCGCCCCGGCCGGGCTTTGTGGTGCCTTCGGGTGGCCGATGCGCGCGGCAAAAAGAACAAGCTGCGCCTGTTCGTTGGCACCAGCACGGAGGTGGTCACCGGCAAGGTCAAGGGCCTCGCCCAGCGCCGCAAGGATGTGCTGGCACAAGGCTTCGTGCCGATGTTCTTCCTGATGCGGCGCGTGACCCTGCGCAAGCGCCTGGACGTGGCCGGCGTCCGCGCCCGCGCCGGCGCGATGTACGCGGCGAACGCGGTGCGGGAGCTGAACGCGCTGGGCTAGGGCATCTGCCCTGTGCTGCGCCAGTAATCCATGCAGCTGGCGTGCATCTGGTTGGCCCGTGCGGTTCCCTCCAAGTCGAGAATTGACCGGGCCTGCCAACCGGCCATCGCAAATTGCGTCTTCGTGCGGCAGCCAAGATCGGCCTGCTTTGTGCCTGATCGGCGTTCTTCCCGATCCGAATAGATCGCGTAAGCGCGCTGTGCCTCGCGTTCGACTTCCGTCATCCGCTGCGCCGGGGCAATCCCCTGCGTCGCGCACCCCGCCAGCGCCACCGCCACCAACACCATCGCCCGCATTGCATCCTCCATGCTGCCTGCGGGCCATTGTGCCACCGACGCAACTACCTGACCAGAGGAGCGCGTGAGCATGAGCGGCAGTCGCCCTTCGGTCGGCATTCGGATCAGCGCGGAGGGGGCCGACCTCGCCCGGCAGAAGCTGGAGAACATCGGCACGACCGGCGATGCGGCAATGCGCCGGGTGGCCGGGGCGTCCACTGCTGCCAGGCCGGCCATCCAGGGCGTGGCCGGTGCCGCCGATGGGGTGCAGCGGTCCATCGTTGGCCTGAACGGCAATCTCAGCCTGTTGGCGTCGGGATTTGCCGGCGCGGCGGCAGCCGGCACAGCGATGGGCGTGGCGTTGGTGGGCGGCTTCACCGCCTCCGTCCGCGCTGCCGAGCAGTTCGAGCGGCTCGGCCTGCGCACCGAGGCAGTCATCAAGGCGACCGGCGGCGCGGCCGGCCTGTCGGCACAGCAAATCCGCGAAATGTCGCAGGAACTGGCGCGCGGCACCCTGGCCAGCACAGCCGGCGTTGAGGCTGCGGCGCAAAAGCTGCTCACATTCCGCAGCATCGCCGGCGACGCCTTTGGCCGCACCCTGCGCGCGGCGCAGGACCTGGCGGCGGTCGGCTTCGGCTCGATCGACTCCGCCGCCACCCAGCTTGGCAAGGCGCTGGAAAGCCCCGTTACCGGCATGAGCGCGCTGGCCGAAGTCGGCGTGTCATTCACGGCGGCCCAAAAGGAAGTCGTGGCGCAGCTCGTCGCCACCGGCCGCGCGGCCGAGGCCCAGGCAATCATCCTGGCGGCGGTTGAACAGCAGGTTGGTGGCGCGGGTGGTGCCGAGGCTGGCGGGCTGGCCGGCGCCTATGACACGCTGGCCCAAAATACCGAGGAGTTCCTGCTGGCGATCGGCAATCGCGGGCCGATTCAATTAGCGACGGTATCGTTGCAGGCTCTTGCTGGTGTCGTAAAGGAACTCAATGAGCTTGTAACGTCGCGCAGCGGTGCTGCTGCCGCGCGTGCCGGCGTTACTGCTGCTGAGTCGGCTCTTGCTGCTGCTGAGAAGGCGCAAACGCGGCGGGGGTTCCTTGGCGGCGCTCTATCGCTTGGCGAGGGCGCACGGGAGATCGAACGCGCCCGCGCGGCATTGAGAGAAGCAAAACAGGAAGAAGAACAGATACTCGTTGACGCATACGCGCGTCAGGCCGCGCTGGCCGCTAAGTCGGCGATTGAACAGGCTGGTATACAGCGCGCGGCCTCAGCCGCCGCCGTGCGGGCGTTGGAGCTGGAATCCAACAAAAAGGAACATATCCAGGAGAAGTTCCGGCAGAAGCGCGCGGTCATCGACGAGGCCGAGCGCACCGGCGCGCGCACCGCCGAGGAAGCCGCGGCCCTTCGCAGCACTTCCAACCAGCAGGAAATCGAAGAACTCGACAAGCTGGCCGGGGCACAGGCTGGGGTTGCCGCCGCCACGCGCGGGCGCGGCGATGCGGCCAAGGAAGCCCAAGCCGTCGAGCGTGCCGCCAACAAGGAAGCCGCTGCCGCCGTCAAGGCGGTCCAGAAGGTGCAAGAGGAAGCCCGCGCCAAGGCGCTGTCGGAGGTCGACCGCTTCAACCGGGAGGTTGAGAGCCAGTCCCGCCGCGTGGCCGACGACGTGGCGACGAACCTGTTCGAGGCGATGACAGGCGACGGCAAGGGCGAGAGCGTTGTTGATTTCTTCAAGAACATTTTCAAGCGCATTGCCATCCAGGCGCTGAGCGCCAACATCATCCTGCCGATCACCACGGCCATCATCGGCGGCGCGCCGGGCCTGTTCGGGATCAACGCGCCTGGGCAGGCCGGCGGTGGCGGCGTGGGTGGCATCGGCGACATTCTCGGCCTTGGCAACCTGACCAGCGGCTTGTCTTCTCTCGGTTCGTATCAGCTCATCAGCCCTGGCGGCGGCTACATCAGCCCGATAGGCGAGGCCGGGGCACCGATCGGCGGCCTGACCCTGGGCGGTCTGGCAGGCTCGGCGGCCCTGGGGTTCGGGGTCGGCGGCCTGACGGCAGGGCTGACCGGTGGCAACAGCCTGGGCGGCGG
>Ga0105054_10004394_pt1 | contig 21096 bp, 19 predicted proteins | sample BON02_FD_78091 | JGI IMG/M metagenome (GOLD analysis project Ga0105054, IMG submission 78091) | Freshwater microbial communities from Lake Bonney liftoff mats and glacier meltwater in Antarctica - BON-02 (megahit assembly) | ecosystem: Environmental > Aquatic > Freshwater > Ice > Glacier...
CCACGCCGCCCGCATCCTGCGCCCCCTCTGCCGCATGTTGGGCATCACCCCCCTCCCGCCCCCGCTCCAACCGCCGCCCCGCGCCCCCCGGCCGCGAATCGCCAAACCCGCCATCCGACCGCACCACCCCGAACCGCCACCCCCGCGCCCGCTCCCGCGATACGTCCGCGCCGCCGCCCGCGCCTGGCGCACAAAACCCGCCTGACCGCCCACGCCATCGCACGCCCTAATTGTTCCGATATCGTATATATCGCCGTCCCCCCTCGCCAAGCGCCGCGCAATCCGCCATGTCGGCTTTCCGGAGGACCGACATGACCGACATCATGGTGGCGCGAGGCGATGCGCCCTGCCTGCTGCACCTGCCCACCGCAAACCGCCACGGCCTGGTGGCCGGCGCCACCGGCACCGGCAAGACCGTCACTCTACAGGTCATGGCCGAGGCCTTCTCGGCGTCCGGCGTGCCGGTCTTCTGTGCCGACGTGAAGGGCGACCTCTCCGGCCTTGCCATGCCCGGCACCCCCCACCCCCGGCTGGAGGCCCGCGCCGCCAAACTCGGCATCACCGACTTCGCCTACCGCGCCTCCCCCGCCGTTTTCTGGGATCTCTTCGGCGTCCAGGGCCACCCCATCCGCGCCACCGTCGCCGAAATGGGCCCCCTCCTGCTCGCCCGCATGCTCGACCTCACCGAGGCCCAGGAAGGCGTCCTCAATATCGCCTTCGCCCTCGCCGACGACGAAGGCCTGCTGCTGCTCGACTTCAAGGACCTCCGCGCCATCCTCGCCCACGTCGCCAGCCGCGCCGCCGAACTGGCCACCGACTACGGCAATGTCAGCCGCGCCAGCATTGGCACCATCCAGCGCAAGCTCCTGGTGCTCGACCAGCAGGGCGCCGAGCAGTTCTTCGGCGAACCGGCCCTAGCCCTGGCCGACCTCATGCTGCTCACCCCCGACGGCCGCGGCGCCGTGAACATCCTGGCCGCCGACAAGCTGATCCACTCGCCCCGCCTCTACGCCATCTTCCTGCTCTGGCTGCTCTCCGAACTCTTCGAGGAACTCCCCGAAGTCGGCGACCTCGACAAACCCAAGCTGGTGTTCTTCTTCGACGAAGCCCACCTCCTCTTCCGCAACGCCCCCAAGGCGCTGGTCGAAAAGGTCGAACAGGTCGTCCGCCTCATCCGCAGCAAGGGCATCGGCGTCTATTTCGTGACCCAGAACCCCCTCGACCTGCCGCAAACCGTCCTCGGCCAACTCGGCAACCGCGTCCAACACGCCCTGCGTGCCTTCACCCCCGCCGACCAGAAAGCCGTCCGCGCCGCCGCCGAGACCTTCCGCCCCAACCCCCGCCTGGATGTCGCCGAAGCCATCACCGAACTCGAAGTCGGCGAAGCCCTCGTCTCCCTGCTCGACGCCAAGGGCATCCCCGGCATCGTCCAGCGCGCCAAGGTCGCCCCGCCGCGCGGCCGCATGGGCCCGATCACCCCAGCCGAACGCGCCACTCTCATGCAGCGCTCGCCGCTGGCCGGCCGCTACGACACCCCGCTGGACCGCGAATCCGCCCACGAATTGCTGACCGGCCGCGCCACGACAGTGGCCGACCTCACCCCGCGCCCGGTGCAGGTCGACCAAACCCCCGCCTGGGGCAACATGGCCGAGCAGGGCGCCGCCCCCAGCCCCTGGGGCCGCGCCGCCACCCCCCCGCCCCCCCGCCGCGCCGCCTACGACCCGCCGCCGCGCGCCACCCGTGCCGCCGAACCGGCCAGCGACCCGCTGATGTCCATGCTGCTGGGCAACGGCCGCCGCCAGGGCGTCGGCGAGACCTTCGTGAAATCCATTGCCCGCAGCCTCGGCGGCCAGGTCGGCCGCTCCGTCGTCCGCGGCCTGCTCGGCTCCATCTCCAAGCGGCGCTGATCGGCGTCCGAAACGCAAACGGCCCCCGTCTCCGCCCGCCAGGGTCGGAAACGGGGGCCACCGCAGGCGAAATCAGAAGACCAGCGCGTTGAACGCCGTGGTCAGGCGGCCGCTCAGCGCGGTGAACGCGGCAGCCAGGCCCACGGCCAGCACGCCCGCGATCAGGCCGTATTCCATGGCGGTCACGCCGCGGCGGTCGGCAACCACGTTCTTCGTAATCTTGTAAATGGCCAGCATGTCAGACTCTCCTGTTTGTTCTGTTTCACCCGGCACCGGCCCAATGCCCATATCCGCTGAGGCAAAGGCGACCTAGCGTCGGCGCGCCAACACTGAAGCGGGCGCGATTACAATCGACTTACAGTTCATCCAGTATTCCGGCTTTATTCACACTATCGCGGATCAGATCCCGTCTTCGCCCGCGTCGCCGCCAGGTCGATCAGCCGTGCCCAGTTCCCCGCGGAATGCAGGTGTGAATAGATCGGCCCCAGCCACCCCCGGCGCCGCCAGTTCAGGAACACCTCGTCCGCTACCTTGTCCAGCCGATCCGGCCGGATCACCTTGAAGCCGCGCACCTTGCTGGCCCCGCCGCCGGAAAAGTTCACCGTCGCCTCCTCCTCCTGCAGCAACCCGGCCGCGTCGACGGCCCGCGCAAAGGCCGCCGCGGCGCCGAGGTTGTCGCGGTAGGCCGAGCAGAACTGCACCGCCTCGCTCAGCACCGCGGTCGGCGACCCATCGTCGAACAGCCGCTGGCCGGCAGCGGTGCCCAGGCACGTGGCGCCTTCCTCCATGCCGACATAGGTGGTGTTCTTCGCCGGGTCCTCGACGAAGATGAAAGGATAGGCGCGAACATAGGCGGGCACATACGCATCGACCCGCCAGGCGCCATCGTCCCCCACGAACAGGTTGCCGAACTCGTTCAGGCCCACCAGCGCCACCGGCGCAGGCGCTGGCCCGGCGGCGAACACAACGGGGTAGTGGCGCGCCGCCACGGCAAGCTCCCCCAGCCCGAGCGGGATCGACGCCGCCCGCGCGGCAAAGCCGAGGCCGGTCGACCTGTCCAGCCGCAACTCCCCATGCTGCGCAGGGTTCACCCCCACGACCCGGGTGTAGAATAACGGCAGGCTCGGGGTGACGTCGGACATGGCGGCGGTTTCCTTGATGCGGCGGCATTCCGCCCGGAATGCAGGCCTAGCCGCGCCCGCCGGCATAGGCCGCGATCCGTCCGCCCAGGCCCGGCACCGCGGCCGAGCGTACCAGGGCCGCGAGGTCGGCATCGCGGGTATCGTGCCGCGCCGCGGTGGCCAGTGCCAGGGCCGCCGGCCGTTCGACCTTGGCCAGTTCGCCCGCCAGGGCGGCCACTTCCTCGGGCCAGGCTTCCTGTGGTGCGAGGCGGGTTGCCAGGCCACAGGCATGCGCCGCCGGCGCATCCAGCGACTGGCCGCGCGCGGTCAGGTCCAGCGCCTGCCACTCCCCCACGATCGCCGCCAGCCGGCGCGTGCCCAATATCAGGCCGAAGCGCGCGCCGGGGAAGGCGAAGCGCGCCGCCGGGTCGGCGACCCGCCAGGTACAGGCGGCGAACAGGTCGGCCCCCGCGCCGAACATCCGCCCATGGCCCAGCGCCAGGGTGGGCACCGGGGCGTGCCGCACCGCCTGCAACAGCAGTTCGATGGCGACGAACCGGGCCAGCAGGTCGGCATCGCTCTGTGCCTGCAGGTCGGTCAGGTCGAAGCCGGTGCACAGCGCCCGGCCCTCGCCGCGCAGCACCAGCAGCCGCACGCCGGTGTCTTCGGCTTCCGCCACGGCCGTTCGCAGGGCGGTGACCAGGGCCGCGTCGAGCGCATTGCCGCGCTCGGGCCGGGACAGGGTGACGGTCAGCACGCCATCGGCGAGGCCGGTGGAAACCAGGCTCATGCGACGGCCTGGCGCATCGACCACAGGTTGGGCACGATGTCGGCCGAGTAGCCCGAGACGAACTGCTTCGCCGCCCCCGTCGCCGGGTCGAACACGTGGCGGTGCACCATGCCGATATTGGCGCCATAGACATGGATGCTGATCGACGGCGCGTCCGCGACCGCATTGGCCACCATGTGGATGTCGCCGATGGCCGGCGACACCGCATCCACCATGCCGGGCCGCAGCGTTTCCGTGCCGCCGGACAGCAATGTGCCGTCGGCGCCACGAGTATAGGCGGTTCCGGTTTCCGCGCCACGCAGCATGCCGATCAGCCCCCACACCATGTGGTCGTGGATCGGCGTGCGTTGGCCGGGGCCCCAGACGAAGCTGACCACCGAGAACCGTTCCAGCGGGTCGCAATGCAGCAGGTATTGCGTGTAGCGCTCCGGGTTCGGCCGCGCGAAGGCCTCCGGCAGCCAATCGTCCACCGAGACCAGGCCGGACAGCAGCAGCTTGCCACCGGCCAGCATCGCCGCCTCGTTGCCGTGATGCGCGTCGGCCTGGCGCGTCATGTCCTGGACGAACTGTTTCAGGCGGAGAATGCCAGGCACGCCGCTCATATCACGCCTCCTTCGCGCAGGGCCGCTATCTCCTCCGCACCGAAGCCCACGGCGCCCAGGATGGCGTCGGTATCCGCCCCCAGGGCCGGCGCCACCCGGTCCAGCCGCGCCGCGCCATGGGCCAGCTTCACGCCGCTGCCGGCGAAGCGCAGGGGGCCGTAGGGGGTATCCACCGTCTGCATCAGGCCGCGCGCCTGGACCTGGCGGTGCTCGATCACCTCCTCGATGCGCCAGATGCTCGCGCAGGGCGCGCCGGCGGCGTTGAGGCGTTCTTCCCAGTTGCGCGGGTTGTCGGCGGCCAGCTTGTCCTCGATGAGGGCGCGCAGGGCCGTGGCGTTCTCGTTGCGCAGGAACCAGTCGGCGAAGCGCGGGTCGTCGTAGGTGTGTTCCAGGCCCAGCGCCTTCATCAGCGCGGCATACTGCTTGTCGTTGTTCACCGCGAGCAGCAGATGGCCGTCGCCCGCACGGAACAGGTTGGCGGTGACGCGGCGGCTGACCGCCTGGTTGCCCGACTGCATCTGCTTGTGCCCGGCCACCGTCCAGTCGGCGACGGCCGGGGCCAGGAAGGCCAGGGTTGCGTCGAGCATCGACACGTCGACCATCTGCCCGCGCCCGGTATGGGTGCGCTGGAACAGGGCGCTGGCCACGCCGAAGGCCAGCGTCATGCCCGACAGCGTGTCGCAGACCGCGAAGCCGGCGCGCACCGGGCCGGTTTCCTCGTGGCCGGTGATCGACATGATGCCGCTCATCGCCTGGATGCGCCCGTCATAGCCGGCCTCGCCGCTGTCCGGGCCGGTATGGCCGAAGCCGGAGATGGCGGCGTAGATCAGCTTCGGGTTGATCGCCGCCAGCACGTCGTAGCCGAGGCCGAGGCGGTCCATCACGCCGGGGCGAAAATTCTCCATCACCACGTCGGCCTCGCCGACCAGGCGCTTGATGACGTCCTGGGCCTCGGGTTTCTGCAGGTCCAGCGTCAGGCTGCGCTTGTTGCCGTTGATGGCCATCCACGATGATGCCATGCCGCGTGCCGCCCATTCGCGCGACAGCGGGGTGCGGCGGGCATCCTCGCCCTCGCGGCGCTCGACCTTGATGACGTCCGCCCCCAGCAAAGCGAGCTGGAAGCTGGCGTAGGGACCCGCCAGCACCTGGGTGAAGTCGAGGATCTTCACGCCCTCGAACGGCCGGGCGCCTTGTGTTGGAGTGGCCATCCCTCAGCCGGCCTTGGCGACGATGCGGTTCGGGCGGGCCAGTTCCTTCTGGCGGTCGAACTCATCGCGCCGGCGCGCCAGTTCCGCGGCGCCGATCTGCTCCAGGTTCAGGTAGTCGAGCTTCCACATGCCGTCGGCGTTCCAGCGGATCGGCGACTGCATGGTGGTGCGCGGCCCGGGGGCGGCTTCCAGCAGGCGCAGGGCCAGCGCCAGGGTCTGGTCCTGGCTGGCTACGTCATGCGGGCGGCCGGCGCTGTTGCCGAGCGGGAAGTCGCTGAACAGGAAGCGCGGTGCGGCGGCGTGCTCCACGATGTCCTTGGCGCAGCCCATCACCACGGTGGCGATGCCGCCGGCTTCCAACTCGCGGGCGGTGAGTGTCGCGGTCTGGTGGCAGACCGGGCAGTTCGGCACCACCACGGCCACGTCCACCCCGTCCTCGCGGCAGCGGCGCAGGATTTCCGGCGCGTCGGTGTCGATGGTCACGCGGTGGCTGCGGTTGGTGGGTGCGCCGAAGAAGCGCGGCGCCACCGCGCCGATGATGCCGGCAGCCGCGGCCCGGCGCAGGGCCGGCAGCGGGAACCAGGTGCCGCTGTCGGTGGCGGTGGTGTGCGTGCGGTCGTAGCCGATATGGGAGATGCGCAGGTCGTGGTCCACCGCGGTGTCGCCGTCGTACACTTGGTAGAATTTAGCCGACCCGTTGTAGGCGGCCCCCGGCCCCTGGTCGCCCTTGTCGGGCTGGTACGGGGCGGCGGTGGTGATAATCGCCACGCGCGACTGCGCCAGCGGCTTGGCCAGCTTGGCGAACGGCGCGTCGAGGTAGTGGGCCCAGCGGTATGGCGTGGTGTAGCCGATCGCCTTGTAGTATTCGCGGGTGCGGAACATGTAGGGGATCGGCGAGTCGTGGTCCGGCGCGAAGCCGAGCGGATCGGCGGGCTGCGTGTCCATGGTCGTTCTCCCGGCGCGTGGGTCGCGATGCCCTATGCTATCGGCCGGCTTGCGGGTTGTCACGACTTGCGGGTTGTCACGACGGGCGGTTGTCACGACGGGCGGTTGTCACGGGACGTGGCAGGGCGTTTGACTTTCACCGCGAATTCTGGCCTGCGTTGCACAAGATGAACGTTCGCCCCGCGATGTGGGCGGACCCACACGACACGGGAGATCCGGGATGAAACTCACCAAGCGCACCCTGTTGCAGGCCTCGCTGGCCGTCGTGTCCGCCGCCGCGATGAGCGGCCCCGCCCAGGCCCAGGCGATCGACCAACTGCAGCTTTTCGTCCCGGCCGCCCCGGGCGGTGGCTGGGACCAGACCGCGCGCACCATCGAACAGGTGCTGCGCACCACCAATCTGATCAAGACGGCGCAGGTGACCAACGTGCCGGGCGCGGGCGGTACGGTGGGGCTGCCGCGCTTCGTCAACCAGTGGCGCGGCCGGCCGAACGCGCTGATGATCGGCGGCATGGTGATGGTGGGCGCCATCATCGCCAACAAGGCGGCGGTGGATCTGACGCGCACAGTGCCGATCGCACGGCTGACCGGCGAGTTCCTGGCCGTGGTGGTGCCTCCGGACTCGCCCTTCAAGACCGCCGGCGACCTGGTGGCCGCGCTGAAGGCCGACCCCGGCAAGGTGCCGGTGGCGGGCGGTTCGGCTGGCGGGTCGGACCACATCCTGTTCGGCATGCTGGGCAAGGCGGCGGGCGTGCCGGCGGGCAAGCTGAGCTATGTCGCCTTCGCCGGCGGCGGCCCGGCGCAGGCGGCGTTGCTGGGCGGGCATGTCGCGGCCGGCATTTCCGGCTACGGCGAGTTCGGCGAGCAGATCAAGGCGGGCAAGCTGCGCGCCATCGCCATTTCGGCCGACGCCCGCCAGCCCGGCATCGACGTGCCGACCCTGAAGGAACAGGGCATCGATGTGGAGCTGTTCAACTGGCGCGGCGTCTTTGCGCCTCCCGGCATCACCGCGGCCGAGCGCGAGGCGATGTTGACGCTGATCGGCACCATGGCGAAAAGCAGCGCCTGGCAGGCGGAATGCGAGAAACGCGGCTGGACCAGCATCCCGCTGCTCGGCGACGCCTACGCCAAGTACATCGAGAACGAGACCACGCGCATCGCGGCGATCCTCAAGGATCTCGGCCTGGCCTGAGGCGGGGGTGAGCCCCCACCCCGGCGCATCACCGGCCGAACCGACCGGCGCGCCGGTGGCCAGGCCGGTTGCCTGGCCGGAGGCCGCGATCGGCCTCGGCCTGCTGGTGATGGCCGCCGTGGTCGCCTGGCAGACCGCCACGATGGCGACCTCGCCGATGTACGCCAAGGTGGGGCCGCGCGTGTTCCCCTATCTCACCGCCGGCGGGCTCGCGCTGCTGGCGGGGGCGATGGTGGTGCAGGGGCTGCGGGGCGGCTGGCAGCTCGCCGAGGAGCGCGAGGTCGCCATCGACTGGCCGGCGCTGGGCTTCGTGGCGGCCGGGCTGCTGTGCAACGTGATGCTGATCGACCTGGCCGGCTTCACCATCGCCTCGACCGTGATGTTCACCCTGATCGCCCATGGCTTCGGCAGCCGCAGCCCGTTGCGCGACGCCGGGATCGCCATGGTGTTTGCGCTGGCCTGCTATTTCGGCTTCGCCCGCGCGCTGGGGGTGAACATCGGCGGCGGCGTGGTGGAGCTTTCCATCGAACGCATACTGGGCGGCTGACGGCGTGGACATCCTGTCCCAGTTGGGCCACGGCTTCGGCGTGGCGCTCACGCCCGAGAACCTGGCCTGGTGCCTGCTGGGCACCACGCTGGGGACGGCCATCGGGGTGCTGCCGGGGCTGGGGCCGGCGTTGACCATCGCGCTGCTGCTGCCGATCACCTTCAAGGTCGAGCCGACGGCCGCCTTCATCCTGTTCGCCGGCATCTACTACGGCGCGATGTATGGCGGCTCCACCACCTCGATCCTTCTGAACACGCCGGGCGAGAGTGCCACCATCGTCACCGCGCTGGAGGGCAACAAGATGGCCCGCAGCGGGCGGGCGGGGGCGGCGCTGGCGACGGCGGCGATCGGCAGCTTCGTGGCCGGCACCGTGGGCACGCTGGGCATCACCTTCCTGGCGCCGGTGGTGGTGGGCTTCGCGCTGAAATTCGGGCCGGCGGAGTATTTCTCGCTGATGGTGTTGGCCTTCGTCACTGTTTCCGCAGTACTCGGCTCCTCGGCGGTGCGTGGGCTGGCGGCGCTGTTCTTCGGCATCTGGCTGGGGCTGATCGGCATCGACCTGCAGACCGGCCAGGCGCGCTTCACCTTCGGGCTGGACGAGCTGCTCGACGGAGTGAACGTGATCGTCGTTGCCGTCGGCCTGTTCGCGGTGGGCGAGACGCTCTACATGGCCGCGCGGCGCCATGCCGGGCAGGACGAGATCATTCCACTGCGCGGCTCGCTGTACATGACGCGCGAGGAGTGGTCGCGCTCGTGGAAGCCGTGGCTGCGCGGGGCGGCCATCGGCTTTCCCATCGGCGCCATGCCGGCGGGCGGCGCGGAGGTACCCACGTTCCTGTCGTACTGGCTGGAGAAGCGACTGTCGAAGCACAAGGACGAATTCGGCACCACCGGGGCGATCGAGGGCGTGGCCGGGCCGGAGGCGGCGAACAATGCCTCGGCCGCCGGCGTGCTGGTGCCGATGCTCACCCTGGGCCTGCCCACCTCGGCCACCGCGGCGATCATGCTGTCGGCATTCCAGAGCTATGGCATCAACCCCGGGCCGCTGCTGTTCGAGAGCCAGCCCGGCCTGGTGTGGGGGCTGATCGCCAGCCTGTACATCGCCAACGTGATGCTGCTGGTGCTCAACCTGCCGCTGATCGGGTTGTGGGTGCGCATCCTGCGCGTGCCCCCGCCGCTGCTCTATGCCGGCATCCTGGTGTTCGCCACCATCGGCACCTACGGCATCTCCAACTCGGTGATCGACCTGGTGCTGCTGTATGTCATCGGCATCATCGGCTTCCTGATGCGGCGCTTCGACTTCCCGACCGCGCCGGTGGTGATCGGGATGATCCTGGGACCGCTGGCGGAGCAGGAGTTCCGGCGCGCGATGACCATCTCCAACGGCGACTGGACGGTGTTCTTCACCCAGCCGCTGTCGGCCGGGCTGTTGGCGCTGGCCCTGGTCGGGCTGGCCGGCCCCAAGCTGTACACCTTCGCCCGGCGCCAGACGCTGCGCCCGGCCCGGACGCCCGGCGACGCCTGAGCGGGGCGACGCCTGAGCGGGGCGACGCCTGAACCGGCTCAGAACACGCGCCGGGCCCGCAACGCTGCCGCCAGCGTGCCGTCGTCCAGCACGTCCAGCGCGCCGCCCATCGGCACGCCCTGGCCGACGCGGCTGACGGTCACGCCGAGCGGGCGCAGCCGTTCGGTCAGCCAGTGCGTGGTGGTGGCGCCGTCCACCGTGGCGCCGAGCGCCAGGATCACCTCGGCCACCCCGCCTTCCTGCACCCGGGCCAGCAGGCTGGTGACGTTCAGGTCGTCCGGACCCACCCCGGCCAGTGGCGACAGGGTGCCGCCGAGCACATGGTACAGCCCGCGATGGACATGCGCCCGCTCCAGCGCCCACAGGTCGCCCACCCCTTCCACCACGCAGACCAGCGAACGGTCGCGGTGCGGGTCGGAGCAGATCTGGCAGGGGTCGCTGCTGTCCAGGTTGCCGCAGGCGCTGCACGACCGCACGGTGCGCGCCGCCTCCTGCATCGCCTGGGCCAGCGGCAGCAGGCGCGCCTGCGGCTCCTGCAACAGGCGCAACGCGGTGCGGCGGGCGCTGCGCGGCCCCAGCCCGGGGAGGCGGGCCAGCAGTCCGATCAGCCGCTCGATCTCGGGGCCGCCCATGGGTGGATCAGAAAGGCAGCTTCATCCCGGGCGGGATCGGCAGTCCGGCCGTCAGCTTCTGCATTTCCTCGGCGTTGGCTGCCTCGGCCTTGCGCTTGGCGTCGGCGTGGGCGGCGATGATCAGGTCCTGCATCATCTCCACGTCGGCCTCGCCGGCCAGCTTGGGGTCGATCTCCAGCTTCCGCAGGTCGCCCTTGCCGTTGAGGACAAGGCGCACCATCCCGGCCCCGGCGCTGCCTTCCACCTCCATGGTTTCGAGGCGCGAGCGCATCTCCTCCATCTTCTCCTGCATCTGGGAGGCCTGCTTGAGCATTCCGGCGAGGTTCTTCATGACGGGGGCTCCCAGTTGTCGAAGGAATCATCGGCGGGATCGCCGAGGTCGTCGTCCAGCGGCGCGAATTCCGCCTCCCCCGGCGCGGGTGGCGGGTCGGCGAGCAGGGTCTCGGCGGGCAGGCCGTAGGCATCGGCACGTGCATCGTGCACCGCCTCGATCCGCGCGCCGGGGAAGGCCTGCATTATCGCCTGCACCAGCGGGTGCGCCTCGGCCGTGCTGCGCCGTACCGCGTCGGCGGCCACGCCCTGTTCGGCCAGGGTGGGCTCGCCGGGGGCGGCGGACAGGGCGATGGTCCAGCGGGTGCCGGTGCTGTCCAGCAACAGCGCGGCCAGCCGGGCGGCAAGGTCGCGCGGCGCCTCGGGCTGCGGCCGCAGCTCGATCACCGGCGGGGCGAAGCGCACCAGGTGCACGGAATGGACGAGATGCGCGTGCAGGCTCGGCTCGCGCCGCTCGGCCACCAGGGCGGCGACGTCGCGGAAACTCGACAGGCGCGGCGCGGCCGAGACGGCAACGGCGGCCATCTGTGCCGGCGCGCCGTTGGCGACCGCGCGGATGCCGCCGCCCCCGCTCCCGCTTCCGCCGCCCCCGCTCACGCCGCCCCCGTTCGATGATGGCGCGGCCCCGGGGCGGGCGTCGCCGGCCTCGGTCAGGCGGCGTACCAGGTCGCCGGGCGGCGGCATGTCGGCCACGTGGCACAGCCGGATCAGCACCATCTCGGCGGCGGCGCGGCGGTCGGGCGCGGTCTCCACCTCGGCGATGCCTTTCAGCAGCATCTGCCAGGCGCGGCCCAGGGCCGGGATGCCGAGCTGCTCAGCGAAGGTGGCGCCGCGGGTGCGCTCGGCCTCCGGCAGGTCGTTGGACTCGCGCAGCGCCGGCACCGCGCGCAGGCGGGTGACGGTGTGCACCAGATCCAGCAGGTCCTGCAGCATCACGCCCAGATCGGCGCCGCGGGTGTGGGCGCGGTCGGTGATCTCCAGCGCCGCGGCCGGCTTGCCGCCCATCACCGCCTCGAACAGGTCGAACACCGCCTGGCGGTCCGACAGGCCCAGCATGTCGCCCACCGCCGTGGCGGTGATGGTCTGGCCCGGCTCGGCCCCCCTGATCCCGGCCCCCCCGATCCCCGACTGGGCGATCGCCTGGTCGAGCAGCGACAGGCCGTCGCGCACCGAGCCGTCGGCGGCGCGGGCGATCAGGGTCAGCGCCTCCGGCTCGATCGGCGCTGCCTCGCGTTCGCAGAGCTGGCCGAAATACCCGGCCAGCTCGGCCACCGCCACGCGCCGCAGGTCGAAGCGCTGGCAGCGTGACAGCACGGTGACCGGCACCTTGCGCAACTCGGTGGTGGCGAAGATGAACTTCACGTGCGGCGGCGGTTCCTCCAGCGTCTTCAGCAGCGCGTTGAACGCGTTGCGGCTGAGCATGTGGACCTCGTCGATCACGAACACCTTGGCGCGCGCCTGCATCGGGCGGAAGCGCGTGGCCTCGATGATCTCGCGCACGTCCTCCACGCCGGTGCGGCTGGCAGCGTCCATCTCCACCACGTCGGGGTGGCGGTCGGCCAGGATGGCGGTGCAGTTGGCGCAGACGCCGCAGGGGTCGGCGGTGGGCCCGCCGGTGCCGTCGGCGCCGATGCAGTTCATGGCGCGGGCGATGATGCGCGCCGTGGTGGTTTTGCCGACGCCGCGCACTCCGGTGAGCATGAAGGCGTGGGCCACCCGGCCGAGCGCGAAGGCGTTGCGCAGGGTGCGAACCATCGTATCCTGGCCGATCATGTCGTCGAAGGTGGTGGGGCGGTACTTGCGCGCCAGCACGCGGTAGGTGGGGGCGGCCAAGGCGGGTCCGGGGGCCGGTGCGAGCACCACGGCCGGCGCAGGCGCGGCTTCGCCGAACAGCCCGGCACCCTCAGGCTCCGGGTGGGGCAGCTTCTCGTCGTCCTGCGGATCTGAAGGAAACAAGCCGGACATGCGGGCTGCCGGTGAACGGCCCCGCCTGTCGAGGCACAGGGGGCGGCCTGGTTGAAGGGGTGGGAGGCCGAACAAACGACCCGAGCGGAAACTCGTTGCGGCTGCTTCCTTCCGGACCTGACCGGTTTGGCGAGGCGCCCGTCCGCCGCCGACCTCCCACCCCTGATATCGTGCATCGCGGCGGCACTGGCAAGGGTTGGAGCACTGGCAAGGTTTGGAGCATTGGCAAGGGTCGGAGCATTGGGTGACGCCAATGGCGTACGGTTGCCGCCCCCGTTGGCGCGTGGCAGGGTCAAGGCCGCATTTCGCCCGCAGGATTGAACTCGTGACCCTGATTCTCGCCAGCCGTGCCAACGTCTATTCCGGCAGCCCGCTCGACCGTGCCGCCCACCGGCGCGACGACGCGGCCTGGATCGAGGCGGCGCTGATGGCCGAGGAGACGATGTTCGCTCCGGTCTGGCGTGCCCGCAGCCTGATGCGCGGGGTGGCGGAAGGGCAGCCCGAGGCGGTGTTCCTCACCGCCGCCGCCGCCCAGGCCCTGCGCCTGCGCGGCTGGCCCGATGGCGGGATATGGGCCTTCCTCGGCATGCAGGGCCCGCGCCCGGTGTTCACCGTGGACATCAGCCCCGAGGACGACCCGCTGCCGCTGCTGCCACCGGAAATGGGCGCCTTCGCCGACCTGCGCGCCGTGGCGGGGCTGCTGGCGAACAACGAGGCCTCGATCCTGGCGCATGCCCGCGGGTTGATGCACTGGCGCACCAAGCATCGCTTCTGCGGCGTCTGTGGCAACGCCTGCACCCCGCGCAGCGCCGGCCACGCCATGCAGTGCATCGGCTGCAAGGCGCAGCACTTTCCGCGCACCGACCCGGCGGTGATCATGCTGGTGCATCGCGGCGACCGCGCCTTGCTGGGCCATTCCACGCGGTTTCCCAACTCCACCATGTATTCCACCCTGGCCGGCTTCGTGGAGCCCGGTGAGACGCTGGAGGAGGCGGTGGCGCGCGAGGTGTTCGAGGAATCCGGCATCCGCGTGGGCGCCGTGCACTATCATTCGAGCCAGCCCTGGCCGTTCCCCGCGTCGATCATGCTCGGCTTCTACGCCGAGGGGCTGACCGAGGAGATCACCATCGACCCCACGGAAATCGCCGACGCGCGCTGGTTCTCGCGCGACGACATGCGCCGGCACCGCGACCTCGGCTTCAACCTGCCGCGTGGCGATTCGATCGCCCGTCGGCTGATCGAGGACTGGCTGGCGGCGGGGTAGGGGGCCTAGAGCGAAAGCCGGCCTGATAGACGGTCGGCTTTCATTCTAGTTTCCTGAATAATACCAACCGCCCTATTGATTGACCGATGTACAAAGGCAAGGCCAGGGCTTTGCCCTGGACCCACCAAAGGCCGGCGGCCTTTGGAAACCCTTTTTATTATCATATAGTTAAGGTCCAGGGGCTTGGCCCGTCGCGCGGAGGCGCGCTCGGGACCTGGTGGGTCCAGGGCGAAGCCCTGGCCTTGCCTAGCGAAGGATCGTTCTTGGCGGCGGTTGGTATAAGAACGCAAATTCTCCGATCTGGCGTCTCCGCCAGATCGGATATTGCTCTAACCCACGCGTTACGCCGCGGCCAGCGCCGGCACCTCTGCCTCGACGGGTGCGGGAAGCTGCGGCACCCGGAAGCACAGGGCGTAGAGCGCTGGCAGGAACACCAGCGTCAGCCCGGTGGCCACCGCCAGCCCGCCGATCATGGCGATCGCCATCGGCCCCCAGAACACGTTCAGGCTCAGCGGCACGAAGGCCAGGATCGCCGCCAGCGCCGTCAACACCACCGGCCGCGCCCGGCGCACCGTCGATTCCACGATCGCTTCGGCCAGCGACGCACCTTCCGCCACGTCCTGGCGCACCTGGTCCACCAGGATGATGGTGTTGCGCATGATCATGCCGGCCAGCGCGATCACGCCGAGCAGCGCCACGAAGCCGAACGGCGCATCCACCAGCAGCAGGGCGGCGACCGCGCCGATGATGCCCAGCGGCGCGGTCGCCAGCACCAGCAGCACGCGGCCGACATTCTGCAGCTGGATCATCAGCAGCAGCACCATGGTGCCGATCATGATCGGGAACACCGCGGCCAGCGAGGCATTGGCCTTGGCCGATTCCTCGGCTGCCCCGCCCACCTGGATCGCCACCCCCGGCGGCAGGGCGATCGCCTGGATGCGTGGCATTGCGGCGGCGGTGACGTCGGGTGCCTGCAGCCCGTCCTGGATGTCGGCGCGCACGGTCAGGAAGGCCGCGCGGTCGCGCCGCCACAGGATCGGCTCCTCGGCCGTCGGCACGATGCGCCCCACCTGCGACAGCGGCAGCGGGCCGGCCGGCGTCATCAGCACCAGGTCGGCCAGCCGGTCGAGGTCCAGCCGCTCCTCGGGGGCTGCGCGCAGTACCACGTCGATCAGCTTGGTGCCGGCGCGCAGCTTCGTGGCCGTGGTGCCGGAAACCTGGGCCTGCAGGCTCTGGGCAATCTGCGCCGGGGTCAGGCCGAGGGCACGGATGCGGGCCTGGTCCAGCTCCAGCGTCAGCCCCGGCGCCCGCTCGCCCCAGCCGATCTCGGCGCGGCGGGTGCCCGGCGTGGCGCGCAGCGCGGCCAGCGCCTCGTCGGCCACTTCTCGCACCTTGGCCATGTCGCTGCCGACCACGCGGAACTGCACGGGGTAGCCCACCGGCGGGCCGAGTTCGAGGCGGGAGACGCGCACCCGGGCCTCCGGCACGCCCTCGTCCGCGACGAACTGCATCAGCCGCTCGCGCGCGCGCTCCCTGGCCTGCATGTCGGTGGTGGTCAGCACCATGGTCGCCACCGCGTCGTTCGGCAGCGCTGGGTTCACGGTCAGCGAGAAACGCGGCCCGCCATTGCCGATATAGGCGGTGAACCAGCGCACATCGCGCTTGAGATCGGCGTCGGCCACCAGCTGGTCCTCGATCTTGGCAACGGCGGCCGAGGTCGCCTCATGGCTGGCGCCCTGGCGCAAGGTCACGTCCAGCAGCAGTTCCGGCCGCGCGGAGGAGGGGAAGAACTGCTGGCGCACCTGGCCCATCCCGGCGCCAGCGACCACCAGCAGCACCACCGTGCCCAGCACCACACTCCGCCGCCAGCGCAGCGCCGCGCGCACCATGCCGCGCAGGCCGCGATAGGTGGGGGTCGCATACATGGCATGGTGCGCCGCCCGGCCGCCCTGCGCCGTGCCCATTTTCGGCTTCGGCAGCAGCAGCACCCCCAGGAACGGCGTGAACACCACCGCCACCACCCAGCTTGCCAGCAGCGCGATGCCCACCACCCAGAAGATGCCGCCGGCGTATTCCCCGGTGGTGGAGTTCGCCAGCCCCACCGGCATGAACCCCGCCGCCGTCACCAGCGTGCCGGACAGCATCGGGAAGGCGGTGGAACTCCAGGCATGGCTTGCCGCGCGCACCCGGTCCCAGCCTTCCTCCAGCTTCACCGCCATGCTCTCGATGGCGATGATCGCGTCGTCCACCAGCAGGCCGAGCGACAGGATCAGGGCACCCAGCGAGATCCGCTGCAGCTCGATGCCGGCGGCATGCATCACGATGAACACGATCGCCAGGGTCAGCGGCACCGCCAGCGCCACCACCAGCCCGGCGCGGAAGCCCAGCGAGGCGAACGAGACCAGCAGCACCACGGCGAGGGCGGCGACGAACTTCATCAGGAACTCGCCCACCGCCTCCTCCACCACCTGCGGCTGGTCGGCGATCTGCTCAAGCTCGAAGCCCAGCGGCAGGTCGGCGCGCACAACGGCCGTGGCATCCTTCAAGGCGTCGCCGAAGCTCAGCGCATTGGCGCCCTTGCGCATCGAGATGGCGATGACGACGGCGCCCTGGCCATTGTGGCGCACCTGCGACATCTTCGGTTCCTGGTAGCCGGCGCGCACCGTGGCGATCTCGCCCAGGCGCAGCGTGCGTCCGTTGCTCGCCACCGGCACGTCGCGCAGGGCCGCGACCCCGCCATCGCCCGCGGCCGCGAGCGCGCCGGTCATGCGCACCGGCACCCGGCTGCGGGCGGTGTCGATGATGCCGGCGGCGGCCACCTGGTTCTGGCGGGCCAGCGCCGCGGCGATCTCGTCCACCGTGACGCCCAGCGAGGCCAGCCGCGCCTGGTTGAACTCCACGAACAGGGCGCGCGGCACCTCGCCCAGGATGTTGATCTTCCCGGTGCCGGGGACGCGCAGCAGCCGGTCGCGGATCAACTCGGCCTGGCGCACCAGGCCGGCATTGTCGGTGCCGGTCAGCGCGAACACCGCGCCGTACACGTCGGTGAACTCGTCGTTGGCGAAGGGGCCCTGCACGCCTTGGGGCAGTTGGGGGCGCAGGTCGTCGAGCTTCTTGCGGACCTGGTAGAACAACGCCGGCACATCGGCGGGCGGCGTGTCGTCGCGGAACGTCACCATGGTGGCGACGAAGCCGGGCCGGCTGAAGGTGTCGAGATGGTCCAGGTAGGGCGTGTCCTGCAGCTTGCGCTCGATCGGCTCGGCCAGCAGCGACTGGGTCTCGGTGGCGGTGGCCCCGGGCCAGGCCGCTGTTACCACCATCAGCTTGAGGGTGAACGTCGGGTCCTCGCCGCGGCCCAGCTTGCCGTAGGCGAGGCCGCCGGCGATGAAGACCAGCGCGATCAGGAAGCCGGTGAGGCTGCGATGCGCGACCGCCCAGGCCGACAGGTTGAAGCGCAAGGGGGTGTCGCGGGCCATGGCGCCTACTCCCCGACCACGCTGGCCACGCGCACCCGCGCGGCCGGGTCAAGCTTGTGCACGCCCAGCGCCACCACGGTCTCGCCGGCGGCAACGCCGGTCACCAGCGCGCGGTCCTCGCGCAACGACACGATGCGGACCGGCCGCGCGGTGACGCCGTCGCCGTTGATCGCCCACAGGATCGGCCCCTGCCCGCGATCGGCCAGTGCGGCGGCGGGCACCGAGGCAAGGCCCTCGGGCAGCTTGGGGCGCACGGCGAGGGTCGCGCTCATGCCGATGGCAATCCAGGGCGGCGGCGCCTCCAGGGTGAAGCGGGCGGCGTAAGTGCGCAGCCCCGGCGAGGCGGCGGCGGCGAGTTCGCGCAGGCGCGCCGGCATCGCCACGCCGGGATGGGCCCACAGCGACACCTCGGCCCCCGCCGCGGCGGCATCGGCCAGCGCGGTTTCGGGCAGTTGCACCTCCACTTCCAGGGCGCCGGCCTCGGCGAGGCGCACCACCGGCTGGCCCTCGGCCACCACGGTGCCGCGGTCGGCGAGCAGGGCGGTGACCACCCCGTCGGCGGGGGCGTGCAGCACGGCGTGGGCCAGCCTGTTGCGCGCGAGGTCCAGCGCGGCGCGGGCGGCCTCCACGCGCTGGGCGGCGGTGCGGGCACCGGCCTGCTTCTGCTCGTCGATCGCCGCCGCGGTCCAGCCTTGGGTGGCCAGGGTGCGGCTGCGCTTCGCCTCGGCAGCGGTCATGGTGGCCTGGGCCTCGGCGCTGGCCAGGTCGGCCTCGGCGACACGCACGCCGAGTGCCAGGTCGGCGTCGTCCAGCCGGGCGATCACCTGCCCGGCGGCGACGCGCGCGCCGACATCCACCTCGCGCGCCACGATGCGCCCGCCGGCACGAAAGCCGATATCAGCCTCGCGCCGCGGTCGCACCAGGGCGGGATAGTGGCGGGGGGCTGCATCCGTGGCGGCGACGACGCGCACCGCCTGCACTGGGCGGACATTGTGCTCCACGGTGGGCTGGGTGCGTTCGAAGCAGGCGCCCAGGGTGAGCGGGAGCAACAGCAAAAGCGGGAGGCGGAGGGCGCGCATGGGGCCACCTTGTCAGGTCGAAGCCTGACGGTGCCAAGAAAACTGACGAATGTCAATATCCGTCAGGCACGCATAGAATCGCTATGGCCGCAAGGCGCGCAACACCAGTTCGGCCATGCCCGCAGCCATGGCGAGCAGGTCTTCGTCGATGGATTGCTCGATCAGAGTGGGGTGGCAGAAATGCACCGTGGTGGCGTGGATCAGGCGCGAGGTGGCATGGGCATCAAGCTCGCGGGCGAAAACCCCGCTGGCCTGGCCGTCCATGATCACGTGGCGCAGGGCGGTGTCGATGTCGTGGATATAGCCGTCGATGATCGTCCAGTGCTCGTGCATGGCGGCGTTGACCATGTCGTGCATGCGCTTCTCGTCGAAGAAAAGCTGAACCATCTTCTGGTGAAGTGCCGCGAAGATCAGGCGAATCCGGTCTTCCGGCGAGTCCGGGCCGCGCGCGATCGACCAAATGTGTTCCGACAGCCCGCCGAGCAGCCGGGTGCAGATCGCCTCGTTGATCGCCGCCTTGCTGGAGAAGAACCGATAGACGTTGGCCGGCGACATGCGCAGTTCGCGGGCGATGTCGGCCACCGTGGTCTTCTGGTAGCCCATCGAACGGAACAACCGCTCGGCGGTGGTGACGATGGCATTGCGCGTGGCATCGGCCCGCGCACCACGCGGCGGCTCGGCGACGATCGACGAAGAGGGTGCAACTGCCATGCCTGACGTATAGTGGCATCCGTCAGGCAATGCACGCCCCCGGAGACGTCATTCATGGCGATATTATGGCGTCAGGATCAGGATAACGGCATCGTGAGGGCGGGTTTGCTCGCGCCGGACCAGCGGCAAGAGGGCTGCCACGCCATTCTATTCTGTCATTGAGGGAGAAGATTTATTCCGGCGGCGCGGTATCGCGGAACCAGGCTTCCACCGGCCCGGTCAACTTCATGGTCAGCGGCTGGCCGCGCCGGTCCACCGTCTTGCCGACGGCGACGCGCACCCAGCCTTCGCTGATGCAGTACTCCTCGACATTGGTGCGTTCGACACCCTTGAAGCGGATGCCGATGCCGCGTTCCAGCAGCGCCTGGTCGAAGAACGGGCTGCGCGGGTCGGAGGAGAGACGGTCGGGCGGGGTATCGGATGATTGGCTCATGGTGCGCTGATATAGCGCGCGCCGGGGGGGGCCGCCTATGGTCGTTGGATCATGCCACGCTCGACCCCGCTCGACACGCTGCGCCGGCACGCCTTGGCCGCCGCCTTCCCGCGGCCGGCCAGCCTCGCCACGGCACTTGCGGCCACGGACTTCGCCGTCCGCCACCTCAACCCGCTGGGCGAGTGCCCGGAGATGATCGCGGCGATAGCCACCGCCGTCGATCCTGATCCGCTCGCGGGCGGTCCTGGCGAACGTGCCGACCATGGCGGGCGTGATGGTCTGCTGGCCCGAACTTTCCAGCATGGCCTGCGCCCGCTCGGCGTCGGCTTTTGCCTGGTCGCGGATGGCCTTGAGGCCCGCGATACGCTCCTCAAGTGCCGGGTCGTCGAGATCGGCGACGCCCGTCTCGATGGCGTCGTAGAGCCGCTTGAGTCTCAAGTCGGTCTCGGCGGCGCGCTTGTTTAGCTCAGCGATGTGCTCCCCGCGACGCCCGGCGCGCTCCTGACGGCGGTCGAGCACGGCATCGAAGTTGGCCTGGTCAATCAGCGGCGGGACGGGAACGGTGACGATCTCGCTAACGGGTTTGAGTTCCTGTGCCTTGCTGCGTTTGTTGAACTCATACCAACCGCCCTATTGATTGACCGATGGACAAAGGCAAGGCCAGGGCTTTGCCCTGGACCCACCAAAGGCCGGCGGCCTTTGGAAACCCTTTTATTATCATATAGTTAAGGTCTAGGGGCTTGGCCCGTCGCGCGGAGGCGCGCTCGGGACCTGGTGGGTCCAGGGCGAAGCCCTGGCCTTGTCTAACGAAGGATCGTTCTTGACGGCGGTTGGTATAAGCCGCACGGTATCGGTGTGCAGCGGGTCGATTTCGAGTTTCTTCTTGACCTTCGCGCCGCGTTGCTCGGCTGCGACAACGCGATAGCCGATGGGCGGAAGAGAGCCGTTCCAGAAGCCCTGCCGCGCGTTCTCTTTCAGCGCTCGCAGAACGTGCCCGCCTCGATCATGCGCTGGAACTCGGGCCGGCGGTCATTGGTCGCCGATGCGCCCGGCTCGACATAGGTCTCGACGAGCTGATAGCTGCGCGATGCGCAATAGGCTTCGCCCTGCCGCCTCTGGTCAGGGATGGAGACATCATGCTCGGCCTGCCGCGTGGTCGAGACGCGCAGATAGAGGGCGGCGCGCCCATGAGCCGTCGTGTGGGGCACGGTCATGGCAAGGGTCTCCCTATGGGATCTTCGGCTATGGGCTTGATGTGGAACAACCGAATCGTGGGCTAGGAATCGGTGTTCGAGACGTACTAGCATTGGGACGTGATCGACACCGCTGCCATCAGAGCGCGCTTTGAGATGCTGGCTCCGTTCCTGAA
>Ga0105054_10004395_pt1 | contig 21082 bp, 15 predicted proteins | sample BON02_FD_78091 | JGI IMG/M metagenome (GOLD analysis project Ga0105054, IMG submission 78091) | Freshwater microbial communities from Lake Bonney liftoff mats and glacier meltwater in Antarctica - BON-02 (megahit assembly) | ecosystem: Environmental > Aquatic > Freshwater > Ice > Glacier...
GGATGGGCCTGCAGGCCCATCCCCTCCATCCTTCCCCCTCCACAACCGAACAGACCTAGCCGCAGTGAGGTTCAGAACAACCCGACTATAGCACATCGCCAAGCAACAAGGGCGGGGTCTCCGCTCCCCGCCTCCGTATTAATGTAGGGACGGATCGCTGCTCCCGCCTCCGAATAGCCAGACATGGAAAAGGCGGGATCAGCGATCCCGCCCGACCATTAAATCCGTGTCCCGATCAGTCGCGACGCATGCCAATCAACCAGAGTAAGTTGAGCAGCGATCCGAGGAATGCGGCGACGTAAGTGAGTGCGGCGGCATTCAAGGTTTCGGAGACACCGGGCATCTCGTCTTTATCGACAATCCCCAAACCGACTAGCTCCACCTTCGCGCGTTTGCTCGCGTCAAATTCGACGGGGAGGGTCACCAAATGAAACAGGGTCAGCACGGTATAAACGCCGATACCCAGATTGATCAGTCCCGTGATGTGAAAGAAGAATCCACCAATGATCACGAATGGCAGGAATTTGGCACTCAACTGCGTGATCGGCACCAGCGCCATGCGGGTCTTCAACATCGAGTAGCCGACCTTGTGCTGAATCGCGTGGCCCGCTTCGTGCGCGGATACCCCGAGAGCCGCGAGACTCGTCCCGCGATAGTTCTCGCTCGAAAGCGCGAGCCGTTTGTGAGTTGGATCATAATGATCGGTTAAGTGACCACCGATTTCCGTGATCTCTACATCGTTGATACCGGCGCGAGACATCACAGCCTCGGCGGCTTCGCGTCCACTGATGTTTCCGCGCGAGCGAATCTTCATGTTTTTCTTATACGCGCTGGAAACACGATGCTGCGCATACACCGCGAAGAGCATAGAGAGAATCAACAGGACCAGAATAAGGGGCTGTGTGAGGAGCATGGCGGCAAATAGTGAGGTTATCGTTGAGAATGAATAAATGTGAATACCCGAATGGGTAGGGTTCTATTTACATTACGCAAAAAGCGCGATTTGCCAGTGCAAATCGCGCTTTTGGAAACGTGTCGGGATTTTCTAATCCCGTTCAACTGCTTTCGCTGACTGTCATAGCGAGGAGCAAAGCGACGTGCCTATCCACGAATTACATGTCGACCACGTTTACCCATTCGTGGATTGCCGCGGTCGGCTGCGCCTCTCTCGCAATGACAAACAGGGGAGTCAATTAGCAGAATGGCTCCTCAAAGCGAAGGGACATGGACATCCACGATCACTCTTCGCTTTCGACCGTCCGTTTTCGTGGATCGCCACATTCGGCTCTGCCTCATTCGCGATGACAGAGCCTGATGTGAACGAAAAAGGAATGCGTTAGCTGATCGCAGGAACATCCACCCACTTACGCTCGGCCCATGATTGGAGGCTGAGCTCAGCAAGTTGCACGCCCTTGGCTCCTTCGAGCAGAGTCCAACGGAAAGGCTCGTCCTTGACGACGTGGCGAAGGAAGAGTTCCCACTGCACCTTGAAGGCGTTGTCGAAGATATCGTTCGTCGGCACACCCGACCAGCCTTCTGAAAAATCAATCGGGCTATCGATGTCGGGATTCCAAGTGCAACGAGGTGTCGCCGCGTTGGATTGCGCTTTGCAATCACGGAGACCGGCCACTGCTGAACCCTTCGTGCCATCCACTTGCAGGGTGAGCAGATCGTCGCGATCAACGCGCACACACCAGGAGGAGTTGAAGTGACAGATCACACCATTGGTGAGCTCAAACGTTGCGTAAGCCGAATCGTCGGCGGTGCACTTGTAAGGGATACCTGCTTCGTCACGACGCTCAGGAATGTGAGTCGCGCCCAAGCACGTGAGGCTCTTGATGTCACCAAAGAGGTTTTGGATCACATACTGCCAATGGCAGATCATATCGACGATGATACCTCCGTCGTCTTCCTTGCGGTAGTTCCACGAAGGACGCTGGAGCACCTTCTCGTGTTCACCGGTGAAGACCCAGTAACCGAACTCACCGCGCACAGAGAGGATCTCGCCGAAGAAACCGGTATCGATCAGATACTGGAGTTTCTGCAAACCGGGGAGCCAGAGTTTGTCTTGCACCACGCCATTCTTGAGGCCGGCAGCAGTGACTTCCTTGGCGAGCGCGAGCGCTTCAGCCGAGGTCGTAGCGGTGGGCTTTTCGCAATAGATGTGCTTACCAGCTGCGATCGCCTTGCGCACGCCATTGGGACGTTGGCCCGTGAGAGTCGCGTCGAAGTAAACCGTATTGTTCGCATCAGCGAGAGCAGCATCAAGATCCGTAGAGTAACGGGTGATGCCGGAACGCTTGGCGAGTGCCGCGAGCTTCGTTTCACTGCGGCCGACGAGGATCGGATCAGGCATGATGACTTCGGAGTCACTTAGCTTAATACCGCCTTCATCGATGATCGCTTTGATCGATCGCAACAAGTGCTGGTTGGTGCCCATGCGTCCGGTGACGCCGTTCATGATAATACCGACTTTATGTGTGGTCATTTAAGTAATGGAGGGGGTTGAAGTTGCTTCTATTTTAGGGATTCCCGCGAGCTTGCGTTAGAACAAAACCGACTTTTGATAGCACAAAACCGACTATGCCTGCCTGGAGCCCTATTCTTATTCAGAAGATCGAGATTCACGCCCTTGGGTTTGTTCTACGCAAGTTGCAATTGAACCGGCACCTCGAAGCTGAGGTGAGCCCGCATGCGCATAACTATGCTCAGCTCATTCTCTATCTCGACGGCGAAGGGACCCAGACCGTCAATCGCCGCAAACGCCGCGCTACCTCAGGCGATCTGTTCGTGATTCCCCCCGAAGTAGAACACGGCTTCTCCGTGCTCCACGGGAGTCGCCCGGTCTGTCTCGTGCTCGATTACGAAGTGAAGAAATCGCCGCGAATGCGCGTCGCGTATCGCAGACTGAGACCCGAGACGCTGAACAAACTGCATCGACTGCTCGCCCAAGTTCCCGCCAAAGGCCGCCTCACGCTCGCCGATTATCCGCCCATCATTGCGGTGGTCGCCCAACTCCTCGGTCAGTCGCCCTCCCCTGACAATCGCGATGAATCTCCCCCACTTTACGACAAAGTCCGCCCGCTGCTCGATGGCAGCGACTCTCTCTCGGAAGTGGCCAAACAATCCGGCTATCATCCCGATCATCTCACGCGACGTCTGAAAAAAGAAACCGGTCTTGGCCTGCGCGCGATGCGTAATCGATTGAGACTTGAAGCCGCGCAGAAAGCATTATGCGAAAAACCGACCATCGCGGAAGCTGCCGCGGTGGCCGGTTTTGAAGATCCTAATTATTTCGCGCGCTGGTTTCGCCGCCAAAGCGGACAGAGCCCGAGTGAGTTTCGCGAAAGGTAAGAGGCGTCGGCAGGGCCTCATTGTTTCATGCTGTCATCGCGAGGCGCGCGCAGCGCACCGTGGCGATCCACGATTACCAAACGGCTACGCTTTCCTGTTCGTAGATTGCCGCGTCGGCCCCGCTGCGGGGCCTTCTCGCAATGACAATTCGTCATGCAAGCCAAAGACGCAGTCCGTTCGTCGCTCAGACCGTGGGCTCTTCGCCTTTGGTGCATTGAGGCTGTGCGCCTGCGGGCAATGGAGGAATCTCACCTTCACCTGCACGTGGCAACGTGCCGTCGAGCTCTTGACGCCAATGAGCGACATCGCCGCCCGGCACGTAGCAATACATCATGTGCAAAGGCTTATCGCCGGTGTTGGTGAGTTGATGAAACTTGGTCGGTGGCATGTAGACCATTTGACCCGCGGTGATTTCAGTCTTTTCGTCATCGACGCACATTTCGCCGGTGCCCTGCAGGACCATATAGACTTCCTCCTGCTCTTGATTGTGCCAAGGCACCTGACCGCCATTGGGTTCCAAGACCACATAGCCCATAGAGAAGTTTTCGGATTGAATCGGTTGAGGGCCGGAGCCGACTAAACCGCGACCATAACGACGAGCCGGAAAGGTCCGTCCAGGAAGGTTAGCAATATCTGCAATGATCATAATTTATAATGGAAACGTCTTAAATGCGTCGCCATGCTCATTCTGTAAATGGCAAATCCTGATTTAGCTCTAGACCTGCACGGCTCACCAGAAGAGGAAGCTAAGCAACTCCTCATAGTGCAGGGTGAGAGTGGACTTAAGGGTGCGACAGCGGTGCTGATGCAACAGTTTTTTGTGCTGCAGACTCGGGCACAGATCATGCTGACCATCACTACCCTTACGCTTACGATTACAGGGTTCTCGGGGCCTAAAATCGCAGCCTCAGGGGTGTTCTCACGATATTCCATGGCCTTGGGTATTCTCGCAACGCTGATCTCCACGCTGCTCATCCTCGGGGGCAGTCTCCGAATCCGCTGGGTTACCCAATTTCGAGGGGACAACGATCTCGATCTGATCACGCGCGTCATCCGCTACCGCAACGAAAAGACTAATCTGTTCTTCGTGGAAATCTGTCTCCTCGTGCTGGGGCTCGCTAGTTATGTATCGAGTGTCGTCGCCTATTTCTTGACCGGTTAGAAACGCGAGCCACTTGGCAGCGACTAAAACGGGAAGCCCACCGAAAAATGCAAGGTGCCCGCAGGATCGGCCGGACGTGGATTAAGGTTTCGGCCATATTCCAAACGCACCGGGCCGATTAAGGTCTGATATCGCACTCCGACACCTGCACTGAATAGCCGTTCATCAAAGGGATAATGAGCCAAGCTCGCCGTTTCTCCGAGTGCATCGATGAAGAGGATCGCCGACCACGATTTCGTCAAAGCCTGCTCCAGTTCCAAATTGAGCAACAGGTAGGATTTGGCCCCAATATAAGAGCCGTCCGCTCCTCTCGGCGTGGCTTCGCCTTCCTGATAACCACGGATACTGCTTTCTCCTCCCGGATAAAAGCGCTTGTTCACCGGCAACGACTGGTCGCTCTCTGAACCCAGCGTCAGCACGACACCGTGAACCAGTCCGACATGAATCCACCGTCCCCTTCCCCAAGACGTATGATAGCTGATCCCTGTCCGTAAACGCTGGTAGTCCACTTCGCCTCCCAGCTTTTTTGAAGCCAACTCAGCTTGGCCAAACCAACGGTAGCCCTGAGTCGGACGCAACGCGCTGTCGCGCTCGTCCCGGCTCAAACCGATATCGAGACTCCCCACCTTCGTGTTCACTTCATCCACCGCCTTGGTGCTCAGTTCATTAAAATCACTCCGCAAAGATTCATAAGTGTAGCCGAGACGCCCTTCCGCACCGAGCACACCCACCCGACGTCGCAACATCACCGTGCCTCCATATTCCTGACGCCGGAAAGCGACTTCCTCACGTTGCAAACCAAACAATCGCACACTCCCGTCGATCTGTTCACCAAAAAGCTCCGGCACGGTGTAAGTGTAATTTCCGCTGGTCCCCTTCATTGATTGCACCAGCTGCAGACGACTCCGATGAGCCGCGCCCCAGAGATTGGATTGAGACCATTCGAAGCCTCCTCTAATCTGTTCGTAACTCCCATAACCCAACAAAATGCTGGCTTCACGTCTCGGAGATTCCTTCAAGTGAAACACGACGTCCCGCATTGCCCCTTCTTTCGGCGTGAACTCGATATCCACGCGCCGAAAGATGCCCAACCTCGACAAACGGTAGCGCGCCTCATCCATCTTGCCGAGATCCAGTGAATCTCCCGTCTTCGGTGACACCCTTCGATTCAGCACGCCCCGCTTGGTCCGCTCATCACCCGTAAAATTGATCGCGCCAATCGTTACGTGCTCCCCGGACTTCGCCGTGATCACCACTTCGATGGGTTGCACGCCTCCTGATGGCTCACCCAGGACCGGCCAAACTTTTACCCTCACATCCGGATAGCCCACCGCATAAAAAGACTGCCTGATTTCCTGCGCTCTATCCTGCTGCCAATTCGCATCCCAAGTATCATCCGTTCCAACCATCAGCGAAGGCAGTATCACGTCATCCGGAATATCGATTGGAGCCACGATAGAGGTAATCTTCCAACGAGGTCCTGCGAGGATCGAGACCGCCACAGAGACTTTGCCGGTTTCATGATCAATTTGGGTCGGCGAGGAAGCGACCATCGCATCGGCATAACCTCGCCTCCGCAGCTCATCCTCCAATCGTCCGGCCGACGCTTTCAATTTGGAAGGACTGTAAAGACGATCCCCCGCTCCGATGAGGAAACCACCACCAAACCCAAAGAACAACCGGGCCTTCTCCGTTTCAATCGCAGCTTCGCCCCCAGTCACGGTAATTTGATCGAGCGTATAGCGGACACCTTCAGTCACGTGCAAAGTCATCGCAGTCGCTCTGAGTGGGCGTGGCAGGACGCTCGTTAATTCATGATCAAATGTGAACTCAAGCTGCCGACCGTCCTGCAGAGTCAACTGCGCCTCGACCGTCGGGTGAAGATAGCTCTCGTCCGCCAATGCAGCCATCAGCAGAAACACCGTGTCCTCCACCGCATTGGCATTCAAAACTGGGCCACGCGACTCGCCGAGCAAACGTTCCAGCGCCAATTTCATTTGCCGGTCATCCCACCATCCCATACCAGACAAATCGATCTCCGCCAAGGGTTGCGACGCAGGGTCAACCTCCGCTGTGGCGGGTCCGGCCATGATTAAAAATCCGATCAGAACCGCCCTTGAGACGAGCGGCCATGATTGCGAAAAGAATTTATTTTTCATCATCATCCTTCTCGGTTTGGGATGAAAAAATCTTCCATTTCACTCCGGCATTATAGTCGTCAAATTCGTCGTATTCTCCGACGAGCGACCAGCGACCATTGAGATAGTATTCGATCCGATACGTATCCTTGCCGCCCTGAGAAATCTTCTCTCCCAATGAAATCATCAACCGTTCCTCTCCGCTGGTATTCCCCGTGAATTGGTTGATCAGATTTTGCCCCAAATAGGCCCCTAACTTCGTCGCGCGTTGGGATGACGTATAGTTGACATCGCTTTGAGGAGACTGGCCAGCCATCACGAGCAGGAACACCTCCTCGGAGGTCAGAGGTGGGTTCGCAAAAAATTGCAAATTAGGAGCCACCGCCGATCCCGTCAGCTCCATCCGCAAATCATACCCCATCCGCCGTGCGGTGCCGATGACAGACAATCGAGGCATATACGGATCACTCTGCCGCAAACGCACCCAACCTTCAGAAACATCGAATGTCGCAAAAGGCAGTTTCACCATGCCTTCCGTTAACGTCGCTTCTCCGATCGCACGAGGCTCCCGCAAATTCCCCTCCAGATGAAAATCTGCCGAAGCCCGCCCACTGAAAACGGGGGTCTCCATTCGTAGAAAATGTTTCCCTTTCACCGCAACATCCAAGCGCCAGTTGGCAAAAGGATCTTCCGTCACACTGAAATAAGGCGGACGTCCCGCACCGGAGCCACCGCCGCCGCGACTCGGACGCAAAGATTGCAAATCGACCAGAAAAAGACCATCGCGCAAACCCACCCCTCCGCGAATCCAAGTGATTCCCTCGTCATCAGTTTGCAACGTGAGATCCACATCGCCCCGCAGAAGCAAACCCGTCTGCCGCACAAACGGAAGGTTCTGCCCTCGCAGTGTAAAATCGAACTTCGGTTGACCGGATTCGAGCCAATTTGCCTCCCCTTTCAATTCCACTGGCCGGCCCCCGATCTGCGCCTCAACGGATTTAATCACGACACGAGTATCCTCAAAACGCACTTCCGCCGTGATGTCCTGCATCGCACCCAACGGGCCAATGGGTCGCGTCGCCGCATCCTGTAATTTCAGCGAACCATCAACCTTTCCGCCCGGCGACACATCCAGAGACAACTGCAGCCGGCCCAAAGGAGCCAGCACGGTCGGGGCAAGCGTCGCCCAAGCCGATAAATCCGCATCGGGTATCTCGATATGCCCCTCACCAGCCTCTCGAAGATAGGACCACGGATCATCGCGCAAGCGCACCCACTTATCTCGATTCCATGGCAACCGTCCCGACGCGTGCACTTTTTGACCGGAGATTCGAGCGGTTAACTCCTCCAGTTTCAACCCGTCACTCCCACCAATCAGACGTGCTTTTAGCAGTCGCAATTCAGGCCATTGCGCCCCGTGAAGTTCAGCATTCACTCGAACCAAATCAGCTCCAATCGATACTTCCCCTTCGGGTTTCGACCATGAACCACTCAGAGTGCCGAGAATCACCGGTTCTCTGACCTCAACCCCCAGGGCCAGATTTACTTGCTGCCAAAACGCCGGATTGCTCGCACTGCTGATTTCAGCCGAAAGCAGACCATCGGCATCGAATCTCCATTGAGAACCATCGCTTCCCAGCGTGAGCCAGAAGGGAGCCTGTCCCGTGATATTCAAAATCGGCAATTCCCCTTCACTGATCGATCCCTGATCGATGCGGAGGCCTTCAGCATCAAAGATCATCGCCAAGGTAATTTGCGCCGAGCGATTTTCGCCGATGGCCACCGCAGCCTGAGTCGTGATCTGCCCTTCCCACTTCCCCTCGTGGGCCACCCCATCCACCAACACGCTCTCCACATACCAGGATGGCCCCGGAAGAGTTACCCAATCATCCCACCATGCCTGTTCCAATCGACTTCCCTGCACCTGCCACCGCCACGCTGAACCAGCGGTGATCGATACACTGTCATCAGGACCTTCCAGTTGAAGCGTCTGCAAATTAAAGTCGGGCTTTAAAGTCAGAACCGTTGGTTTCACCAGTTTCAGTTCCGCGCCATCAGCTCGCTGAAGAATGAAATCATCAAGCTCCACCCCCGTCTCGGTAGTTGAAGAAACGATCGTGAGATGGCTCTTCCCCGAATTGCCCTTCAAGGTCGATTTCACGAGGAGACCGATTCCCTCCCAATCCATTTTCCAGTTGGAAGGATTTATCTTTTCATAGGTCAACCCCTCCGCTGATAGCGTTCCCTGATGCTTCAATTTTGGCCAGACCCCATGGGCCGTTCCACTCAATTGGATTTCCGAAAAAACGAGTTCCTCTGGCAGCCAACGCGCTAACCATCGCCGGGCAATCTTACCTTTCACGACCACATCTTTCGCCATCCTCGAGGCGAGGTTCCAGTCGCCACTGATCTCAAGTTGCGAATCATCATCCGCGCTGAATTTCAGCCTGCCGACCTGGATATTCTTTCCGTCAAAACTGGCGGCGATTCCTCCGGAGACTTCCGGCCAATCTTTCCAGTGCAACGAATCGGCCTCCAATTGAGCATCCAGTTGCGGCCAGAAATCCTGAACCGGAATAAGATCAACCCGCCCCTTCAATAGTCCCGATCCTTTATTCTGGGATAGGGTCGCCAAATTCATTTCCACCGAGAATGTCGCAGGGGTATTCCATGCCTCGGACAGATCGTGACGTCCAATGGTCACGGCCTCACTCAAATGCGCCTGCAGCCCGGGGGCATTTGCTTCGAAGGTATCAATGACGAGACGATTTAAACCGCCATGGGCCTTTGCGGTGATTTTCAGATTAGGGAGCTTCAAGCCAGCAACCGGTTCGCCTTCGGCAGTCACACTCAGATTAAAGCGATCCTGCTCCCAAATGGCCACCGCGGTGCCATTCACCATTTCATAGCGACCGGCCAATCCCACTTGGGCGCCGGTGAGTTTCCAGTTACTTGCCGCCAATTCGGCTTGAGTAGGCAACCAACCCTTCTGCCCAAAAGTGACCGATCCGACCACCGGCTGTTGCCACCAGTTGCCTTCCAATTGGGCCTGCTCAGCCGTGGCGGTAAATTGCGCATTTCCATCAACTGACTCCACGCGACCAGACATTCGGGCATTCTCAGAATCCCAGCGCATTGCTCCCGACCAGTCCGTTTCTCTCAGGATTAGATGTTCAAAACTCACTTGGATCGACTCGGGATCCCAGCTCAGTCGGCTAATCGCCAGTTCCGACACTCCCGCGTGAACGGTGCCACCGCTCGCCTCTATTAAAGGCACCCTTTTCGGCACCCACGACATGAGTTCCTGAACTACAAGCATGGAATCCGACCATCCCATGCCATCTTGATCTTCTGCGGCTTGTTCGTTGCTTGATACTGCATTCTGCCAACGCCAATCTGCAATCTGCAGAGTTCCCGCATCACCACCATGCAACGCGAGCAGCAATGGATGCGGCAGCTCGATACGCTGCGCAGTGAATCGTCCCGGGGAACCGTTCCAGGTAACTTCGGTCAATGACCATCGTTCATAACCCACTCGGTCATAGTTGCCAAATTCCAGTCCATAGGTAGGACCTACCATCCGTAGCGCAGCACCCCACCACCAAGGCAGGACAGCCACGGCAATGGCCAAAACGAAAACTACCGCCGCTAAAACTTTTACAATGCGTCGCATGAAGAGGAAGCCGGGAGCATGCCCAACTTCAACTTATGACGTCGAGAGCAGGCCTGAACGTTGCAATAACGCATCCGGATCAGGATCACGACCCATGAAATCACGGAACAGTTCCGCCGGATCTGCCGAATTCCCGCGACTCAGCAGTTTTGAGACAAACTCGCCACCGGTCTGCGCGTTGAAGATGCCTTCTTTTTTGAAACGCGTAAACGCATCGGCATCCAACACCTCAGCCCACTTGTAGGAATAGTAGCCGGCCGCATAACCCACCGGATCGGAAAAGATATGCCCGAAGCGGCGCATAATCGTCGGCGCGGGCGGAGTGGTGACGGGGAAACACGCTCCAATATCCGCGCGCATCGTCGCTTCAATATCATCAGCGGCGATGTATTTCTGCGTATTGGTGTGCATCAGCAAATCCATCTTCGCAAACGCGACCTGTCGCATCGTGGCACTCGCTGAGCGGAAATTCTTCGCCGCGACCATTTTCTCGAATAGATCCGCCGGGATCGGATCGCCCGTCTCGTGATGACGCGCAAACAGATCGAGACTTTCACGCTCCCAGCACCAGTTTTCCATGAGCTGCGAAGGCAACTCCACAAAGTCCCACGCGACATTCACGCCATTGAGCGACTTGATCTCCACCTCGCCCAGCAAGTGATGCAGCAGATGACCAAACTCGTGAAAGACAGTTTCGACTTCACGATGCGTGATCAGTGCAGACTTACCCTCAGCGGGAGGCGTCATGTTGCCGCACATCAACCCGAGATGCGGAGCGCGTTTCCCGTCGGCCTGAGGACCGCCAGTGATCAGGGGGTTCATCCACGCCCCACCGCGCTTCGATTCGCGGGGATACCAATCACCATAAAACGAACCCAAATGCACGCCCAAGGTGTTTTTCAAATCGTAAAACTTCACGCTCGGATGCCAGACCTCGCCGCTCCCACGGGGGGTGACGACCAATCCGAAAATACGATTCACCAATTCAAAGAGACCATCAATCACGCGGTCCATCGGGAAGTAAGGACGCAGTTCCTCTTCATCGAAGGCATACTTACTCTGCCGTAATTTCTCCGACCAAAACCCGACTTGCCACGGAGCCATCGGCGTCACGGGTTCGCCCGATTGCGTCGCTTTAAATTCTTCTAGTTCGCGCGTGTCAGCAGCGAAAGCCGGAGCGGCGCGAGCTTCCATCTCATCGAGGAACGACAGAGCTTTCTCTCCTGATTTTGCCATGCGCCGTTCTAATTCGATCTCCGCAAAATTAGGCTTTCCCAACAGGTCTGCTTTTTCGGCACGAAGCACCAGTATCTTGCGAATCAGATCCGTGTTATCGTGAGGCTCTTTGCCGCCGATCGTTGACGAAGCCTCCCACATTTCCTGTCGCAGAGCCTCATCCTTCAGATAGACCATGAACGGCTCCATCGAAGGTTGGTGCAGAGTGAATCGCCACGCCGGTTGCTCATCGGTCGCCTTTTCTTTTTCACGCGCGTTGCTTAGGGCCGCGGCTTTGGCGTGCTCGGGTAATCCCGCGAGACGCGATTCATCCGTCACGATCAGTTCCCAGGCATTAGTCGCATCGAGCACGTTCTCCGAATACTTTTGCGTGAGTTGCGCCAGTTCGCCCTGCAGGGCTTCGAGCCGCTGGCGTTTCTCATCCGGCAAATCCGCACCGGATTGTCGAAAATCGGCGAGCGTCTCTTCAAAGAAACGAAGGTGAACACCCTTGAGTTCGTTTGCTGCCGCCGTTTCGCCAAAGGCTTTCAGGCGTTTCCACAATTCAAGATTCAGATGAATACTGGAAGAAAACGCGGTAACCTTGGGCAGCATTTTATTGTAAGCATCACGCAGATCGGGTGAATCGGCGACGGACTGCAAATGCGAGACTTTGCCCCATGAATGATCGAGAGTATCCGAAGCATCTTCGAGGGCGAGAAACGTGCTCTCATAGGTAACGCTGGAAATATCCTGCGCGGCGATTGCATCGACGTTGGTCTTGGCCAAGGCCAGTGCCTCATCGATCGCGGTTTCGATCTGATCAGGTGTCAGCGGCGACCATTTGATTTCAAACTCAGGATTGAGGAAGGGGTTGTTTTGCATGGAACATGCCACCTGCGGATAGCCCTGATTGTCAAACCGAACCGCTTACCAACCGTAGGCCACGCTCAGAGCAACCTGCCGGGGAGCGGATGGCACCGAAGGCACTTCCTGAAAATCGGAGTCCCACAAATTATCCGCCGACAGCGATAATTCGACGCCCCGCCACATCTTCGGGCGCCACACAATCGCGAGTGCGCTCGTGAGTGCTTCGTCGCCACCAGCCGAGCGAAGCGGGTTCTCTTCTTGGAGTCGCGCTTCGTTATCCAGACGCAATTCCCATTCTTCGTTGAGTCGTGCCGTGATCGCGGCCGTCACACGATGTTTCGCAAAATTAAGCGCGTAGAAACTCGCATCGATCGAGGTCGAACCGTAGTCCGCATCCTTATCCACGAATGTATAGCCCAGCGTCACCCCACCCCAATCAAAGTCGCGCCGCCCGACAATTTCGAAACCCGTGGTCGCGATATCCACGGCATTCGCGAAACGAGCCGTCACGCCACGACTGAAAGTCCAATCCACCAGATCATCGTCCTGCCGATAGAAGATCGCGGCTTCGGTTTGCCAACCGCCATAGGTTCCCGTGATGCCAAGTTCCACATTGCGACTCGTCTCCCGCCCCAAATTCGCATTGCCGCGAAACAGACCGCCGGTCGCGGATGAATTGATCGCCGTGTAACTCGGCACTTGAGTCGCTTCAACATAACTCAACGCGACTGACCTCGTGGCGCTCCCCGTAGCAAAGTGTCGCGCCAATTCCAACACCGGCGAGACCGCGCCGCTATCTCGATTCGTATCATCAAGGGTCACCCCTCCCAGCGCTTTCCAGGCCCCACCATCGCTCGCCGCCCATCGCCGTTCGCCCGCGAGAGCGAGTTTGAGCATCTGTCGAGTAGTGTAGCTCCCCGATTTCAGTGACGTGGATTCGATTTTATCCGACGCGACTTCGCCTCGATAAATTACCGCCCAATCACCACGCACCTCGCGACCCGAAACCGCGGCGCCGCGTAACCAGGTGGTGTGTTGGTAAGGATTATATTGTCCGGGAATGTGCCGGTTAAATTCGTAGTCGTCCTTATTGCGACGGTAGTAGGCACCCGCTTCAAAATACCCGCCCGCTTCGCGTTCGGCGCGATGGTTCAAAGTCATGAGCACCGTTTGCAGGTTTTCGGTCTCATCGACACCGTAAGGCGTGTAGAGATTGGGCCAGCCGAAGAACTTCGCTTGATAACCGATAAACAGATCGGTCTGCGCGCGATCCGTGCGCCATTGAGCGCGACCACCCACGCGCTCGAAATCGTGATCACCTTGCGGAATGGAACCATCCGCAGATGAGCGCGCGTATTCAGCATCAACCCCCAAGGTCGCGCCTCCGCTCAACTCACGCGCGTAGCCTTGATAGAGCTCTTGCCGATTCAGGTTACCCTCGCCGATGCCGAGCGAAAGTTGCCCGCGTGTGACGATCGGCTGCCACGCATAAGCAATCGTGCCCACATTCACATTCATGCTACCCAGAGCATTCGCCGCCCCAGTCAAAATATCCGGTGCGCCCAACATGACCGGCGGCACGGGGATTTCCGCGAAGTAGTGGCCCGTTTGCGGATCGAGAATCGTAAGGGTGCCGATGCGAAACCCCGTATTTTCAAACGTGCTTCCCCGAATTGACACATCCGCCTGCCCCTCGGCCATGTTTCGCCCCTGCACATCCACGAGTGGTTCATAGCGCAGCGCCGAGACCGGCATGGCGAAGGTCGAAACCGGCGCCTGATTCGCGATCCGGGGCGAATGAATCACCATCTCAGACAGTTCCACCGTAGTTTGGGCGGAAAGTGTCAGGCAGCTAGTCGCCAGAAAAATGGGCAAAGCGATTCTCATCAGGGCAGATGGGTAACAGCTGAATCCTCAAAAACAAGGACTAGTTATTGTTTTTCACAAATCACCTTAACAAGGCGCATTACTCGAGCGGAGTCCGGAATAGAGGCACAAAAAAGCCCGACCACATGGTGTCGGGCTGAAATTGTTGCGATGACGCGAAGCTTACTCCTTGCCGTCTTCGCCGATGGCTTCCACTGGGCACCCCTCAAGGGCTTCCATGCAAAGACCAACGTCTTCTTCGGTCTCAGGCTGCTTGTGCACGTAGGAATAGCCTCCCTCGTCGTGGCGTGTGAAGAACGCCGGAGCGGTCTCTCGACAAAGATCACAGTCGATGCATTGCTGATCGACATAGAATTTGCCTGATGCGTTTTCCTCCCATTTGTCAGTTTTGTCTGCCATAAGTTCTCATACTGACTGTTAACTTGCTGCCCGCTGTCAAGCGGTGTTCACCATAAATTGCGACATATTGCTCAGCTCGCAAACTAGAGCCCTTAACATAATCCTCCAAGCTGACTTGTGTTCGCCAGCGCAGGAGACTTAGGTGATCGCCACACATGCTCTCAGACCGACCCTATATGCGCAGTGACTACTCACAGCCCAAGACCACTGTCCTGGTGAAGTTGATCGTCGTCATCATTGTCGCCTTTCTTCTGCAAACGATCTGCCTGCGTTGGTTCGGTGCTGGTCAGGGATTCATGAGCGCCTTTGCCGTCACGATCGATGGACTCAAATCGGGCAAAGTGTGGACCCTACTCACCTACAGCTTTTTGCACAGCCCGGCGAATCTGATGCACATCGTGGGAAATCTGCTCGGCCTCTATTTCATCGGTCGGGTGTTGCTACCACTGATGGGTGACAAGCGCTTCCTCTATTTCTTCGGCACGGCTGTCCTGGCGGGAGGATTGGTCTGGACCATTACGCATTGGATCAATGGTGCTCACAACTACCTGATCGGCGCCTCCGCCGGAGTCACCGGACTGTTCATCATTTTCGCCTGCCTCTATCCCAATCGCCAGGTTACTTTTCTGCTCTTCTTTATCATCCCCGTCAGCCTCAAGCCCAAATATATGGCCTATGGCTTGATCGGGTTGGATCTGCTCGGATTCCTTTTTTATGAAGTCATGGGAGCAGTGTCTCCATTCGGCTTGGCCCACTCGGCCCACCTTGGCGGGATGATGACTGGCTGGCTCTACTTCCGCTATGTCCACAGCGAAAAATTAAGCGATTCGAGTTTTGAACTGCCCAAATGGGCCAAGAAGCCCCCCCCTACTGTTTCGCCTAAATACAAAGTAAACGTCGGTAATAAAACCGATCTAAAAGCAGAGGTCGATCGCATCCTCGATAAGATCAACAGCAAGGGCTTCGGCTCTCTTACCGCTGAGGAAAAAAAGGTGCTCGACGATGCCCGTGACAATATGAGCCGCCCCTAGCACCCACGTTTTTTGCTCTGGCGATCAGCAATCGATGAAACATTTTCGTCCCTTTCGAATCCAAAGACACTCCATGATATTTTTTTCGCGTTTCTCCCGCCCCGTTTCGGCGCTACTTCTGGTGGGGCTCCTCGCCACGGCCACCCAGGCGGTCACCGACCGCAAGTTCACCACCTCGCCGACCCTCGCCAAAGAAGTGCGCGTGATGGTGGATATGATGACGCAACTTCACTATAATCGCGATGCGGTGCACAGCAGCGACTACGCCGGAGTCGTCAGCGAATATATGGGCAATTTGGATGGGCAGCGGCTCTTCTTTCTCCAGAGCGACGAACGAGAGTTTGAAAACCAATACAACTCCGGCCTCTTCTGGGAGTTGAAGAAACTCGGCAACATCGATGCCGCCTACAAGATATTCATCCGCTACGAGCAACGAGTTGAAGAGCGGGCCAACTGGGTATTCAACTACCTCGACAACACAGAGCCCGATTTCACCGATGAAGACCGTTACCAATATGATCGGCGCGATATCCCTTGGCCCACCAATCAAGCCGCTGCGGATGAGCTCTGGAGGACGAGAATCGAATACGAACTCATCGCCGAGCTTCTGAACGACAAGACGCCAGATGAGGCCAAAGAAAAGGTGCGCAAGCGTTACCACCGTATGCTCAAAAACGTCGCCGATATCGAAGGTGACGAACTCGCCGAACTCTACCTCTCGACCATCGCCGGGCTCTACGATCCTCACTCCACTTATTTTTCCGCCGATACTTACGAAGACTTCGCTATCCAGATGAAACTCGAGCTTGTCGGCATCGGCGCACTCCTGAGTATGGAAGACGGTTACTGTGTAATTAAGGAAATCGTGCCGGGTGGTCCTGTTGATATAGGCAACCTTCTCGAACCCAATGACCGCATCCTCGCAGTCGCCCAAGGTGAAGGCGAATCAGTCGAAATCATCGGCATGAAGCTGCGTAAAATCGTAAAAATGATTCGCGGTGAAAAAGGCACGAATGTGCACCTCACGATTCAACCCGCCAATGCTGATGATGCTACCCGACGCGAAGTCATCATCACCCGCGACGTCGTAAAATTAAATTCCGCACGAGCTCACGCCGCGGTGTTCCAAGTGCCCAGTGAAGACGGCATCAATGTGCCCATCGGCGTGATTAGCCTGCCCTCTTTTTACGCCGCGGAAGATGATGGTGATCCTGAAACGGCGGACTCTATCGCCTCTCGCGACGTCGCTACGTTGATCGATCAACTCAAGGCCGCCGGCATCAAAGGCATGGTGCTTGACCTGCGGCGCAACGGCGGGGGCTTTCTCTCCGAAGCGATTAATGTAACTGGACTCTTCATCAAACAAGGTCCGGTAGTGCAGGTGAAGGATTACGCCGGACAAATCCAAGTGGACAATGATGAGGACGCCTCCATCGCCTACGATGGACCTCTTGCCGTGCTGGTTGATCGCTTCAGCGCATCCGCCTCCGAGATCGTCGCCGGAGCGTTACAAAATTACGGGCGCGCGGTGGTCGTTGGTGATAGTTCCACCCACGGCAAAGGTTCGGTGCAAACTGTCGTAGAGATGAAACGTTATGTGCCTCAGTTTACTCGCTCACCGCTCAAAACAGGGGCGGCTAAACTCACGATCCAAAAATACTATTTGCCCAACGGAAACTCCACTCAGCTCAAGGGTGTGATTCCCGATATCATCCTTCCCTCGATCGGAGATTTTCTCAAAATCGGCGAACGCGATTTGCCACACGCTTTGGTCTGGGATGAAATCCCCACCAGTAACCCCAAAGGCAGCCCGCTCGATCTGCACCTTCTCAGCCTGCTTCGTAATACCAGCGATCAACGCCGACATAACCTTCCCGAATTCGAATACCTACGCGAAAGTGTAGATTGGTTCAAAAACCGTCAGGAAGAGAAGCTGATCTCCCTGAATCTTGATGCACGACTGACCCGCAAAGAGCAGGACAAGACCTTCCGCGACATCATGAAGGAAACCAAAGAGGAACTCGCAAAGCACGATTACACTTTCGAGGAATTCCGAATCGTGCCGAAGCCTCCCGCCCGCATCAAAGCCGAGCCCACCTCCGAGGAAGAGAAAAACAGCGAAATCCTCAGCACCGACGACAACGATTCGTATGCCAAGGTGGACATCCATCTACGCGAAACCCTTCGCGTGATCAGCGACGCGATCTCTCTGGCCAAGACTCAAAATGAATGGGCCAGCAATCGCCAACCTCTCACCGCAATCAGCGACGATCAGGGGTGAACCGAGCATTCCAAGAGGCTGCCCAAATAACGCCTGCATGAAGGCAGAGTCGGTTACGTGTCCGCCGTAGCCTTGGCGAAGGCCGGATCCTTTACCGACCTATATGCGTGGTCGAAGGCCGTTCGGGATAAACCGCCTCAACGCTTAATTTTTCCGTGGTCTCAATGGCCGCAGCGTCTCACTTCCAAGCGAAGACAAAGCGTTCACGCTCTGTGAGGTCGGCGACAAATTCGTGGCGGGCATAGGCAGCCCGCGTGAACATTTCCTCTAAGGCTGCTCGCTGAGCAATACCCGTCTCCATCGCAAGCAAACCACCAGGCGCGAGGTAATCGTATGCTTCGCGGATGAGGATCTCATACGACTCAAGTCCTGACTCTGACCCACCAGGCGTCAGCGCAATCCGCGGTTCAAAATCTTTCACCTCGGTCAATGTCTCCTCGGTTTCTTGTTCAGAAAGATATGGAGGATTCGAAACAATCAGATCGAAGGTCGCGCCGCTCTCAATCGCGGCAAACCAATCCGACTCCCTCACCTCCACGCGAGCAGTGAAATTGAGTGCAGTCGCGTTTTCTTTGGCGATTGCGACTGCGTCTGGGCTGATATCAGTCGCGAGCACTTTAGCTTCGGTGTAATGCTGCGCGAGTGATAACGCCAACGCACCAGAACCCGTCCCCAGATCAAGAATAGTCTTAGGAGGTTCAGGCAGCTTCTCCACGATTTGCGCGGCAAGATGCTCTGTCTCCGGACGCGGAATCAGCGCGCGGCGATCGACCTTCAGTTCCACGCCGAAAAACTCGGTCGTGCCCACGATATATTGGAGCGGCTCACGTAATCCGCGACGGCGCACCAGTGGGCGAATCTTTTCCAGATCCTCCTCTACCAGCGGTCGCTCAAATTGCAGATACAATTGCATGCGAGGCAAGCCCAGCGCATGCCCCACCAAATGCTCCGCATTGAGCCGAGCATTCTCGACTCCCTTCCCCTTGAGGAAGTCCGTCGTTTTTTGAATAATATCCAGAACCGTGAGCATAATTGTTTATAATTTCAACTGAAGGGGTCAGGCCGATTAATGTTAATTAATCATCCACATATGATGAGATTTTGCGATAAAGGGCTCGATAGAACAAGAACGAGTAATTTAATTAACATTAATCGGCCTGACCCCTTATATGTAAACTGCATGAGGATTGGTTCATAGCCGATCGCTCAATGCGGCTAGCTTTTGAGCGTGGTCGGCTCGTTGGAGCGCGGTAATCAGCTGTTCAATATCTCCTTCCATCACTTCAGGGAGGCTTTGCAACGTCAGGCCGATGCGATGGTCGGTCACTCGGTTCTGCGGAAAATTGTAAGTGCGAATGCGTTCACTGCGATCACCGGAGCCGATTTGGTCGCGCCGTTCGCTCGCATACTTGGCTTTCTCTTCATCCTGCTTTTGTTGTAGTAAGCGTGAACGCAGCACGGTCATCGCCCGCGCCTTATTCTTGATCTGCGAACGTTCATCGGAGCATACCACAATCAGTCCAGTCGGCTTGTAGATGATCTGCACCGCCGAATCGGTCGTATTCACGCCCTGCCCTCCCGGACCACTCGCCCGGCAGACGGAAATATCCAAATCCTGGGGATCGATCTCTATATCCACTTCTTCCGCCTCTGGGAGGACAGCCACGGTGATCGTAGAAGTATGGATGCGACTATTCGCTTCGGTGACGGGCACCCGTTGCACGCGATGAACACCGCTTTCGTATTTAAGTTGGCGATAAACATCAGTGCCCGTGACCAGAAAAATAACTTCCTTCATGCCACCGCGCTCGGTCGGGCTGCTACTCATCGGTTGAATCTTCCAGCCCATTCGCTCGAAGTATTTAGCATAGGCACGATAGAGCTCACCGGCAAACAGGCTCGCCTCATCCCCACCGGTGCCCGCGCGTATTTCTACGACGGTATCGCGTGAGTCGGTCGGATCGGATGGGATCATTGCACCGAGAATTGAAGCATCAAGCTCTGCCAACTCCTGCTGCATTTCCGGCAGCTCCGAAGCGGCGAGTTCCTGTAATTCAGGATCGGACTGACCCTCTTTTGAGAGCGTGACGGCCTCCGCGATATTGATCTGCAATTTCTGGTAGCGTCCATGCGCATCGAGCAATTCACTCAGGCGCTGCTGCTCGCGGCCGACGTCGGCCGCATGGCGTGGATCGTTATAAAACGACGGATTCCCCATCTCGGCGGTGAGTTCTTCGTAACGGTTTTGAAAAGGGAAAATATCAGGCAGGGCTTCCATACGGGAAAAGAGAGAATGATTTGTGAATTGCGTGAACCGCGAGATGCGGCTTCTAAGTAATATCTAAGCTTACGATGGGAACGACCCTATCGATGCTGATTCGCAATGCCTGCAACACTTTTCACGCAAAACACCATCGCCTGTATTTGGGATTTCGACAAGACGCTAATCCCAGGTTATATGCAGGCCCCCCTCTTTCGCCGCCATGGAGTCGATGAAAACACGTTCTGGGCCGAGACCAATGCCCTGCAGGAAAACTACCGGCAGCGCGGCTACAATATCTCCGGCGAGATCAGCTATCTGAACCACCTGCTCACTTACGTGCTCGCGGGAAAATTTGGCCGACTCAACAATCGGAAGCTCAAGCAATACGGCGCCGAGATCGAATTCTACCCCGGCTTACCCGACTTTTTTGATCTCGCCAAAACCTACGTCCGCGAGAAACCAGAGTATCTCAAGCACGAGATTCAGTTGGAGCACTATATTGTGAGCACTGGTCTCGCCGAAATGGTTCGAGGTAGCGCTATCGCCAAGCATGTTGATGGTATCTGGGGCTGCGAATTCATTGAGAATCCACTCCAGCCCGGATTTCTCAATCAGCATGAAATGACCATTTCCGCTGAAGCGGTCATCGCGCAGATCGGCATGGTGATCGACAACACGACCAAGACGCGCGCGCTCTACGAAATCAACAAGGGCACGAATAAGAATTCCAGCATCGACGTAAACTCCAACGTGAATCCGGAAGATCGGCGCATTCCTTTTCAGAACATGATCTACATCGCCGATGGCCC
>Ga0105054_10004397_pt1 | contig 21080 bp, 9 predicted proteins | sample BON02_FD_78091 | JGI IMG/M metagenome (GOLD analysis project Ga0105054, IMG submission 78091) | Freshwater microbial communities from Lake Bonney liftoff mats and glacier meltwater in Antarctica - BON-02 (megahit assembly) | ecosystem: Environmental > Aquatic > Freshwater > Ice > Glacier...
CCCACCCGAAAAATGCCCAGCCCCTCACCAGGCCCGCGGTACCCGGGGTCGATCCCCACCGCCCCCCCCGCCCCGCCCCCCCGGTTGCCCCCCCCCCCCGCAAAAAAAAAAAAGGCCTAAGTAGTAGCGCCTTTCCTTCCACCCGGGGCCTCCCCTCTTCACGCCCGCCGCCTCCAGAACGGAGATGTGGGCAAACAACCGGACACTCGCGGTCGCCTGCGGACTCGGGGGCGCTCGCGGGGCGGCCACGCCCGCGAGCAACAGCTACAACGCCGACGGCAACGCCGAGTGCGCCCGAGGCGGAAAGTGGGCGGCGAGCCGCCGTTGGCCGGCCGCCGCCGCGCTCAAGAACCCCCTCCTCCTCCTCCTCCTCCTGGCCCTCCTCGCCTGCGCCTCGCCGCGCGGCGCCTCGGCCGCCCGCAATCTCAAGGCGCAGGACGTCGCCGCCATGTGCGTGCCGACCGCGCTCGAGTTCGTGCCGGTCGGCGAATCGGACGCGGCCCTCGTCGCCGCCAGGACCAACCCGACCGCGCTCTTTGCGGCGCCCCTCTGCAGCGGCCGGCAGAGCCTCGCGCTCCCAAACCTGAGGGCCGTCGACGACTGCGGCCGCGAGCTCGCCGTGGCCGTGGCGGTGGCGCCGGCGCCGGGCCCCGACGGCCCCGTCGCTGCCACCCACTCCGCGCTCGAGCCGGGCGACGCGCTCGACCTGCAGGGCGGCGCTGTGCCCTGCGGCGGCGCGTTTGAGGTCGTCTACTCTGCCGAGCTCGACGGCGGCGACCTGCTCGCGGAGAAGACCTTTACGTTTGAGAGGCTGTGCCCCGAGGCCGCTGCTGCCGATTCTGCCGGTGCTGACGCTGCTGCTGCTGTCGGCCAAGACGGGCAGCAGGTGCCCCCGTGCCTCTGAATGCTCCGCCCCTTTCCTCCCCCCCCTGCTTTTCACACCCTTTTGGAAAAAAACCCTCCTCTCCCGGACAACCGACACGTACCTATTCGTTTCCCCCTCCTCCCCCCCTGCGTTTTGTTTTTCCGTCCTTCAACGCGCATCCTTTTTTCAGGCGCCATTTGATGATTTTTTTGTTTTTCTTCGGCTCGCATCTCTAGCGACGCCGCCGATATTCGTGTCCGCAGCACATATCTCACACACACACACACACACACACACACACTCACACACACACACTCACATGCACACCCGAGGAACTTATGCCCCATGCTCAAGTCCCCAGCTCTCGCGGCGCTGGTTTGTGTGCTTTTTTGGGAAAGATTTTCCCGCTCTGCTTGCCCAGCTGCTTGGTGTTCTAATGCGGCCGCCGGCCCCGATCTTCCGAGCGCAATGAACACACACGTTCCCACGAACGCAGCCCGATCTCTCCTCCGCTTGCACCCCGAACAATACACACCATTTTGTAATTAAGTTTTAGTGATACGACCAATCGAGCGAGCGAGCCTCGGCGCTTTTCCGTTCTCTCGGTCGCAGCCTGGGACTCTCAGGGTTTATCGCTCTCGCCCCCTCCCCGGAAGCTCTCGCACCCATTAACACCAGAAAGACGCCCACCAAATAAACCATCTCACGCATCACGCTCACTCCACCTAAACAAAGCACGAACGAAAGAGACGGAGAAAGGGAGCACCCCACGAGCGAGTGAGTTCGCAGGTCGCAGGAGCAAAACAACCAATCTCGCGCCATGGGCGCGCGCGTCGTTCCTGGGGCGCGCCACAGAGCTGGAATGAACGAAGGCATCGGTTGCCTTCAGCTCGGGGGACGGGCGTCAGGGCGCTCGCATCGCTTGCGTCCTCGGACGGACATCAGGCAGAAGGAGACTCTCAGCCGAGGGCCCCCTTCCGACCTGCTCGTCGTTGGCCTCCCGGTCGCGCCCCCCTTTCGTGGACGCCGCGCGCGCCGCAGGCGAGACGCCGGCGATTGCATCGTTTCAAGATTTGGGCGCGGCCGTGGGGCGGCCTCTTTTGCGCTTTGCAAAACTCTTCGGCTCACCACTCCCGAACAAAAAAACCACATCAGGCCAATCGCGAGCCTCGAAACACACAGACGCGCAGACACACACGACAACAACAACAACGAGTGAGCTTCCGCGCGCAAAGATGACGGCGCGGGGCTCGCGCGCGCAGGCGGCGGCGGCGGCGGCACAACAGGAGCAGCAGCAGCAGGAACAGGAGCAGGTCGCCGCCGGCTGGCGCGCCGGCGCGCCGCTGCCGCCACCACCCGCACCCACCCAAAAGCCCGAGGCCGCCATCGCGTGTCGTTTCGCCCTGCACGCCGCAGCCGGCGCGGGAGCGGCCGCGGCGGCGCAAGCGGTCGAAGTCAGCGTCATCGACACCAGCAAGCGCGCGGCCAGGACCCAGCAGCAGCAGCGGCAGCAGCAGCAGCAGGCGTCCTCACTCCGCTCGGCGCGCACGGGTGGCGGCGCGGCCCCCGCCGCCGCCGTCGCCGACGGCGACGCCGCCGACGCCACCGCCGGGCTGGCCGCCCGCGCGTCGTCCGCCCCGCTCCCGAGCTCGAGCACGGGCAGCGACGGCCCGCGCACGGCCCCCGCCCCGACCGCCGCCGCCGGCTGTGCCGCGGCCCGCCAGCACAGCAGCCCGCTGCTGCTCCTGCCGCCCGTGCCCCTGCCGTTGCTTTGGTGCGGCGCGACGGCGGCGCCGGCAGCAGCACAGGCGGGGGCGCACGGGCGGCGGCAAGGGCAGGGGCGGCAGGGGCAGGGGCAGCAGCCGCAGGGCGAGGCCACGCCGCCGCCCTTGGCGCTGGGCCAGGCGGGCGCATCGGCGAGCGCCTGCTGCAGCGGTGGCGCGTCGCACGACGAGGGCGGCCACTCGCACACGACGCGGCCGCACCAGGCCGGCGGCGGCGGCGGCGGCGGCGGCGGCATTGGCGGCGGCGGCGGTGGAGGCGGCGGCGACGACGGCTTTTTCGCTCGTGGCAGCCACCAGCACCGCGAACGCGCGCCCGCGCCGCGCCAGCAGCAGCATGACTATCACCACCAGCGGCAGCACGGCCAGCAACAGAGCCACCACCACCCGGGCGCAGCGCCGGCGACGTCGCCGTCGGTGACGGCGGCATCGGCAGCAGCAGCGGCGGCCGACGCCGCTGCGGCCGCGGCGGGAGCGCACGGCGCGGCCAGTGCCCTCTCGTTGGACGACATCTTGGGGGACGCGCACCACCACGACGCGAGCGGCGGCCTGCTGTCACCGCTGGCGCCGCGCCCAATCGGTGCCGCCGCCGCGTCGTCGCGCTCTTGGGGCGGCGCCGCGTTCCCGCCGCTGCCGCCGCTGCCGTCGCCGGCCGCCGCCTTTGCCTTCCCGCAGCACGCCTTTTACCGCGCCGCTCCCCCCGACCTGGCCCACCCGGGTCACCAGCCCCCGCTCGGCGCCAGCATGCTCGACGAGCTGCTGCTCGGGGGCGGCGCCGCCCTCTGCCCCGCGGCCGCCGCCGCGCTGTCGGCCGCCGCGAGCGACCACCGCGCCGCGCTCGAGCGGCAGCTGGCGGCCGTGAGCGCGCGCGAGGCGCGCGGCCAGCACTGGGCGTCCCAGCGTGATCTGACCTTCAAGCCGGCGGGGGTCGCCGCTCTCCGGTCGGCGGCCAGCGCGCCCGTGATGGCGCTGCTGCCGCCGGCGGCCCCGCCGACTCCGCCGACGCAGCAGCAGCAGCAGCAGCTAGAGCAGCAGCAGCAGCAGCAAGAGCAGCAGCAGCACGCGCAGCAGATGGCGCTGCAGCACCAGCAGTACCAGCAGCACGCCACCCAGAGCTGCGCCAACCTGCAGCACTACCACGCGGTGCTCGCGCAGCAGCAGCAGCGGCAGGAGCAGCAGCAGCAGCAGCAGCAGCAGCAGCAACAACAACAACACTACCAGCAGCAGCAGCAGCAGCAGCAGCACTACCAGCAGCAGCAGCAGCATCAGCAGCAGCAGCAGCATCAGCAGCAGCAGCAGCAAAGCAGGAGCGTCTTTTCGCCGCCGCCCCAGCCCCAACACCAGCACCAGCACCAGCACCAGCACCAACACTCGCCGTTTCAGTCGCACCAAGCGCCCCTGCTGGGCGCCTTTGCGCCCCTGATGCCGGGGCACTCCCTTTTCCCGAGCGGCGGCGGCGGCGGCGGCGCGCGCCTCGAGTCGCTGCCGAGCGCCGGCAAGCGCAGCCGCCCGTGCGACGGCGGCCAGCGCGGGGCGGGCGAGGCGGCAGCCGCCGGCGCCGGCCCCGTCGGCGCGCAGGCGCAGCAGCACCAGCACCCCCAGCACCCCCAGCAGCACCAGCAGCACCAGCAGCACCAGCACCACCAGCACCAGCACCGGCAGCCGCCCCTCGCACCCGCCAACTCGCGCGGGGCCAGCGGCGCGGGATCTCCGCACCCGCTCATCGTGACCACGGCCTCGGCCGCCATCGCGGGCCTGTTTGCTGACATGGTTGGTTGCGGGGGCGGGAGCGGCGCGCTCGGCGGCGGCGGCAGCGGCGCGCTCGGCGGCAGCAGCGGCGCGCTCGGCGGCAACGGGGGCGGCGGGGGCAAGCCGCCCAAGCGCGCGGCCCTGACGCCCTCGGAGGGCGGCGCGGGCCTCTCCTCGCAGGGCGGCGGCGGCGGCGCCGGCGCGTTCCACTACCCCGTGCCCGTCACCACGTGTGCCGCTCTCCCGAGGGCGGCCGCGCCGGCGGCGGCGGCCGGCGCCGGCCCCGTGCCCGCGCTCGCGCCCGCGCCCGCCGGCCACCCCGCCCCCCCCTCGCACTGGTTGGCCGTCCCGCGGGGCCGGGGCCACGCCCAGCAGCAGCAGCCCCAGCCCCAGCCCCAGCCCCAGCCCCAGCCCCAGGTACAGCACCCGCACCAGGGGGCCGGCGGCGGCCCTGCCGCGCGCGCCCCCTACGCCCCCCTGCCCGCGCCCTCGGCCGGTCGCTACGGCTCACAGCCGCCGCCCTTTGCCTCGGCCGCCGCCGCCGCCGCCGCCTCGCCGGCCGCCTCGGCCGCCGCCTGCGCCCGCGGCGGCGGCGGCGGCGGCGCCCCGCCCCGCGCCCCCGCCTCGCTGCCGCACCCGCCCCGCCTCCCCTCGGCCCGCGCCGGCGGACCCCCGCCCGACGGCGGCGGTGGCCCTGCCCGCAAGCTCACCTTCCCCGACCTCGTCCTGGCCGGGTGCTTCAGCCCGGGCGAGTACGAGTTCGCGGTCGGGACCGTCCAGTCGGTCCGCGCGGCCGTCCTGCCCAGCGGCGTCATCCGCTACAACGGCGACGATTTTGGGTCGATCAGCTCGTTCGCCCTGTCGGCCGCGCGCTCGCGCAACCCTGCGCGACAGGCGTGCGACGGGTGGAAGGAGGTGCGCCTGGGGGGCCGCAGGCTGGACGCGTGGCGGTGCGCGCGCGTACCTGGCGTCGCAGGGGCAGGGGCAGGGGCAGCAGGAGGGGCAGGGGCTGCAGCAACAGCACGGGCAGCAGCAGCAGCAGCAGCAGGGGCCGCTCGGGCGCTGAGGCGGGGGGGCGGCAGCGCGCACAGCGCGCGAGCGAGCGAGCGCGCGGCGGCGTTACAAAGCGTCCTGTTTTTCGCCGTGTGTCGGCCATCCCCAGTCTCTGACCTTGCGCCTTGCGCACACGCGACAACGCTTCAGTTGAGATCTCTCGTTTTCGAACTTGGTCCTCGCGCGCGCGCGCGCGCGCGCTGCGCCTCTCTCCGCTTTTCCACACCCCGGCGCCGACGCCCAAAAGACGCCCCCCACCTCCCAGATTCACCTGCACGAATCTATCAATCTCTTCCGCTGTTTTTACAAATCGCCTAGCGAGAGAGGGGGGTCATGCATCATTGCTGTCAAAAATCAGATGTCGAAAAAAAAACGGGGTGGGGGTGGGGGAAAGGAAAAGCGCGACAACAACCCCCAACAGCGCCGCGGCCGGGCTTCTCTCACTCACGACGCCGCTGCGTCCGCGCCCGCCTCGGCTTTGACTGCGGCACCGCCCGCCGACGGCGCCGCCGCGCCGCCCGCCGCCCCCCCCCCCCGCCCGCGCCCCCCGCGCCCCCCGCGCCCTCGTCCCCCTCTCCCCCCCCGCCCCCGCGGCGTCATCCCGTACGGCGCGTACCCGTACGGCGCGTACCCGTACGGCGCCCCGCCCGGCGGGAAGAAGCCGCCCGCCCCGCCCGCCGCCATCATCATCGCCGCCGCCGCCGCCGCGCCGCCCGGCGCCGCCATCATCGGGTATGGCACCATGCCGTACGGCATGGCGGCGCCCCGCCCACGCCCGCGCCCCCCGGCCGCCCCCCCGCGCCCGCGTGCCTTGAGTCCGGGGACGTTCGTGCGCTTGCGGTTGACCTTGATGCCGCGGCCGCGCAGCTCCGAGCCGTCGAGCAGGATGGCATTGTCAACGGCGTCCGTCTCCAAGAACTCGACGTACGCGAACCCTTTCGGCTGTCCCGCCCGGTCCGTGAGGATGGTCACGCGGTTGACCGTCCCGCACGAGCTGAACAGCTGCTGCAGCTCCTCGGGCGCGGCGCCGTAGTCCACGTTGCCGACGTACACCGAGCGCGCGTCGGCCGCCTCCTTCTCGGCCTCGGCGGCGGCGTCCATGGGCGCGGCGCCGCCGCCCGCGCCCCCGCCCGCTGCGGCGGCGCCGCTCGCGGCCGCGCCGGCCCCCGCGGCGGGGCCGCCGCCCCCCGCGGCGCCGCCTGCTCCTGCCGCGCCTGCTGCCGCTGCCCCGCCGGCCGAGGCGCCGCCGCCGTCGGCGCCCTGCATTTCGCGGAGGCGCGCGGCCTCCTCCTCCATCTCCTTGAGCTTGGTCTTCATGATCTCGAGCTCCTGTCGTGGTTCGTTGTCCGGTTGTGTGTGTGTGTGTCGTTGTTTTGTGTGTGTGTTGGAGGGGCGGGGGCGGTCGATTGTGGGCGTCGTTGGTGAGGAAGCGAAGGGCAGCTGGCCGGGTCGGCCGCCCGAGTCCGTTGGCGTTGTTCCGGCGTTGTTCCGGCGTCGGCGGCGAGGAAGGGGGTGGACGGCGTGCACCCGCGCGCCCCGCCGAGCTCACGGCGGTTCAGCGCCAGATGCACGTCCATCTTCAGGCGCCCTTGGTCGCGCTCGCCGGCGGCCTCTAGAAGAACAGCGCGCGCCAGAGGGCGGGAGGCGGCGGTGCTGAACCTCTCCTCTTCTCCTCTTCTCCTCGAGCGTCTCCCGCAAACAGAGGGAGCCACTCACGTCCTCTCCGGCGCCATCAGCCATGGGCTGCTCTTCCTCATACGCCTCGTAGTCGACCTGCTCCTCCGCCATCTCGCCGGCGCTCTTTCTGAGCTCTCTCTTGCTGTCGTCGATTTTTTCGGGGGTGGGGGGAGAAGCAAGCGGGCCGAGAGACAAGTGTGTTGCTGGGTCCGCGAGTGGTCGAATGCGTGCGTGTGTGTATGCGAAGGGATGGGCGTCGGTCGGAGAGGAGACAGCGGCCCGTTTTTAGATATCGCGCGCGCAGCATCGGCAAAGAAGCGCGGCGTCGGCAAAGAAGCGCGGCGGCGCGCGCGGAGCGGCGGCGACGCTCGAGCGGAACGAGCGGAACAACTGCATGCGTGAAAACGCACACACCACAACGCCACCCCCGCAACCCAACTACCGCAGCATCAGCGCCCTGTCCTGAACACCGCCCCGCATGCCAACACCCCCGCAAACGCAGTCGCACCGAGCCGTTGTGCGCGCGCAAAAAAACGCATCAACCGAAGAGCAGAGGGGGAGCGTTGAGCGAGTGCTTTCGCGTCCAGTGCCCGTGATCACCCGCCCCCGGCCGCCCTGTGCCCGGCCCGGCGCGCGGGGCTGTGCCTGTGCCTCTTCCTCGCCCAGGCCGCGAGCGGGCCGGCGGACAACCTGCGCGCGCACACAGGACGACGGCGTCGGGGAGACGGTCGCGCGCCGCGCCGCGCCGCCATCGGTCGCTGGCAGCCCTTTCCTCGCCTTGGCCTCTCGAGGCCAACGCGCCGCTGCCGCCGCTCCGGCCACCCTTGCCTCCATCCAGCCAACAGTTCGACGCAAGGCACAGCCGCAAGAAACGGGGGCAGGCCGCCGCGACAGCCCGAGGACAGGCAGGCCCACACACACAACTCGCATAAACAACCAATGATGGCAGCCGCGACGGCGGGCCCGGCGGCGGCGGCGAGCAAGCCGTCCGCGCTCGTTCCGAGGCTGCGCCCCCCGCCGCTCCTGCTGGCCCGCGCCCACGGGGCGCCCCCGGCCGCCGCCCTCCTGCCGCGCTCCGTGGGGCGCTCTGCCGCCTCGGCCGCCGCCGCCGCCGCGCCGCGAGGCGCCGCCGCCGCCTGCGCCGCCCCCCACCAACAAAGCAACAGCAACTGCCGCAACGGCAGGCCCAGCAGCAGCAGCGCCGGCCCCAGCCTGCCCCGCCCGCCCGCCCGCCGCCACCGCCCCCGCACAGCCTCGCCCCCCGCCGCCGCCGCCGCCGCCGCCCTCGCGGCCGCCGACCCCCCGCTCGCCGCCGCCGCAGCCGTTGCCCTGGGATACGCCGTGGTCGCCGGCTCGCTCGTGCGCAGCGTGCCGCAGATCGTCAAGGTCGTCCGCGCACGCTCGGCCGACGGCCTGTCGCTGGTTTCCGTGGCGGTCGAGCTCCTCTGCTACACGGTCTCGATCGCGTACAACGCGTCGCGCGGCTACCCGCTCAACACGTACGGCGAGGTGGCCGCGTGCTGGCTGCAGGACGTGGCGCTCGTGCTGCTGGTGCTGCGGTTCGGCGAGGGCCCGCGCGCCGCAGTGCTGGCCGCGCCCCGCCGCGCCGCGCTCCTGGGCCTGGCCTTTGCCGCCCTCGTCGCCTGGCTCCTCTCGCCCGCCTGCCCGCGCGAGCTGCTCGCCGCCGCCCAGGCCGCCAACATCGCGGTCCTCGCCCTGGGCAGCCGCGTGCCCCAGATCGTGCTCAACGTGCGCCGGGGAGACGCGGGGCTGCTGTCCGCCACCAGCTGCGCCCTGAACGTGGCGGGCAACGGCGCCAGGGCCTTCACCACTGTGGTGTTGACGCGAGACGCGCTCCTGCTGGCCGGGGCGATCACGCAGGGGGCCCTCAACGGGGTGCTGCTCTGGCAGGCGCTGGCGACGCGGCGCGGGCGGGCGGCGGGGCGGGAGCGGCCGCTCGGGCACTGGCGGCTGTGGGGCGCGGGGCGGCAGGCGGCGGCGGCGGCGGCGGCCGGCAGCGGGGCAGCCGCCGCCACGGTCGGCGCCGCCGCGGTCGGCGCGGTCGAGGGCGCGTCCTCGGCCGCCGCTGCCGCTGCCGGCGGCGGCGCGGAAGGCGAGGAGGCGGACGAGGAGCTCGAGGCCGAGCAGGCGTTGATTCCCGGAGGAGGGGCCGTGTTCGCGGCCGGATGAACGAGTTTTCGTTATGCAGTGTGTGTGCTTGGTGGCCGTGGTGGTGTTGTTTTTTCCCTTCCGTCCTCTCTCCCCCCCCGCCGCATGAATCGCCTTGCCGGCCCTCGCCGCCCCCTTTTTCCCCGCTCCGTCTCTCCCCATAAAGCACAGTCATCCGCTTATCGGCTCTTTGCCCGGTCCCCCCAACCCCCCGCGCGTGCACTCTTCTCTACTTGCCCACGGTGTAAACGTTAAACCGCCCGCCGCCGCGCACTCGTAAGTCCTTGGCCACCTTCGTGACAGAGTGGGCCAGGCACGTGTCCACGGGTCCATCGACGGCACGCAGCGTCCGCCTCTCTCGACGGCCTATCGTCGTCGTCGCCGCGGCCGCCGCGCAGAGCGCGCCGCTGCCCCAAACAACTCGCTGCCCGACTCGAGAACGCCGACAGACCTCGACGGACGACCGAAACATGTACACACCATCGCAACACTCCATCCCGACCAACCAAAGACCCATGCTTGTTTGAAACCCCTCTTGCCTTCCCTTTCCCTTTTTGCACTTTTCCCTCTTTCGTCCGAGAGACATGTCTACCATCCCTACGCCCGCCGGGGCAAGGGGCGCGCGCGCGCTGCTCAGAGTCGGGTGAGGACATCAGTAGGGCCGGGCCCGGCATTGATGGAGGGGCCTTGAGGCCGCCGGCGCGCGCCGTTCGAGTGTTGCGGCACAAAAGAGGAGAGGAATGGTGGCTGGCCCCCTCCCCCTCTCAACGAGAACGCGCGCGCCGCTCTTCCCCGCGGCCTCCTCGCCTACCCAACCCTTAGCCCACTCGCCCGCCCTCGCACCGCACTGACCATGCTCACCGACCCAAACTCCAACCCCCTAAAACCACGCAGCCGTCCGTGTGTGCGGACCCGCGCCGTGCGGCCCACGTCGCCGTCGCCGCCGCGGCCCGCCGCCGCCGCCGCCGCGGCTTCCAACGCCGGCGCCGCATCGTCGGGCGGCGGCGGCAATGGCGGCGCAGGCGCCAAGGGCAGCAGCAGCGTCAGCGACCGCAAGGCGCCCGGGCACGGCCCTTTGGCCGCGCGGCCGGTCGTCCCCGCGCGCGCGCACTCGCCGGCGCTCGCGTCGCGAGCAGGAGGAGCAGCCGCAGGAGCGAGAGCGGAGGGAGGCCGCAACGGCCCGCCCGCCGCCGACAGCGCCAGCGGCAGCAGCCCGGCGACCCTCGAGGACCTCAACGAGGCGCGCAGGAGGCTGTCGCGCCTGTTCCGGCGGCAAAAGATGCAGATGCTCGAGCGCAGCTTTGCATCGCGCGAAGGCGGCGGCGGCGGCGACTTGGACGCCGGCAGCAGCGGTGCCGTGAGCAGCAGCGGCATCTTTCGGTCGCCGGCGGCGCCGCTGCCCCCCGCCGGCGGCGGCGCCCCCTTCTCGGCCGCAGCGGCCGCCGCGCGCCTCAGCGCCGACGGCGGCATCGACCCGCAGGAACTCGGCTACGCCCTCGGCCGCGCGGCCGCGGACGCCGCCGCCGGCGCGATGTCGGCCTCGCCCGGCGCCGCCGCTGCCGCCGCCGCCCGCCACGGCGCCGCCGCCGCCGCCGCCGCCGAGCAGGACGCCGCGCGCCGCGCCGCCCTCGAGGCCCAGTTCTCGCGCGCCGACGCCGGCGCCGTGCGCGGCTTGCCCGGGCGCGAGCACCCCGACCGCCGCGCGGCCACCCTCACCGCCGCGCTCAAGCGCTGCGGCCACTGGCGCCAGGTGCGCGCGCTGGCGCTGCGCTACAGCGGCGAGATGGGCGCGCTGCACGCGTGCGCGGCGCTGGTGCACGTGGCGCAGCTGGAGAAGAAGAGGGGGTCGCGGGGGCGGGGGATGCGGCCGCGGTCTGGCGGCTCGTCCGGCACCTCTGGAGCTTGGGAGGGGGCGGCGGACGAGGAGTGGGGGAGGGAGGGGGAGAGGGAGGAGGAGCCGGAGCAGGAGGGCAGGGCCGAGGAGGAGGAGCGCGAGGACCTGAGGCTGTTTGTGCGGCGCGAGCTTATGGCGCTCGTGTCGGCGCAGCTCGGGGGCTGCTCGGCGCGGCAGGCGGCCAACGCGCTGTGGGCGTGCGGCGTGCTCGGGTGCGGCGCGGCCGACCCGGCGCAGCACGCGGCGCTGATGCGGCGCGCCGAGGCGCTCGCGGGCAGGTTTGCGCCCGAGCACGCGGCGATGGCGCTGTGGGGCGCGGCCGCGCTGGCGCGCGCCGACCCGGGCCGCGCGCCGCCGGACGCCGGGTGGGCGGCGCGCGTGGCGGCGGCCTCGGCCTCGACGCTGCAGGGGGCCTCGCCCAAGCACCTGGCCGTGCAGGCGTGGGCGCTCGCGGCCCTGGGCTCGCCCCCGCCGGAGGGGTGGCTCAAGGCGCTGGTGCGCGCGGTCACGGCCCAGGCGGCCGCCTACACCGGGCCGGGCGCCGCCACTCGCGCCGCCGCGGGGGGGGCGGGGCCCGTCCTCGCGGCGCCGTCGGCGTCGGCGTCGGCGTCGGCGTCGGCCGCCGCCGCCGCCCACCACCCCCCTCCTCCCTCCTTGCCCCCCTCCTCCTCTCCCTCCTCCCTGCCCCCTCCCCGCTGGACCGGGCAGGACGTTCAGATGCTCGTGTGGGCACTCACCGTGACCGACCCGCGCGCCGCGCAGCAGGCGCTGCCCGCGCTGCTGTCGGTCGCCGGGTCGCCGGCGGTGCTGGCGGCCGCCGACCCGCCGGCGCTCGCCGTCACGTCCTGGGCGCTCGCCACGCTCGGCTACCGCCCGCCCGAGCGCTGGATGGCACTCTTCCTGGCGCGCGTGGCGGCCGCGGCCCCGGCCTTTGACGGGCACGCCGCCGCCTCGACCCTCTGGGCGCTCGCCGCGCTGTGCGTGCTGCCGCGGCGCGAGTGCCTGTCCGCGCTGCTGCGGGCGGCCGGGCGCGCGCTGCCGACGATGCGGCCGTGCAGCCTGGCCGCGACCCTCTGGGCGCTGGCGGTGCTCGAGGTGGCCCCGCCCGGGGGTAAGGAGGAGGAGGAGGAGGAGGAGGCCGACGAAGAGGACGGCGGCGGCGGCGAGGCGCGGGCGGCGGCGCAGGAGCAGGGCGCCGCGTCGGCGGCGGAGGGCGGCGCCGGCGGCGGCCCTTCCTCCTCCGCCGCCGCCCCCGTCAAGGATTCGTGGCGCGCCCGCTACTGGCGCGCCTCTGCCGCCGCCCTGCCCGCCATGAAGCCCGCCGCGCTCGCGTCGACGCTCTGGGCCGCCGCGCGCCTCGAGCTCCGGCCGCCCCGCGCGTGGTCCTCTGCCGCCCGCGCCGCCCTGCTGGCCCCGAGCGCCCCGGGCACCGCGGGCGCCGCCGCGGGTCTGGGCGGCGTCAACTCCCAGGGCCTGGCGAACGTTCTGTGGGCGGTCGGCCGCCTGGCGCTGCAGGAGGCGCCGCGGCACGGGCGCGACTCGCTCTACGCGCGCCTGCTGCGGCGGCAGCAGGGGCGGGCGCCGGCGCGGCCGCCGGCGGGCGCGTGGGACTCGCCCGCGGTGCTGGCGGCCGTGCTCGCGCGGGTCGAGCAGCTCGAGGCGGCGGCGGCGGCGGCCGCCGCGTCCGGGGGGGCGGCGGCAACGGCGTCGGCGGCAGTGCCAGCAGCAAGAGCGACAGGAGCGTCGTCGGCGGCGGCGGCGGCGGCGGCGGCGGCGGCGGCAGTCTCCTCCGCCCCGCCCGACGCCCCCCGGCCGCCGATGCGCGCCGAGGAGGTGGCCGGGTGCCTGCACGCGCTGACGCTCCTGTCCGAGGCGGCCGAGCGCCGCCGGAGGCTGGCAGAGGAGGAGGAGGGGGCGGCGCCGGCGGCGGCCGCCGCGGCCGCGGCGGCCCAAGAGGCGGCCGTGGCGGCCCTGTCGCGTCGGCTGGCGGCCCGGATCGAGGCGCTGGCGCCCCTGGCCCTGGCCACGGCCGGACCGCAGGAGCTGGCGACGACGATGCGCTGCCTGGTCGCCCTGGGCCCGGCCGGCGTCGCGGGCGGCAAGGGCGGCAACGGCGGCAGCGGCGGCGGCGACGGCGGCGCCGACGCGGCCAACGGCGCGCCTGCTGCTGCCGCCGGCGCCGCCGGTGCTCCAACGGCGGCGGCGTCGGCCGCGCCGCTCCTGCTCGCGCGCCTGCCCGACCCGGCCTTCGTCGGCCGCTGGCTCCTTGCCGCGCAGCGATCGCTGCCCGAGGCACGCCCGGCCGACCTCGCGCAGTACGCGTGGTCGCTCGCGCGCCTGCACCGCGCGGGCGTCGACCTGAACGCCGCCGCCGCGCTGGCGGCGGCGGCATCGGACGAGGAGGGGGCCGCCGTCGCTACTGCCGCCGCCGCCGCCGCCGCCGTCGCGGCCGCCGCCGCCGAGGCGGTCCCCGCTGCTGGCGCCGCCGAGGCGGCCGCCAAGGCGCGCCGCGCCGCGGGCGGCCGCTCGCTCGCCAAGCCGGCCGCCGACGTCGCCGCCTCCAGCGCCGCCGCCGCTTCTGTTTCCTCGCCCCTGCCGGCGCAGTGGCTGGCCGATTGGTACGTCGCCTCGTACCGCGCCATGCCGCGCTTCTCCGCGCGCGACCTCAGCACCGCCGCCTGGGCGCTCGGCGCGCTGCGCGTCTCGCCGCCGCCCGAGGCCGCGTGGCTCGCGCGCTTTTTCGCCGTCGCGCAGGCGCGCGTGCTCGCGCCCGCGGCCGCCGCCTCGGCGACGCCGGGCGCCGGCGCCCCCGCCGCCGCCCCCGTGACGTTTGCGCTCGGCGACGGCGGCCCGGGCGGCCTCGACGGCGTCTTCTCGCTCGCGCTGCCCCCTGTCGCCGCCGACAGCGGCGGCAGGCGCGCAGGCGGCGACCGCGCGCCGCAGCAGATGGCCAACGCGCTGTGGTCGCTCGGCCGGCTGCGCGCGCGCCCGCCCGACGCCTGGGCGCAGGCCTATTTCTCGGCCTCGCGCGCGGGCGGCCTGCCCGCGCGCCACTCGCCCCAGGAGCTCAGCAACGTGCTCTGGGCGGCGGCCGTGCTCAACCTGCACCCGCCGCGCGAGTGGGTCCGCGACGCTGCCGACGCCGTCGCCGCGCGCGTGCGCGCGTTTGACCCGGCGGCGGAGCTGCCCGTCGCGCTGTGGGCGCTGAGCCGCCTGCGCGCCGACGTGGACGCCAGCCTGATGGCCCCGGCCCTGCGGCGGTGCTTCGGAGCCGCGCGCCGGCTGTCGCCGCGCGCGTGGTGCATGGCGCTGTGGGCGCTGGGGGACGCGGGCCTGCAGCAGCAGCAGCGGCAGCAGCAGGACGAGGAGGTCGGCTTTTCTGCCTCGGCCGCCACCGCGCCTTCTTCGTCGGCCGGCGCCGCCGCCGCCGCCGCCGCCCCGCCTGCCGGCGCCGCCCTGGCCGCCCGGCGCGCCCGCGTGGCCGCCGCGCAAGCCGACGCCGCCGAGGCACGCGCCCGCGAGGCCGGCCAGGAGGGCGAGACCGTTGCCGCCACCGCCGCCCGCGTCCGCGCTGAGGCCGCCCGCGCCAAGGCCGACGACGCGGCCGCCAAGGCCGCCGCCTCGGCCGCCGCCGCCGCCGCCGCCCGCCCGCCCTCCGTGGTCCCGTCCGCCGCGTGGGCCGACAAGCTGCTCGTCGCCACGGGCGCGCGCATGGCCGCTTTCAGCGCGCTCGAGCTGTCGATGGTGGCCACGTCGTTCGCGCGCCTGGAGGCGCGGCCGCCGCCCGCCTGGACCGCCGCCTTTTGCGCGCACGCGCTCGCCAGCGGCGGCAATTCGGGCGGCGGCGGCGGCGGCGGCGGGTCTGGCGGGGAGGTCCCTTCTCCCGCTCCCGCCGCCGCCTCCTCCCTGCGCGCGTTCGGCCCGCAGGCGCTCGCCAACACGGTGTGGGCGCTCGCGACGTTCGGCGCCAGCCCGCCGGAGGCGTGGCGGCGGGCGGCGGCGCATCGGCTGCGCGCCCTGCTGCCGCGCATGACGCCGGCGCAGCTGGCCATGGTGGCTTGGGCGGCCGAGTGGCGCGGGTGGTGGGGCGAGGGCGAGGGCGAGGGCGGGCGGGCGCCGTCGGCGGAGGAGGGGGCCGGCGAGGCCGGAGAGGCGGACGGCGGCGGCAAGACGGGCATTGGCGCCGCCCCCAGCCCGTCGCTGCGCGCGGCCCTCGTTGCCGAGGCGTCGTCGAGCGGCGGGGCCGCCTACGCCCTGCGCGCCGCGAGGATGACCGAGCGCGCGCGCCGCGTCTGCGCGCCCGACGTCGCTGCTGCTGCCGCGGTGCAGGGGTCGTCCGGTTGACACGGCATTTTTTTTCCCCCCCCCCCCAAAAAAACTTTTATCTCTTTTGTTTTGACGGGGAGATCTCTGCGCTCCGCGCGTTCGCCGTGCTGCAATGGCGCGCCTTCACGTCGGCCCGCCGCTCCCCGGCGCTCCTGCTGCTTCAGTGCGGCGTCGGCCTGGGGCTGGGCCTCGGCGTCGGGATCGATCGGGACGACGGCGGCGGTGGCGAGAACATAACTGTTTAAATTTCCGCTGTCCACCGGGGCTGGACATCCATGCAATCCTTCCGCACAGACCAGCCACGGTACACCAATCACCGCCCGGTTTCATAAGTTTCGCCGACCCCTCCGTTGACTCTGCAAGCGCGCGCGCGCCAAACACGAAAACAAGCTTCCGCCCCACACAGCCTCAAATCGACGCGTTTGCGATCCGCTTTGGTTCCTGCGCGCCCCTCGAGGCGTTGCGGCATTCGCGTCCCGTGACTGTCACGGATCCGACAGCTCGCTGATCAAGCTCGCGCGGCGCGTGGCGAGAGTGTCGGCAGGCGCTCGGACTCGGGTCTCGGAATCCCGGGGCGGGGGGAGCTCAGAGAAAGAGGGGGAGAGGGGGAGAAGCTTCTCTCTCTTTCAATCGGTCCGACACGACACCCAGGCCTAGAGTCGTCAACGCGCGCTTGGGATGACGCGGGGCGACCTGGCCGGCCCCGCGGCGTCCTCCTCCGCGCCGGGCGGAGGAGGCGGGGCGACAACCGCGGCGCCGCCGCCGCAGGACGCCGCCGCCACGCCAACGGACCCGATGGCGGCGCCAGCGGCAGCGAGCGAGCCGGCTTCGAGCGGCGGCGGCGGCGTCGGCGGCATGTTTGGCACCAGCGGCTTTCCGATCGGCCCCCTCAACTCGTACACCATCTACCTGATCGGCGTGGGTCTGCTCCTCTGCACCCTCCTGGTGATCGCCCTGGCGCAGGCGCGGCGCCGCCAGCAACGCGCGGTGCGCGCCGTGGCGCTGGCCGCCGCCGCCGACGCCGCCGACGCCGCCGCCGCCGCCGCTGGCGGCGGCGGCGGCCCGCCGCCGCCCGCCCGCGGGGCCAACCCGGCGCTCATCGCGTCGCTCCCGACGTTCAAGTGGGAGGCGGCGGCGGCCGCCACCTCGGGCGACGACGTCGAGGCGCCGCGCACGGTGACGGCAACGGCGACGGCGACGACGACGGCTTTGTCTGCACCGCCGGCGTCGCCGCTGCCCGCGCCGCCGCCGGCCGTCGACGTGCTCCGCCGCGCCGCCGAGGACGGGTGCGCCATCTGCCTCGAGAGCTTCGCCATCGGCGATGTCGTGCGCGTCCTGCCCGCCTGCGGCCACGTCTACCACCGCTCCTGCTGCGACGACTGGCTCAGCATGAAGGCGCAGTGCCCTTCGTGCCGCCGGCGCGTGGTCGCCGCCGCGCCGCCGCCGGCGGCGGCCCGCGCGCTGGCCGCGCCGCCGGGGGCCGCGGCCGCGCCGGGGGCGCCGCGGCGGCGGTGGCTGCTGTTCAAGCTCCCCGGGCGGCGGCGCCGGGCGGCGGCGGCGGCGGTGCAGCTCCCTGTGTCGGCCGCGGCCGCCGTGGCCGTCGCTTGACGTGACTCGCGTTGCTTCTCCTTTCCCCCCCATTTAAGACACAGGCGGGACGGCACGACGACTGACCAATAAGCGCCCATTCCTTGCTCTCCCCATGGGCATCAAACGCCCGGCCACCCTCCACTTTCACCCCCTAGCCCCCTTTGTAAAAACAGGCAACGCGTTTCGGGGGTTAGTCGCATCCCCCGACGACGCCATAAACGGCGACGACCACAACACGAACCGAGAGCAAAGACTGCGTCTCTCTTTCCCGATACCATCACCGCAATCGGAACTCAAACACCAGGACGCGCGCGCTGCGCCAGCAAGCAAACGAGCCTGCCCTCCTCAATTCGGGCAGTGTCGCGCACACAGGCGACAAACCACGAGGGAGGGAGGATTTCGCGACACCAAGTACTCTCGAGCCACGCGTTTGCATCGCCGTTTCCGAGGAGGAGGACGCGAGCGATGCATCGGGCGCTGCTGCTGCAGGCGTTGGTGGAGGCGGCCCAGCAAGGAGGAGGAACAGCAGCAGCACCCGCGGCGAGGGAAGCGACGCTGCCGACGCCGCCGCCGACGTCGCTCCCGCCGCCCGGCTCGCGCCCGACCGCCCAACTCTACCTCGCCATCATTCTGGTCGCGCTCATGGCCGCGGCGACGGTCGCCCTAGCCGTCGGGTGCCGGACGCTGCGGTTCGCCCTCCGCCTCGAGCGCGGCGAGGTGCGGCTGCTGCCCGACCCGCGCGCGCCGCCGGCGCCGCCGCCGGCGCAGCGGGCGCGGTCCGGCGCCCCGCCGCCCAACCCCGCCGCCGCGCGCCGGCGGCGCACGCCGCAGAGCGTCGTCGACGGCATCCCGCTCGCGACGTTCTCCGAGATGGGCGCGCGCGACGGCGGCGGGGCAAAGGCAGCCGAGGCGGCCGATGCCGCCGCCGCCGCCGCCGCCGCCGAAAGGGCCGAGCCGCCGCCCGCCCTGGCGTGCAGTCGGGGGCAGCACGTGAGTTTGTGCGTTATCTGCCTCGCGGAGTTCGCGCCGGCCGACGCCGTACGCGTGCTGCCCTGCGGCCACTACGAGTTTCACCAGGCGTGCGTGGACGAGTGGCTGACGCGGCGCGACGACTGCTGCCCGCTGTGCAAAGTGAGCGTCGGGGCGACGAACGCGACGACGACCGCAGGAACAGGAGGAGGAGCGGGAAGGGAGGGGGCGGCGATCGGCGGCGCGGCGGACGCGCCTAGTCGCGACTGATCGGGTTTCGAAAAGGCGTCGGCGGCGGCGAGAAATTTTTGCGTAAATTGTCCACTCTCTTCCCCTACCACCACCATGCAAAGCGCGACGCGACGAGAAGAATCTCTCTCCAAGTCCCCAAGCAACACGGACGCACGTGTGCCCGCCCCCCCCTCATCCGAAGCAGAAACCGCACACGATCACGGGAGGGATAACGAGAGCTTCTTCGTTGCGTCTCCCGCAACCCCGTCTCTCGATCTCCCTGCTCTCACACGGCAAGCAGTCGGGCGGGCGAGACAGACAGAGGCCGCGCGTGTGACCCTCACGCGTGGGCTCGTGCCGACGGCAGCCGCTCCCGCCCCACATTTTTGGCGACAGAAGGAACAAACCGAAAAGATGGCGAAAGAAGACGCCAAGGCGAAGCAGGCAGGCGCCGCTGCGACGCCGGCCGCCCCGCCCAAGCCCCCGCCCGCGCGCGAGGGGCTCGCGGCCGCCGTGGCCCTGCTCGAGCGCGCCGCCAAGGCCAAGGACGCGCGCCTCGTCCAAGGGCGCGTGCTGCGCGCGACCGCCACGCTGCGCCGCCGGCTCGCCGCCGCCGACCTCGAGTGGCTGGTCAAGTCGGCACTGCCGGCCGACTCGCCCGCGCGCGCGGGCCTGCTCGAGGCCGCGGAGCAGGCGCGCGCGGCGGCGCCCGCGCGCGCCGCCGAGGCGGACGCCGAGATGGCGGACGCCGACCCGCCCGCCGACGCCGCCGCCGACGCCCCCGCGACCGTCGTCGCCGACGGCGCCGCGCCGCCGCTGCCGCCCACGGTAGCGTCGCCCTCGTCGCTTCCCGAGGTCGAGGCCTACGCCCACCTGCTCGCCGTCACCCTGCTTCTGGACGCGCGCGCCCCGCCCCAGGCCGCCCGCCTGGCCGCCGAGCGCGCCGCCGAGCGCCTCGCGCGCCTCGAGGGGCCGCCGCCCGGCCGCCCGACGCTCGCGCCGCTCGCCGCCCGCCTCTGCTTTTACCGCGCCTGGGCCGCCGAGCTGTGCGGCGCGCCGGGACGCGAGGTGCGCCCCTTGCTGATGGCCGCGCACCAGACCGCCGTCCTGCGCCACGACGCCGTGGGCGCCGAGACCCTCCTGTGCTGCCTGCTGCGCAGCTACACGCGCGACGGCCTGCACGACCAGGCGGAGGCCTTCCGCGCAAAGGCGGTCCGCGCCGACGCGCCGTTCCGCTCGCCGGCGCAGTTTGCGCGCTACCTCTACTACGCGGGGCAGATCCGCGCGGTGCAGCTGCAGTACGGCGAGGCGCGGGAGCTGCTGCAGCAGGCGGCGCGGCGCGCGCCCGGGCTGGGCGTCGTCACGCCGCCCGTGCCCGGCGCCGTCTCCGGCGGCGGCGGCGCGGCGGCCGGCGGCGGCGGCGGCGGCAAAAAGGGCGGCGGCAGGAAGGGCGGCGACAAGGGAGGCGCCACCACCACGACCTCCGCCGCCAAGGACTCCAAGGCCATGGCCCACGTCGACCTCGACGGCGCCGCCGCCGCCGCCGCCGCCACCGCCGCCGCCCTCCGGGCGAGCCCCGGCGCCGCCGGCTTCCGCGTGGCCGTCGCCAAGTGGCTCGTGCTGGTGCGGCTGCTGCTGGGCGAGGTGCCCGACCGCGCCGAGTTTTCCGCGCCCGGCACGCGCGCGCCGCTCAAGCCCTACTTCGAGCTCACGTGCGCGGTGCGCTCGGGCGACCTCGCGCGGTTCGCCGAGGCGGCCGCGGCCCACGGCGCCGCGTTCCGGGCCGACGGCGCGGCCAACCTGGTCACGCGCCTGCACCACAGCGTCATCCGCGCGGGCCTGAGGCGCATCGCGGCGGCCTACTCTCGCATCCCGCTCTCCGCCGTGGCGCAGCGGCTGGCGCTGCCGTCGGCCGAGGACGCCGAGTTTGTGGCCGCCAAGGCCATCCGCGAGGGGGCCATCGACGCGGAGCTCGACCACGGCGGCGAGCCGGGCGGCGGGGGGGGGTTCCTGCGCGCGCGCGAGCCGGCCGACGTGTACGCGACGGCCGAGCCGAGGCGCGCGCTGCACGCGCGCGTCGCCTTCTGCCTCGACGTGCACAACGAGGCCGTCCGGGCGACGCGCTTCGACCCGTCGCACCACAAGCGGCAGCTCGAGGGCGCCGAGGCGCGGCGCGAGCGGCTGGCGCAGGAGCAGGAGCTGGCGCGGGCGCTGGCGGATGACGACGATGGGGACGACGACGGCCTGGGGGACGCGATGGACGAGTACTAGGAGGCGAGAGGGAGGAAGAGGGCGAGGGAAGAAACGTGTTTTTTGTTTTGCTTCGACTGCCTCGTCGCGGCGGCGAGCGGGGGGGAGCGCACACGCGTTTTTTGCTTCCTTTCTCCTCTGTCGCGCCGTCCCGCCCCCGCCAACGCGCCGTGCGACCGTCGATCGAGACGTGGGAATATCCCGTTCGTGCTCCCAAGAGTCTCACGACACACGCACAAAAGAGATTCTCCAAAAAGTTTTGCAAAACGAAACAAATGCATCGAAAATAAAGACTAGAGACACGACGCCAAACGCTTTCCAGCGCGCGCGTCCTGTGTGGGGGTCACGCTGCCGCCGCCGCCGCCTTGTCCCCCGCCACCTCCTCCGGTCCTGTCTCGTCGTCCGCCGCCGCCATGTCGTCCCCCTTTTCCTCTACTGTTTCGTCCGCCGCCGCCTTGTCGTCCCCCTCGTCCGCCGCCGCTGCCTTGTCGTCCCCCTCGTCCGCCGCCGCCGCCTTGTCGTCCCC
>Ga0105054_10004405_pt1 | contig 21054 bp, 14 predicted proteins | sample BON02_FD_78091 | JGI IMG/M metagenome (GOLD analysis project Ga0105054, IMG submission 78091) | Freshwater microbial communities from Lake Bonney liftoff mats and glacier meltwater in Antarctica - BON-02 (megahit assembly) | ecosystem: Environmental > Aquatic > Freshwater > Ice > Glacier...
TCATACTATAGTAATCAAAGAACTTGATGATTTACTCAATTTAAATAAACATCCTGATTTTGACGATGATGAGCGTTTAAAAATATGGTCTAAAAATAAATTTTACTATAAATATTTAGGCTATTTAAAAGCCTATAATAAAGTAAATGATAATATCATTTATGTGATTCATTTCATAAACTACTATTATAAAAATTTCCCAGAACCTAAGCTGAAATTTATTAACAAGGTTATACAATGGAACATAAATCCAGATAATTTTTACAAATTGAATGAATTGAATGAAAATAATTTTAAATATTTACTTTGGAATAAATATGAAAAAGATGACTTGCAAATAAATTTAGGTCAAACGCTGGCACCTTCAAGAATTCTTCAATATTATCAGCGCGGAATTCATACTGAAGAAGATACTCACGAGTATGTTGATTTTATAAATAGATATAAAATGATTTTACATGAGAAAGGATTTGATTTTAATAAAGATCAAAAATTAGACGATTATTTAATTGAAAATAAATTTGTTCCCGAAAAATTGAATCCATATTATATTTGGTCTTTCAAAAGTAAAGAGTCTCTTGTAATACTTGAAAGCCTATACACCAAAGATGAAATTGACGAAATTAACTTAAATTATAAATTACCAGACGATTTATATTCTTCTTTGGTTAGCCCAGATAATCACGAAAGCTTTTTATTAGCATCTGTTTTATTAAGGTTCCTATTGTATGGATGTCATAATCACATTGAGAAAATTTGGGAAAATGATGAAAAAATTATAACTAAATCATACTATTACCTCAGTTCTGTAACCCCAACAGTTTGGGAGAAACTAAGAGCTGAAAACAAAAAAACCAACGAAAATCTATCTTTACAAAACAAAATTAAATTATGCGAAAAATACCCATGGTTTTGCTTAAATATTCCTAAACCAATTTGGACCCGTGCTATTGCAACTGGAAATAATCTGCTTCGCTCTTTGGAAATAGGAGGATTATAATAATCAAGTTTTGAGACCATCGGTTTCATTTAACATATAATTATCGAGTTAAAAGTAAGATTCTTCACAAATTAATTAGGTCTTTCATGCTTAGGATGATCGCCAGCTTAACAGAATTCATATAGCCTTAAAGACCAAAGAAAGGTGCGCGCTTAGTATTATTTTTTTATAATTTTAGTTACCAAATAATAATTATTAGTACATAGTCATGCATAACGAATAAAACATCAAATAAACTAATGTTGTATTTTAAATTATTGTAAACAGCTTTACTTTTTTTCATTTTATAAATTAAACAATTAACATGAACGCAAGCTTTTTAACTACATCCTTAGGCTGGATTGATTTTTCTAAGGAACAGCGTAACCGAGTTGGAGCAGTTCTCGATCTTTTAAAATTAGGGGGAATGGTCGATGAGCTTGGCATAGGAACTGTCAGAGACTTGCTTTCTGATAGGCTGTTTCCAGGTATAAGTACTATCCAGACCAGAGCGAAGTATTTTTTCTACGTCCCTTACATTCTTAGAGATTACCAAGTACTTCCACCTGCTCAAAAGAAGAAAATTAGCTCTACTAAATTTTTTGAGCAAAAGGAATTTGAACTAATGTGGGATTTAAGTGATAAATACAAAGACATTCCCAATAACGGTGTAATTGGAATTTCAATAAAAAGAGGTGATCCGATCATTAGAAGACCGTCCGCTATCTATTGGAATGGGATTTACAAGTATGGGTTAATTGATACAGGAGGTCTTGATGCAAATTCTTTTTTAAAGGGAGTGAATAACAGTTCAGTATCAGAATTGTTTTCTTCACAAGAAAAAGGAGATGAGGGCTCCAAGGATGATGCTGATGTAGATTTTGAAAACCTTTTCAGAATAAAAGTTCCTTTTAAAGGAAACTGGAAAGACTCTATTGGTGTGGAATTGGAAAAGGATGAAGCAGGATTTTTGAAAGACCAAATATCATCCAAAGCAGAAGGAACCCTTTTAGCTTTATTACTTGACGATGACAAAATTTGGGAAATCTTCAAAGCATCAGAAAGTTTTCATGAGTTTGCAAAAGCCTGCATAGGTATCAAGATTGCCCCTTCCATTTTAAATGAAATCCAATTGGCTCATGATTTTTCTGAGTTGATGTATGGAAGCAATCTTTATTATAATCTGCTATTGCAGAAAAAGAAATTTGATTCAGATTATTTCAGAGGTGAATGGGAAAATTGGCAAAGTGGGCTATTTTCCGAAATGATTCTTAGTGAGTCATTCGATCCAAACGACATATTCAGTCTTGGCCGAGTAAACAAAGAAGCCACGATAAACTTTATCAAAGAGTTTTGGCAAATAGCCAAGAATGGATTCAATAATGAAAAACTTTTGGAGAAAATGATTTTAGCCCAAGAATTTGGTGTAAAAGGCAATAAAGCTCGTCTTTTTCCTGATAAGCTACATGACGTTGTAGAAGAGAAAAAACTTGGATTGGGCAAATTTGAATATAGATTCAGGCAGGCAAAAGTCATTGTCAACGATATTAGAAATCCAAAGTAATAAGAAATGCTCGATCCTAAGAAAAATAGAGTTGACTACGGTAGCCAATTAGCTCCACCCGATGGGTTTGAATTGAGCTCGGCAGTAGGGACAACTTATTCTCTTGATCTGGAAGCATTGATGTTGATTCCAGTGTCCCTTTTCTACGCTCAACCAATAGAGGGTGATCCAGATCAGATACGATACGATATGCTCGATGCGATTACAAATGCATCTAAAAAAATCACCCTATTCTGTCAAAAGGGGCAAATCAAAGTTCCAAAAAAATATCACCCACTAATGGCTTATTGGGAAGATGGAATTGTTCAAGTTCAGATGGAAAAAGAAAATGAATCATTCCATCCTAAGCTGTGGGTCGGAAGATATGATTCACCTAATTCCCCATCAGTTTATAGGCTATTAATTACAAGTAGGAATTTAACTTTTGATGAATCTTGGGATATGGCATTCTCCACCATGGGAATTGTGGGAGCTGAGCTGGTTCCAGAAAATGAACCTTTAATTCAATTTATAGAACATCTATACAGCAACACTAAAAAGAAAATCGATAAAAAATTTCTGTCAGATTTAAGGAAGGTCAAATTCAAGCTTCCAGAAGGAGTCGAGAGTTTGAATTTCCATCCAATTGGAATACCCGATAAAGCTCAAAGTAATAGTAAAATTATATCACCTTTAAAATTCGAAAATTGGGATCAGCTACTTATTGTATCTCCTTTCTTAGATAAAAAGACTCTTGCGAATTTCAAGCAAAACACCAAAAAGCCTATTTCTTTATTTAGCAGTAAGGAAGCACTTGATAAAATTGATAAGACAACCCTGAATAACGGATTTGAGATTTGGAAATTTTCACCTCTACTTGAAAAGGCATTGGACTTCGAGGATCTTAATGAATTACGGGTAGAGCAAACTGATCAGGGCTTACACGCGAAGTTATACATTGGAGTGAAAGACGGGAAATCAAATTGGTTGGTTGGCTCTGCTAATTGTACAGATCCTGCTCAGGAAAGAAATATTGAGTTTTTGGTCCGATTAGTTTCTATTGGAAAAGATCGTTTCAAGCCAAATGCCATCAAACAGCAATTAACTGGAACTGTGGAAGGACCTGCAGAAATCAGACTATTTGAACCCTATGACTTAAATGAGGAAAGGGATGAGGCTAATACTTTGAATCTTGATTTAGATATAAGAAAAATAAAATTTCATATTTCCAAAGCATCCATAAAAGGAGTAGTTACCAAAGCGGATGAAGGGACGAGCTATAAGTTGAATATTGAGTTCTTTCCAAAAAAACTGATTTTAACAGATAACATTAAAGTCACTCTTAAACCGCTTGTAGAAAACTCAAAGAAACCAATTCAAATCAATCCAACGGAAAAGAATGTAATTCACTGTTTCGGCCCATATTCCGAAGCTGAGTTAAGCCCTTATCTTGTTTTTGCAATAATTAAAGACGGAATTCAGATTAGTTCTTTTTTACTTGAAATGGAGATTGAATTACCGGAATCAAGATTAGGAAGGATCTTCTCTTTGATTATTGATAACAAGGATAAGTTTTTGAAATACTTAACTTTTTTACTGACCGGAGAAGAAAACAGTATTATTTCAGGTTCTGATTCAATCGGAACAACAAAAGGCTCCAAGGAATCAAGAGGTTTTTTTGATGGTACACCTTTGTTTGAAAAAATGATGCTGGCAGCCAGTCGAAGTCCACAGAAACTTAAGGCTGTAAATGATTTAGTTAGAAGACTCCAATCTGAATCTCCTGAATCAGAAAAAATCATTGACAGTGAGTTCGAAAAGTTTTGGGCGATTTTCAAAGAGTTTGCCCCGAAGAAATAACCAATGAAAGAGCAAATCGAAAAGACATTCTCTGGGTTAAAGGACTTTCAGAAAAAGACTGTAGAATACGTCTTTCGCCAGCTCTATCAAGAAGGCAGGAACCGAATGCTTATTGCTGATGAAGTTGGACTGGGTAAGACAATCGTTACCAAAGGCTTATTGGCAAAAGCCTTCTTGGATGAATTCGAAAAGTATGAAGGAAAGAAAACTTTTAGAGTAGTATATGTATGTTCCAATCAAGCCCTCGCAAAGCAAAATCTCAAGAAACTCAATTTTACTGGAGACCCATCGGTAATTGACTATACAAATGAGGATGATCGGATAACCGCATTGGCTTACGAACAAATAGAAAATAATTCCGAGTTCAACTTCAGTATTAAGGCCTTTACTCCTGCAACCTCATTCGATAATAAGACCAGTGCTGGAAAGGCGGATGAACGTATACTTCTTTTTAGGCTCCTTTATAATTATTTAGATCTTAGGAAAAACTTGAAAAGTTTAAAATGGATTTTAAAAGGAAAAGTTTCCCCAAAAAGATGGAATGAAAGAATTTCGATAATTCTAAAAGAAGAACAGGGATTAAGGAAAATCAGAAAAGGAATTTCTTCAAAATTCAGAAGACTTCTGGATGAACAAGTGTCCGTTGAAAAACTACCAAAATGCTATCAAGCACTTGGGATAGACTATAACATGAAACTCTGGACGGTTTTGCGAAAACTTTGCGATCTAAAAATTGATGGAAGAAACTGGCACAAATTTGATTTTTTCAATGAGCTAATAAGCGAATTGAGATTCAGGTTGTCAAAGTCTTGTTTAGAGTTTTTAGAGGCAGATGTATTTGTTTTAGACGAGTTTCAAAGATTCAAACAATTGATAGACACGACAAAGGAAACAGAGTATTTAAGTCCTGCTATCGAACTTGCCCGAGACATTTTTTCTCTCCCCAACTCAAAAGTAATATTGCTTTCTGCAACTCCATTTAAGCCCTATACTAATGAGTTTGATGCTATCTCAGGAGAAGTTCATCATGAAGAATTTGAATTAGTTCTTAGATTTTTATTTGGAGAAAAAGCCGATGATTTTTGGAAAAAGTATGAAATGGATAGGAAGGCCTTCTTTGATTTTATCCGTCATCCAAAAAAACTTAAGGACAATTTTGATCAGGCTTTATTGACAAAACAAAGTCTCGAAAATCATTTAAGGTCTGTATTGACAAGAACTGAAAGATTTTTGGTCAATCAATCAGGTTCTGGAATCTTAACCACTCATCAAGATCCGCTGGAAATCAACAAGGAGGATATTCAAGGATTCATTTCATTTGATCAAATCACTAAATATTTAAATGACAACCATAACACTTCATTAAATATCCCAATGGAATATGTGAAGTCGTCACCTTATCCCTTATCCTTTTTAGACACTTACGCTCATAAAAAGAAACTCAATGCTATAGCGGAATTTGATTTGGAACTGATGAAACAACTCGGTAAAAAGAAGGAGCTATGGCTGGATTTGTCAAAAATTAATCAATATAAGGAATTAGTCCCAAATAGAGGAAAGGTCCTACCTAATGCAAAGGTTCGTTTATTACTAAAAGAAACCACTGAATCTGGAGGTTGGAAGTATTTGTGGATCCCACCATCAATGCCATACTATGAGTTGATGGGAGCTTATGATAAGAGTTTTGGATATAGCAAGACGCTCCTGTTTTCTTCTTGGAAGATGGTTCCAAAAATGGTGGCCTCATTAGTTTCATATGAAGCTGAACGATTAACTGTTGGTAATGAAAAAACTATATCTGACAGAGAAAGAAATCAAGATAAACGGCAATATTTCATCGCCCCAAAAAAGAAAAGAACCCCAGCCCCACAACTTACATTTAAAATTGATTCAGAAGAACAAGAAGCGAAGCAAATGAATAACTTCCTTTTAATATATCCATCACTATTTCTTGCTGAATTTTTTGACCCATCTGCCAATTTGCAAGAGAATCTTTCTATTGCGGAGATGAGAAATAACATCAAGATCGCCCTAACGGAGCGCCTACTTTCCGAAGAGATCCAAGGGAAAGTATCTGGACTTGGAAAATTTGATGATTGGAGATGGATGGCACCTTTGCTGTTAGATAAATTCTCCAATAAAAATGAAATCATCACTTTTTGGTTTGAAAAAAGCATACCCACCGGAACTTCAGACCCCGATAGCGAAACACCAAATGACTACTTAGAATCATCGGGCAAACAAATTCATTTCAACACTGCTAAGGAGATATTCTTATCGGAAACATCATTTCCTTTACCGACTTTGGATAGCTCAAACGTCGAGCCCATTGCTATCATATTAACAGACCTGGTATTAGGATCTCCTGCCATTTGTTCACTCCGATCAATGATCAAATACTTTGACGCTACGTCTGGATTATTGGATCAGGCTTTCCAAATAGCTTCAGCTTTCCTGACTCTGTATAACAAACCTGAGAGTATATCTATCCTGCGTTTGTTCACGTCAGATAAAAAAGATTATTGGGAGCAATGTCTTCAATATGGGGTAGATGGAAATCTTCAAGCTATGCTTGACGAATATTTTTATATGTTAAGTGATTCGGAAAATCTAACCTCATCATTTCAAATTATGGAATTTGTGACAGATGTTCTATCCATCAGAACTGTAAATATTGAAACTGAAGGATTTGATGAGTTTAGGAAAAAAATAAATGGGGAAAAGCCAAGAAGGACGTCACTTAGAGCACATTTTGCTATAGACTTTGGCAGTCAGAAATTTAATACCGCAAAAGGAGCAGGAAGGTCCATAAATATAAGACAAGCCTTTAATTCTCCTTTCAGGCCTTTTGTTCTCGCTTCAACTTCCGTAGGACAAGAAGGACTTGATTTTCATTTTTATTGTAAAAAGATCTTCCATTGGAATTTGCCTTCAAACCCCATAGACTTTGAGCAGCGTGAAGGACGAATCAATAGATACAAAGGATTGATTATACGACAGAACCTTGCAGCTAAATACAAAAACCTACTACCATCTACTATAAATCCTTGGGATGAAATTTTTAAATTGGCGGAGAATGAGAAACAAAGCAGCTCATTTCCATGCGATCTGATCCCATTCTGGTACACTGAACCCGTTGAAGATTTAAAAATAGAGAGATTTGTTCCATTTTATCCATATAGCAAGGATATTGAACGATATCATCATTTAATCAAAGTTCTTGCGTTTTATCGTCTTACTTTTGGTCAACCCCGTCAAGACGAACTAATAGAAGCCTTAAATGCTCTGGATTTAGATGAAGTAGAAAGGACCAAATTGAAACAGTTAATGATTGAATTAAGTCCTGTTGTATTTCTTTGAAAAGTCATTTCCTCCAAAGGGAAATAAATCGAAGCCCATCGAACTTGCATTACTTCTCAAAAAAAATTTCATTCTGAGAATATACTTTCTCTTTTAATCTGGAAAAAGGAAGCTTGAAGTTTGATCTCATTTTGACATATAATGTGATGGGGAATAATTATGTCATTCATGAATAATTTAAAGCAAACTAAATTGGGAGCTTTCTTTCAAATGAAATTAAGCCATGAATTAAAAGAGAAACTAAACAGAATTTAAGGCGCATTCTGGACCTTGCAATAAATCTCTTCATCCTATAGAAGAGAATTGCCGATTTTATAAATAAAATTATATTTATGCCCATATTCAATAATTAAAATGGAGGATAAGAAGATCAATAAAGATGTTATTGGGTTAGAAGCGAGCACTAAAATTTTTGTACAGAGCCTAACTTAAACAGTCATCTAGCCAATCAAGGCAGAATATTAGGTGAAAGTAAAAACCAGGTCTTGCGGAACTTGCTTAGGAGTGCCAAAAACATACTGTCTCACCGTCAACCAATCAATAGCTATAGCAGAAGATATTTCAGAATGCAATGACTATTAATTATGATCTTTTACTTCTGGCGATAGCTTCATTAAATTCAAACCCTCAGGAGGGAAGTGGATTTTTACTTTTTCTTAAACTGGTCCAAATGAATTTATATCATCCAAATATCATCCAATAGAATTTTTCAAACCTTATACCAGAAACCCATCAAGTCAAGATGGAAGATGGAGAAAGCTATTGTTATCAATTATCCTTCTGACAGGGTTTGTAATAAACTGTTAAGCACAAAATTTTGATTACGCTCATTTAGATGCTGCACCCTTATATCTGAATTCTGCATTAACAGGAAGCAAATAGGCATTGGCACGCAATTATTCTACATATCTAATATTCAGTAATAAGCTATAGTTGCAAACCGGACTTAAGAGATGCGCTAAATCAAGACTCTTTCATATGGATGCTCGGGCTGAAACTGGAATCAGGAATGGTGATAAGATATAGCTATGATTTCATGGTTTCAAATATTGGTTCTAAGACCAAAGGAGCACATGAAGTTTCAATCAGATACCAATTCTTCATGGGTGATCCAAGGTACCGGAACCAAAGGAGTCGTATCCTTAAGTGTTTTGACTTCATGATGTAGCATTGGTGATCATTCATGAATAATAAAGAGCTCCTCAGACTTACCTAAGGAGCTCTAAATTCATTACTCTTCGATAGGAACGATATGTCACACAGCTAAGACGTAGCCAATGATCATACAACCCTTATCAAACTGAGTCACCTTATCTTTGACATAGAAGTTACCTACAGGAAAGTAATCGGGGAAAGACCTGAAGTCAACCAAGTCCCCAGTCTGCAGGGAGATTGCTTCTTGAAATTGTAAGATATTGGAAGGGTTAGATTTGTCCCAATAAAACTGAGTAATCGTTTTTGGGATAGTAAGCCCTACTTGCGAAGCCTTTGTAATGCTAGAGTAAAGATCATCTTCTCTCTTACAATTATAGGTAAAGACATTTTTCAATTCCTCCATCAAAATTTGGAGAGATTTGTTATCTATATTCAGACCTGCTAAACACCGATAGATAGCGGATCCAGGATCTTTAACATGACATATTATTGGGTTTGCAGCCATGAAATTTATTAATTTTTGGTGTTTAGACTTTGCTTCAAAATTTCCTTTGAGCCAAGGGGCCATTGTGCTTACTTCTGTGTAAAGTGATTCTAATACTGTATTCATAATACTTTAGTTATGTGTATGTATAAGGAATTTCCTTACCAAACCATAGGGGGGTATACTATATCATGGGTGTGGTTACATAATATTTTCATAATTTTTTTTTTGATTTTCGATTTTATGGCCAATGGCACAAAAAAATGCGCAAGACATGATGTCCTGCGAATGATCGCTTGGATTAGGTAACTGTCCTAAGATCCTTACTGAGGCTGATGCAATCTTGATAATAATTCTTCCCATCCTTTGATATTGCCTTTAACCAATAGGCTCAAGTTTTTAAGTACAATATCCCGCTCCTCTTCAATCCTTGCAATAATATTCCTCAATCTTTGGATTTCGTCTACATCATCTGCAATGTCAGCTTTCCTATAATCGTCAGGTCGAAGATTATGGATTTTTCTCCATGCTTGAGCCCACTTTCTGATTAGGTCAGGGCTATTGATTCCCATTTCCTTAGCAATCTTTCCAGAACTTTCCCCATTTAAATACCTCCGAATAGCCTCATCCTTTACTTTCTGGTCATAAAATATTCGTCCCATATTATTTTAGATTTTAAGGTTAAAGTAGATTCAGCTGCAGACTGAATCTACTGTTGATTGAAACACGACGCGTTACGTGAATGTAGGACATTCTTATAAGCATTTCAAAATTTTACTGTATAAAGTCGTTAAAAAACCAATCAATATTCGTTACCGATATATTTATAGAAAATTATATATCGGTAACGAATAAATAAAAATCAAGAACTAACCATAATCATTACAATCCCCTATTCCAATCTCTTAAATCTTTCCTCCAAAAGATCAGAATATGCTTCCTGCATTTCAGCTGAAAGAAATGAATGGCTTAGTAAATTCAGTGCTTTAGACTTCTTTTTTGCAAATCGAATGAAGACTCTATCAACTTGTCTTTCTGTAAGTCCTAATTCAGCTCCAAATGCTAAAAAATCCTGCTTGGAGAATTTTCGTTTACGACCACCCATGGTTAATGCCAGTTCTTCCTGATCGGCTGGATTGGCAATTTTGACATTCAATAAATCATAAGAAGGTGCAAGTGTCCATCCTACGGTAGACTGAATCATTGAAAAGTTCTTCAAGTGCATATCGTTGTTTCCCGTCAAAAATGAGAATACCGTAACCTCAAATAGAAAAAGTAAATCTATTCCTGACTGATCCGAATAAGAAGCCAATGCCTTTCCTACACGCTCCATGGAACTCCTATACTTATCAAAAGCCTCTGTGATCTGAAACATATCCAGCATATGGATTTTATCTCCGTTTTCTTTGCGATCAATGCGCTTAGTGATATAGGATAGTTCATCCGAAGAAAGTTTGATTAAAGAAGAAGTCACAACATTGATCCCGAATAACTCAGCCATTCTCATTGTCAAATGTTCGTTTGCCGGCAACTCTGGAAAGGAAGGGGACGGAGGTTTAAAAATGTAATTCCCTCCCAAAGCTCCTACAACCGTAAGCCTATTATCATTCGTTTCGCCTATTCCTTTTAAAAACGATAAGGACAGTTTTGGTTGAACTCCAGGAACAGAAATACTCCGCTCCACCACCTGAAGCGCAAGTTCTCTCATTTGATCTAAAGAGTAGGGTATTATCGGAGCTATCTGTGTCCCAAAGAATTTGAGACTGCACTTTTCATGAAAGTCCTTTCCTTCTTCTAACGGCTCATAGCAATAAAGACATCTATGCTTCATTTGTTTCTAAAACAGGTTCTACATGCACTGCGCCGATACAGTTGTTACAACATGCCAATAGCAAACCCATCCGGTCATTTGGATTCAGCTTCCAACTCTTACTTGCTATATCTAACAACCAACCTTCAGGAATAAGCCCTTCGAAAAAAGGAAACAGTCTCTTTTCCTTGTATTCAGCTTGTCGTACAGGCATAGAAAAGGTAATAAAATCATCCCGGTGATTCCTCTGATACTCTTCCGTGTATTGAAAATGGTATTCGCCGTCATCCGTTTCCGTCAGAAGTCCAGCGAATAAATTTTTATATAGAATTCTGGCTTGTCTCATTATTGATCAGTTCTTTACTACTTACAGGCGCTAATTCATGACCGAACATGCCTAAGACTATATTCACCTTGTCCAGATTCATATTAGTCTTCCCTTGCTCAATCTTCCGAACCACAGTGAGTGCAACCCCACTCCGCTCGGCAAACTCTTCCTGAGTCATCCCCAGTTCTTTTCTTCTTTGTTTCACAAAGGCAGCTAATTGCTTCATTATATGAATTTAGATATAATAATTTGCATTAAAATTTAAATATACGTAATAACATATAATAAATTAATCTAACAGGATTTTATATGTTATTACGTACAAACCATGAAAAGCTGACCAACTGCATCAAGCAATAGTGTTCCTAGTGCAAAAAACTCAATCATTAAGGTAAAGTCATTAAATTTAAATCTTCTTCGATTACTTAATTGAAAAAAATGAAACCTCTAAAACCAGGAATTAGAGGAAATTATAAAATCCGTGGAGTCTGATTTGAATATCAACCTAAACGCATCGCATCTAATTAAAAAACCACACCGTATAATAAAAAATCTTAATTATGAGTAATTGACAACAGACAGATACAATCCAAGGTCGAGTAGAGGAAGCACCTACTAGGGAACTGTCAACATAACTGTAAGCAATAAAAACCTAACCAGTGCGAAGCTGATTTTGGACACATCGATCAATGCAGTCATCGGCAGAGGATACCAAATCAACATCGAACAAGGAGACACCTATTTGGAAGCTTATGAAGAGGAGCTAACGATTAGGTTATGGGAAAAATCTCAAGCCATAAGAGCATATTTAAGTCACATTAAAAAAATCCTAAAGAATATAGAAGAACTGAAAACTTGAATGGAGGGATATCCTGGGCAATGTAAAGCTGAATAGTATGATCCAATAATTTCTAAACCTGACCCACTTATAAAACCTTATCGAGAATTTCATGAATCATTTCTAAGCAGTAGTAAATCCCTCGAAAGTTACAGTGTATATAAACATTGATTGAAATAATTAAAACATACCGTAGGTTCGAATCCGAATTTTTACCGTTTATCCCAATTTTCCAAATAAAATTCGGTGTGTAAAAATCGAGACCTACAGGAAAATAAAACCACAAACAACTGACTACCAATATGAAATAAGCACATATTCGAATCCCTCTTCCTCTGCATAGCACTAAAGTTTAACAACTTTGGCTCTTTTTTTATGCCTATAAAATATTGGTAAATACAAACATATCAGAATATTAATTAGGTATTTTTTTTTATTCAAAATATACTAATTATAAAATAGATTTATAAAATATTTTATAAGGTTTTGAGAGCAGAATTTCGTGCCTTGTACTATGACGAATGAGACATCTAAGGACATTAAGAGTACACAAAATCATACACACAGTCTGATTTGAGAGTGTACACACGAACTACCAAATTAAGTAACCCCTTATCATACGAATATCAGTTGTTGATTTATTTATTTAATTCTAAACTAATAGAGCAGTATGATCACTTACAAACTATCACAGTCCATTTACACGAGGCCACTAAGGTCAAATAATTTATTATCAATCTTCCTAACTATTCGAGTGACAGGATATCCTGCTAAACGATTTTCTGCTGGGATTACAGTAGATTTTAAACACTATTTAAATGGACAAATAGTCGGGCGCACTAAACGAGCATATGAATCAAGAAAGATCATTCTCAACCAAAGAGAAAAAGTAAGAGAAGCGTTTGAAAAGATATTAGAAACTGACAAGTCCCCGTTTCCCGATTACATTATTAGCTATATGAATTCATCTCAAAGAGAGGAGGTTACTTTATTGGATTTAGCGGATTTGATTATTGAACACAAAACTATTGCTGTTAAGAGCGGAAACGCTACAACTCATTTAACTGAAAAGTTTACCGTGTTGAAAGGGCAACTTGAAGGATTCGTCAAGTTAAGGTACAAAAGGCCTGACATCTTCTTGAGTGACATAAACTTCGATTTCGTTACTGGTTTTTCTAACTATCTCCAATCAGAGCAAATTGGTAATGCTAATGTTACAGTCAACAAGAAGATGTCAAACCTCGGACAATTGTTTAAGTACGCGGTGAAGAATGAGTGGATGAAAAGAAATCCATTAGAAGACAGGAAAAGACTTAAGGAAATGCTAACTAACGAAGAAAATTTAAATGAGTCACAACTTCAAGAAACTTATAACTTCATCACACCAAGCCCATCCTATGATGTGATAAAGGATGCATTCCTCTTTATGTGCTTTAAAGGAATGTCCTTCTCAGACATGCGATCTCTTTCAATGGACAAGGTTCAATAGGTACACGGGGAGGCATTTATAGTATATAAACGCATGAAAACAGACGTTTCAGCTCAGATATGTATTGTAGAGCCCGCAAAGAAAATAATTGATAAGAACTTGCTTGTCAATAAGAGAGTAGGGAAACGAAAATCAGTACCTAAGACGAGTTTAGACCCTGTATTCTCAACTTCATCATTTTTTGCACAACGATGTGTAATTCATGTTCAGCGTATGTTGCGAATATGGCTTTCTAGCAAACCTAAGAGCCTTGCTGGTCAGGAATTAAGGAGAATAGTCTCCACACTTCATCTGATTAAAACCAAGACTGAATTGAGTTATTGGCTTCTTGAATTAGCGCAATGGGATCAAAAGCACCATAATTATACGCACGAGAAAACAATCAATCCAGACACAGGGAAATACTGGTAAACCCATAAACTATTAAGAGGAGCTTTCTCTGTTCTTAAAACATCGTTACCCAATTAGTTTGAATACTTAGATAATCCAAGAATCCCAAAATTAACCAATGGTTTGGAGTCCTTTTTTGGTCATTTAAAGAATAATCTAATCTTTCACAGAGGCTTTCGGAAAGCAATAGAAAAGACTTATTGAAATGGTATTTGCACTTCAAAAATGAAAAGAGAAAGAAGGTTTTTTTAGCCACAAAGCAAGATGAATGAAGCTCAAAAAAAGGTCTCCTAAACCAGGAGACCCTTCATTCTTCTTGGCAGCTTTTATTGCTAGTAAGTTGCTCCTCAGCAGAGCTTAAGTCTTTTTCGAAACTGCAAGAGAGTTTACGAAATTTTTAAACCAATGTCACCAACTATTTTTGACCACATTACCTTTTTTAAATGAAAATGATGTCATGGTAATCACTTACATTGATTCAATTCTGTAGAATCAGCTCAGCTTAACACATTATCATTACTTCTTATGATTTTCAAAAATAATACTACCTTCTTTAAATCGCTCCACATCCTTAATTTCAATTGGTAAAGGTTCGCCCAATAACATAGAACCTGTCTCGGAAATTACGTATCCGTCTTCTACTCTAATCCCTCCAAAATTATGGAAGAGCGCCAATTTTTCATAGTTAATATAATCACTGTGTAGTTTTTCCGCCTCCCACTGTTCAATAAGCTTTGGAATAAAATAAATACCAGGTTCAATCGTAATTACAAAGCCTTTTTCAAGCTCTTTTCCTAATCTGAGTGACTTCAGACCAAACTGACTACTCTTAAGAAGTTCTTCATTGTATCCCACATATTGCTCTCCCAAGTCTTCCATATCATGAACATCCAGCCCCATCATATGCCCTAAACCACACTGGAAAAAAAGCGCATGGGCTCCATGATGCACCGCATCATCCAAGTTCCCTTTCATAATCCCCAGATCTTTTAAGCCTTCAGCAAGTTTTTTGCTAGCTGAAAGGTGAACGTCTTTAAACAATACACCCGGCTTACAAAGTGCAACAGCAGATTGATAGGCATTGAGAACTATCTGATAGATTTCCCTTTGACTATCTGAAAATTTTGATCCGACAGGAGTTGTACGCGTAATATCACCAGCATAATGCATGGCTGATTCAGCCCCAAAATCCCCCAAAAGCATTTTCCCATTTGCTAGGGTATTTGAATAATTATGGTTGTGAAGAATCTGTCCATCAATAGTAATTATCGGTGGGAATGACACAGACCCCCCTGAGGAAATCGCTTCATAGTTTACCAGGCCAAGAAGTTCGTATTCCTTCATCCCGGGCTTCGCTTCCCGCATTAACCGCTTATGCATTTTCACACTCATGTTCACTGCATTGGTGATTTCAAGGATTTCCTCCTCGGACTTTATAGATCTTAAAGAGACGACAGCTTTAATGAATTTCTCTGAAACTGAGGAGTGAATTTCCAGTTGAGATTTAGTTAACCAGCTCTCCAGTTTTTGGCTATTTTCAGGCCTATATGGGGGTAGAAAATGGATTTTTTGCCCATCAACTGAGTATAGAAAGGTTGAGATTTCGCTTTTAGATTTAGTTTTTTCGATCCCCACAGCAGCTGCCAAATCCGATAAAGGAGGATGAGATCCCTGCCATATAGTTTCTATTGTGGTCAAATTATCTCCAAAAATAACCTCTAGATCTTGATCAACATCGATCACTGCAGTGAGTCCGGGCATATCCAACCCGAAAAAATAAAGGAAAGTACTATCCTGCCTGAATGGATACCAGTTGTCTTTGAAGTTCATGCTGCTTTCTTCATTTCCGAAAAAAAGCAAGACGCCGGATCCCATTTTTCTTTTTAACTCGGTCCTTCGATTTTTATAGGTCTCTTTTGAAAATATCTTCATTCATAAGCTGGTTAACTATTGTGCACATTTATCCCTGAGCACGGGATATCAAAGGTTTTATTTTTCAAGTAATTTTGATTGTATGGGGATTTTCTCCCAATTGGGCAAAGTAGGTCTGCATGCAAGGGACTCCTGGATGATAGTTAAAATTCTTTGCCTCTCCGATCCAACCAGCGGCAACCTCGGTGCCCGTACGTGTTCGGTACCCAATCCAGTGGCTACCTCTGCCAATTTGATGTATTGAACCAATTTTGGATGAATATCTAATTCCAAAAGCGGGAAAAACCATCGATAAATTTTCAAAGCTTCTTTGTATCTACCCTGCTCCATCAAGTTATAGATGGCGACCGTTTCGAATGGGAAAGCACATACTAAACCCGCTACCCAACCATCTGCGCCAAGAGCCAAACTTTCATAAGCGAGGGTATCAACACCGCAGAGAATTTTAAATCTGTCTCCAAATCGATTGATCATTTTGGTCACGAGTGAAAGGTCCCTTGTAGATTCCTTGACGGCTTGGATATTTTTGAATACTTCCAATTCTTCAAACATATCCAGAGTCACCAAAATTTTATAATCCACTGGATTATTATAGATCATGATCGGAAGATCAGTGGATTGTGCTATTTTCTTAAAAAAAGCGACGGTCTCTGCATCATCTGCCTTGTATCGCATTGGAGGAAGTACCATGAAGCCTTCAATGCCACTTTCATTTGCAGATATCACGGCCTCAATAGCACCTTCTGTAGATTGTTCCGCAATAGTGAGCACAACAGGGATTTTTCCTTCCAACACTTCTAAAGTGGTTTTTATCAAGGTTGCTTTTTCGCGGCTTGTCAAAGTACTAGCTTCTCCCAAGCTGCCACCCAAGATGATGCCATGCACTCCTGCCTCCATCTGGGTCAGAATATTGGACTGGAATGACTTGATATCAAGCTTATCATCAGACGTAAACTTGGTTGTTAAAGCGGGGAAAACTCCTTTCCAATTTATCATGGCTTTTCTATTTAGTTTATAGGTTTTGGTTTATTCAAAAATTCAAATTTTTTCTTTACCTGAATTGATTGAAATTATCATCCAGTCCTTTTTTATCTTCCGCCAGGTGGTAAACTTCTCAGCCAGAAGGTTTTCATGGTCTCTCTGAGGTGGAGGGAAGTGTTTTCACGCTCATTGATCCCATGTGAGCGCATAGGGTAAGACATCATGGAGAATTGTTTGTTGTACTTGATCAATTTATCCACCAACATTTCAAAACTTTGGTAATGGACGTTATCATCGGCCGTGCCATGGATGATCATGAGCTCTCCCTGCAAATTTTCAGCATAAGTGATTGGAGAGCCGTCTTGATAACCTTTCTGGTTGTCTTCCAAAAGTCCCATGTATCGCTCTTGATAGGTAGCGTCATAAAGCCGTTGATCAGACACGAATGACACTGCCAAACCTGCTTTATAGATTTCCGGATATCGGAACATCACATTGAGCGTCATCTGTCCTCCTCCACTCCAGCCCCAAATACCCACTCTGGAGGAATCTATAAAGTCGTAAGTTTTTAGGATTTGCTTTGCCGCATTCATTTGGTCGTAGGAAGCCAGTATCCCAATCTGACCATAAATAGATTTACGCCATTCCCTTCCTCTCGGAGTTTTGGTTCCTCGATTATCTATGCTGATGACTACATATCCCAAGCGGGCCATGTAATGATGCCATAAATCTCCGCCCATCCATGAATCTTGAACAGTAGATCCTGCAGGCTCACCGTAGACGTAAAATAAAAGCGGGTACTTTTTGTCCGGGTTAAAATCCTTAGGCTTTATCATCCATGCATCTAATTTCACATCTCCAATATCCACCTTGAAAAACTCCTTCGGATTCAGCCCCAATGCTGAATACTTGGTTTTTAATTCTTGGTTTTCTTCCAAAACCCTGATTTTCTTATGGTTTGGTAAGCTAACCAAGGCATAAACCGGAGGAGTGGTTGTGTTTTGAAAGGTGTGAATTGCAAATTTTGAATCTATTGAAATTTGATACGCATTTTGTCCTGACAGTTCCATCGGAGTAATCCGCTCCGCTTTTCCGATTTGGCGAAGTGAACTTCGATAGAGGTACCGCTGAGTAAAATTTTCAGGGGAGGCTATGTAATACACATACCCACTCGTAGGATCAATATGGCTTATGCGCTCTACATCAAATCCCCCTTGAGTAATCAATTCGCTTGTTTTGCCATCTCTGGAAACTTTGTATAGATGAAGCCAGCCATCCCTTTCGCTGCCCCATGTAAAAAACTTATCATCCTCTAGCCAGCGTATATTGTCATGCATTTCCAAAAAGGCCTCGTCTTCCTCAACTAAGATTTTTGACAATGCCATAGTCTCAATGTCTCCAGTCCAAACCGTGTTTTTGTTTTGGGATCTGTTCAACTGCTGTACCAACACTTCCTGAGAATTCGGAATAAATTCCATTCTAGCTAGGTAATTATTTCTAGGATCCCCTGGAAAATCAAACCATTTTGTTTGACCTCCTTCACTAGAGACTACTCCTATTTTAACAGCTGAAAGTGATTCCCCAACTTTAGGATAAGGTAAAGGGATAGGTTTCGAGTAGATTGAATCAATATTATTGATCAAATAAAAAGTACCCACATTTCTGGTGTCCGATTGCCAGTAGGCAATGTCTTTCCCGTCTGGACTCCACCTAAACCCATCTCTACAACTCAGCTCCTCCTCATATACCCAATCAAAGGTTCCGTTTATGATAAATTCTCCTCCGTCGGAGGTGACTTTTGTGATTTCACCTGATCCAAGTGATTCTACAAAGATGTTGTTTTGACTTACATAAGCCACTTTAGTTGCATCAGGAGAGAATTTGGCAAACATCAGCGTACTCGAAGGAATTCCTTTACCCAGTTGAGAAAGCTTTCGGGTCGTCAAGTCCAAAACCCAATAGTCACCTCTTGTATGAAATCTCCAAACTTTTCTGGTATTGGTAAAAACAAGCAGCTTGCTATTGTCCTCTGACCAATGGTAATCTTCCACGGATAAAGGTTTAGTACTCCCTGAAGGAATTAATTCTTCAGCAGAAATCAGTAGTGTTCTTTTTCCCGTATGGGCATCATACCGGACAATGTCATCTCCTTCCTGACTAGTACTTTTTTCAATGCTCGAATATCCTTTGGAGTCTTTCATCCAACGAATAGGACCAAATCGATTCTGATCATATACTCCATTCGTATAGATGTTCTGTAACGTCAGCTCTGATTGAGAAAACAAATCACCCACCAAACCAAATAAAAAAATTATTCCAAACATTATATTACGCTTCATTCTATGCTATTTGTTAAATTAATTTGGATTTTTCAAACGATGGTTTAATTCACGATTTGAATCAAAATCATGATCAACTTTTTTTTATAAAGATAAATGATTAACCCCTTTTCACATTATGTCATTTTAACCAAATGATATGGTATATTAACATAGTAGGTATGATCAAAAAATAAGGGTGTTATTTCATTGGTTGTTGAAAAACCATAAAGGTCGACAAGTTCAGAATCACTCAATCAAAAAAACCAGTTAATTAGCTGGCAATGTTCAGAATATATTTCCTATATCTTAGGGGTGTCATCCCGGTTACACTTTTAAAGTGTTTATGGAAATTTGACAAATTATTGTAGCCGCAGCGATAGCAGCATTCCGAAGTATTAAAATCATCCTCATATAAGAGCTTGCAGGCATTTGCAATCCGCACTTCTATTAAAAATCTGGAAAAGGTCTTCTGGCTTTTGTATTTGAAAAACCTGCAAAAGGCGGTAGGAGACATGTTGACCAAATAGGCCACTTGTTTGAGAGTGATTTTTTCATTGTAATTGTTTCTAATAAAATCAAAAACCATGTTAATCTTCGGGATATTTTCCTGAACGGTATGAATGGGAATTGCCTGATAGGAAATAAAATCCAACTCATTGTCTTTTGAAATACATTCCATTATTTCAAGTAAGCAAAGGACTTTTTCAAATGCACTTTTCTCAAGCAATGCATTTAATTTCTGACTTATAGGCTCCTGTTTAGCTTCGGAAACCTTGACTCCATATAAAGAAAAGTCGATCAATCGTTTTATGGCATAGGCCTCTGGGATATCTTTTAACAAACATTTCAAAACATCCTGATTGAAAAAGACCGAAACTGCTCTGGCCTTTTTATGTCCGTTATTTAGGAATTCATTCCCACTATTTCTAAACACGTGGGGTAAATTTTTACCAAAGAGGTACACTTCACCTATTTTAAACTCTATGACGCTATCCGAAACGAAAAGCGATCCTCCACCTTCCAGAATCACGGTAATCTGAAATTCCTCGTGAAAATGAATAGGTTCAAAGAAATAATCCAAATCCCAGGACTCTACTCGGATTGTTTCATATTTAAGCCTTGGCACTTTAAAATGAAGGGGGTGCATATGAAATTAAATTTATTTTGCTTTTTTAAATAACTTTAGAAATGCAAGATAGTACAATATTAATCTACCATAGTTAGGATTTATAAGCAATTATCGCATAGAAAAAACTATAAAATGTTAAGATAATACACAGATTTGTCAATATTTAATAGTGAGAAAGCCTCAAATCCCTCTAAATTTATTTATGATATTTAAAAAAATAAGCCTATGAATTTTCCAAGCATTTTTAATGATATAATCGGGCCTGTCATGAGAGGTCCATCGAGTTCCCATTGTGCAGCTTCCCTGCGGATTGGCAGGCTGTGTAGGGACTTGATGGCAAATAATATAAAGAGTATTTTAGTTGAATTCGATCCGAACGGCTCTTTAGCTAATACCCATAAGGATCAGGGATCGGATATGGGACTATTTGGAGGCTTCATGGGCTGGGAAGCAGA